>Ga0307430_1003214_pt1 | contig 10271 bp, 10 predicted proteins | sample SalMarWE160130MG_FD_202159 | JGI IMG/M metagenome (GOLD analysis project Ga0307430, IMG submission 202159) | Salt marsh sediment microbial communities from the Plum Island Ecosystem LTER, Massachusetts, United States - WE1603-130 | ecosystem: Environmental > Aquatic > Marine > Intertidal zone >... | reverse complement strand
ATCGTCTCCGGATCGATGTCACCGCCGAACATACCTGCGCCTGGCCCTTGCCCCATGCCAGGATCGCCACCAGGACCACCACCCGGGAATCCGCCCTGGAAGTTTTCGGGATCGAATCCTTCGGGTAGATCCTCGGAATCAAAACCACGTGGTGTATTGGTATATTCCAGACCAAGATCTTCCATCAGGGCTGCGATGTCCTCTTGCGTCGGATTCGTTACGGCGATGGCCTCCATTTGTTCTGCGGTCATCGTTTCTTCAATCTGGTCGTAGAGGGCGTCGATCTCCGCTTGTGCGGCAGTATCGCTTTCAGACAAACTCAGGACGGCCTTCCACAGCGGAAGTAATTCCACAGCTTGTTCAGGCGTCACCGCCAGATCCGTATCTTCAAGTAAGAAGGTGCCCATGGAAAGCTGCATTTGTGGTGGGTAACCTCTGGGATCGAATCCGGTTTCGAATGGTGACTCACTGGTCTCCGTTGCCGATGCGCTACAAGCGGAGATTAGTAGAGTCAGAATCAATATCAAGAGGAATTTGTACATTTTCATCGAGTTCACCTCGTTAATGAGATAGTTTTTCCGTTCAGGTTTGCCTGGCTTATTCATGGCGCAGCGCCTCGATCGGGTCGAGCTGCGATGCTTTGTTGGCCGGATAATAACCGAAGAAGACTCCCACGCCGGCGGCGGATGTAAATGCCAGGAGGATCGAGGAGAACATGACCACCGTGCGCATGTCGCTAACCGATCCGAAGAGCCACGATCCGGCCACGCCGGCGAGCACACCGATCAGACCGCCGATGAGGCTCAAGAGCAGCGCTTCGGTGAGGAATTGCCAGCGGATATCGTGGGGCGTGGCGCCGACCGATTGACGGATGCCGATCTCGCGCGTGCGTTCGGTTACGCTGACGAGCATGATGTTCATGATACCGATGCCGCCCACGATGAGTGACACGCCGGCTACCCAACCGAGCAGGCTGCGGAACGCCGATGTGGTCGCTTCCTGGGTTTCGATGATGTCCTGCTGCGTGGTCACGCTGAAATCGGCATCCTCCAGGGAGACATCGTGCCGTTTGGCCAGCAGGAATTCGATCTGCTGGATGGTGCTGTCCAGCACCTCGGGGCTTTCGATCTCAACGTAGATCACGCGCACATTGTTGCCCACGAAGCGGGCGAACATGGAGGGTGTGAATTTCTGGAAGACTACGGTGATGGGGACGTAGACCTGGGCGTCGAAATCGACGCCGCTCACCATGCCGCGTTCGGCGAATACGCCGATCACGGTCAGCTTTGTGGAGTCCACGGTAACGATCTGCCCGATGGGATCTTCCTCAGCGAACAACTCCTGCGCAAGGTCGTACCCCAATACGGCGATTTTTTGCTTTCGATCGGCCTCGCGTTGCGTGAAGTAGCGCCCGTCTTCGATTTCCATGTCGCGCACGGAGGGGAAGTCCGCTGTCGTGCCCTGGATGGTAACTTCTTCCAGGGATGCATTGGCGGTTTTGACTGTCTCGGAGGAAGACATCTCCACCACAACGGCCGAGACTCCTTCGACCTCGTCGGCGATGGCGAATGCATCGTCGTAGACCAAACCACCCATACCGCCGCCACCGAAGGGGTTGCCTCCTCCACCACGAGCGCCGATGCGGCCGAAGCTGGAGGTGACGTAGATTAGATTCGAGCCCAGACCGGTAATTTGATCCTCGATCGTGGCTTCGGTGCCAGCGCTGATGGAAACCATGATGATCACCGAGGCGACGCCGATGATGATGCCCAGCATGGTAAGCAGGGAGCGCATTTTACTGCCGATGATGCTCTCCCAGGCGACGTTGAGGAATTCACGCAGATTCATGCTGCACCTTCGGTTTCTTGGGCTTGCTCGAGCCGTTCTTCACGATCTGTTCCACACGGCCATCGAGCAGGTGGATCGTGCGCTGGGTATGGGCGGCGATCTCGGGATCATGTGTGACCATGACAATCGTGCGGCCGTCCTTGTGCAGTTCGTCTAACAGCTGCATGATCTCCTCACCGGAGCGGCTGTCCAGGTTGCCCGTGGGTTCATCCGCCAGGATGAGCAGCGGATCGTTGACCAGAGCGCGTGCGATAGCAACGCGCTGCTGCTGACCGCCGGAAAGCTCCTGCGGCAGATGCTCCATACGGTCTGCCAATCCGACGGCTTTCAGCACTTTCTGCGCCGTCACCTGGCGTTCTTCCGGGCTGCGGTCATGCTGGCGGTTGTAGAACAGCGGCAGCATAACGTTCTTCAGGGCGCTGGTGCGCGGCAGTAAGTTGTAGGATTGAAAGATGAAACCAATGCGTTCGCCGCGGATATGCGCCAGTTGTATGCGGTCTTTCTGGCTGATGTCCTCGCCGTCCAGGACATAGTGCCCTTCGCTGGGGCGATCCAGGCAGCCAAGGATGTTCATCAGCGTACTCTTCCCCGAGCCGGAGGGACCCATCACGGCCACGAATTCACCGTTTTTTATGCGGATACTCACGCCGTCCAATGCGGCCAGGCGCGCATCGCCCATGCCGTAGATTTTCTTCACATCGTGGGTTTCGATCAGTGTGGGAGCGGCCATCACTCGGTCTCCACGATGCCGGTGGTGACTACGTCGCCCACTTCCAGGCCGGAGATGATTTCGGCGTAAGTGAAATCCATGATGCCCACTTCGACCATACGCAGCTTGGGTTGATCGTTTTCGTAAATGAAGACCGCATATTCGCCCGGCGACAATTCGCGCAGCGCTTCGACGGGGACGAGAATGGCGCCGATCGCCTTGCCGCCGATCACGTCCACGGCGGCGTTCATGCCGACCAGCAAGCGGTCGAGGCCGGGATTGCCTTCGTTGTCCAGCTGAACCAGGCCGTGCACGGTGGAGATAGGACCTTCGCTGTAGAGGCCGGGGTCTAGCTGCACCACGCGACCTGTGTAGACCAGTTCGGGCAGGGCGTCGAAGATCACTTCCACCTCGTAGTCCAGGTCGATCTTGTCCAGATCGGTCTCGTCGAGGTAGATTTCCAGATAGGGTTGGTTCAAGTCGGCCAGGGTAATGAACGCTCCCGATACGGTGTCGCCGACGCCGGCGGTTACGGACATGATCGTGCCGTCGATGGGCGCGTTGATCACGGATTCATCCAGGTTGCGTTGGGAGACGGCCAGTTTGGCCTGCGCGTTGGCGAGTTGAAGCTCGGCTTTCTGAATTTCCTGGGGATCGGGGCCATCCTTGACGCGCTCGTGGGCGCGTTCGGCGAGCGTGACTTGCGCTTTGGCCATGGCGAGTTCGGCGTCGAGCTGCGCTTGCTGGATTTCGGTGGGGTGACCCTTGTACCAGTTCATTTCACGCAGGATCGAGTCGTAGCGATTCTGGGCGTTGGCGTAGTGCGAAAGCGCATTCGCCTTGGCGCGGTTATCGTCTGGCGTGTTGGAGTACTTGTCGTAATCAGCTTTGGCGCGATCGAGCTCGATCTTGGCCAGGATCAAGTCGGCTTCGGCAGCAGCGATGGTTGCTTCGCTGGCGCGATTGCCCTCCTGCTGCACAGACCAGGTGTACTCGGCATTTTGCAGCGCTTCCTGGGCGTCAGCCAGATCGAGCAGCGCCTGGGCGGTGACCAACTCGGCATTGTTATAGAGTTCGTCGAGTGCGTTCTGTGCCTCGAGCACGGCGAGTTCATCGGCGGCTGCGCTGGCTTCCAACTGCTCGCGTTCGCCTTGCACGGCAAGCATGTCGCCGGTTTCAACTTTGTCGCCCGCCTGTACGTTGAGTTCGGCGATGGGGCCGCTGGTGGCGAAGCCCAGATCGAACTCCTTGCCCACGATGAGCATGCCGGAACCGCTGGCGTAGACCACCAGGTCGCCCTGGCGCACGCGCGCGGTTTGCAGCTCTTCGGATTCGGGATCTTCCGTCTGGCCGAAAGCGGACCGCGTGAGCACGAATGCGGCGATGACCAGCACCACGAAGGCGCCGGCGGCGATGATGATTTGTTTGCGATTCCATTTGCGGATATCCAACTTGGATAGCATGAGCGTTTCTTCTCCTTTATTTAGCAGAAAGATGATGTCATGAAGGAGTATAGGGAAGGGGTGTTAGCGGGTGATGATGAAGTTATGAAGGAATTGTGTGGTTATGTTATTTGTAGGGGCGGGTTTCAAGCTTGCCCTTGTATAAATCTGCATTAGATAATGATTCTGTAGGGGTCGACCTATGTGTCGACCCGTTTATACAACGTGATTATTTGGGCGGACACACGGGTGCGCCCCTACACGTCTACATGGTGACCACGTAAGGGCAACCCCCTGTGGTTGCCCGGGATTGGGCGACCCACCGGGTCACCCCTACAAATAATCATCCTGAGCGGAACGAGCCGCGTAGCGGTGAGTGAAGTCGAAGGACGGTGTGTTTTTTATTTTTGGGAAATCTGCTCTCCTTCGACTTCGGGCTTCGCCTTCGCTCCGCCCTCCGCTCAGGATGATTGGAAAATGTAGGGGCGGGTTTCAAACCAGCCCAATATACGATATAAAGAGGCGTACCGTTGGAGGGTGCCTGCCGTGAAAACGAAGAAAATCGTACTGCCCATCCTGTTATTTGGTCTGCTTTTGCTTTCGGCTTGCGAATTCCCGGGATATCGTGGAGATGAGCAGGATTATCTCCCTGCAATCACATCGACCCCGCGTCCGACTCGTGAACCCATGACCACGCCCACGCCGACCACGCAGCCCGATACCCAGGAACCTACACAGGAACCCACGAACGAGGAACCGGCGGGGATTCCTATCGGCATCGACAACGTGGCGCAGCTCGCCATCCAGACCCGGATCGAATCCGATCTGCATACCGTTGTCTCGACGCTCGATCTTTCCAAAGGCGGCCGCTATCTGGCCTTCGCGCAGTGGGGAGATGCGGAAGTTGACATCCGCCTGTGGGATTTTCAGGAGGGGCAATTGCTGCCGCCGCTGGATTTCCATGCAGCCAACGTGACCGACGTGGTCTTCTCGCCGGACGGCGAATGGCTGGCTTCGTGTTCTCAATATGGTGAGGTGGCGCTGTGGGAGGTGGGGAGCTGGGAGCTGGCAAACAGTTTCTCGACCTACGAACGGGGCGCCTCCGCGCTCGCCTTCTCGCCGGATGGCGGCTTGCTCGCCGTCGGTGGCAACCGCAATCAATTGGGGGTATGGCGTTTGTCGGATTTCGAGCGAGTGAATTATTACGAATGGTCCGACCCGCATATAGTCGACAAGGTCGCTTTCACTGCGGACGGCAGCCGGTACTACGCCGACACGGGCTACGCCGACGTCACGGTGTGGAACACGGCCGACGGTGAGCTGGTGCAGTCCTTCCGCGGAGAAGCCTGCATCGGTGGGTTCGACCTGTCGTCGGATGAGAGCAAGCTGGCATATTCATCCTCCTGTTCAGATGCGGCGCCTCCCCATGATCCACTGGCCCGGGTCGCCGTGCGTGACGTTGCTTCAGGAGAAGCATTGGTATACGGCGATCGGAAAGAGACGAGTACGATTGTGGTTTTCACGGCGGATGATTCACTCATCCTGACCAACTCCGGCCCGACGCTGCGTTTCCGGGACGCTGCGGACGGCTCGCTGGTGCATCAGATACCAACGAGTGCACATTACGTTGAATACATGCTCTCCGAGGACGGCGATTTACTCATCGTTGGTGGCAGCGGCGATATCCGCATCTATGCGCTGGATATTCCGTAAGGGCGATACGCCGGGTCGTCCCTACAAGTGGGTACCCCTACATATAATCATCCTGAGAGGAACGAGCCGCGTAGCGATGAGTGAAGTCGAAGGACGGTGAGTTTTTCATTTTTGGGAAATCTGCCCTCCTTCGACTTCGGGCTTCGCCTTCGCTCCGCTGCGCTCAGCCCTCCGCTCAGGATGATTGGAAAATGTAAGGGCGGGTTTCAAACCCGCCCTCTTCAGTTGATCGACGACACGGCGCGAATCACGGTCGCTTCGCATTGTGAAGGAAATGCAAAAGACGCAGAAGCAGTGGGAGATTGACGACGTTGGCGGCTTTCTCGGTCGCCCAGTTCCTTCGATTGGATCGGATCTGGAAAAATCCACCGAAGGTTCGGGTCTCGGCATCCTGAAGAGGCAGGAGCCTGCCTTTATAGCCGATTCCTTGAGTCGATAACGAAAAGGGTTGGAAATTCAGGGTGTTGCCGCGATCCAATGCGTTGAGCGCTCCGGGCATTTTCTTCGTCGCCCAGGCAGAGCGGAAGGTCTTTGCCAGATCGTCCATGTCCCGCAGCCTCTGGTCGATTCGCAGATCACGGCCGTCGCGGGTGGTGATATTCATGTGGTGGATGTTGCGAAAGGGGATGTTGCTGGTGATCCATTTTTCCCTGACCCGTTCGATTTCGTCCCAGCCGATCTGGACGTTCTCGCGGCTGGATGTGTATTGAACGCCGGAGAGTGAGAGCACAACCTTCGTATCTACGAGGAGCAGCAAGCGCAGGAAAAAATACAGCGCAGCGAGAATGAAACCGAGCGTAATCGCCCAGATGGCGGGCATGACCATGTAGGGCTGCGGGTGGAGGACGTTGTGCAGACTCAATGCACCCAGCAAGACGAAAACCAGGCCGTTACCGAAGAACCACGGCAGGTTGACGGTATATTCCCGCGGCAGATTCTGTGTAACCTTCCGCCATTCGCGCGTCCACGGATCGAACCCATCTTCCAGGCGCGATCCGGGAGGCGTTGGCTTCTGCGCTTTCTCCTCGCCGGGCGTCAGGCGGGAGGTCTGCACGAGGTAGCCGCTCAGGAGTGCGAAGATGATCAGCAAGGCAACCATCACGGCGATCAAACTGGTGGACCAACCGGCGTCCTGCCCGTAAAAGTAGATCCCTACCAGCGCGCCCACCACCACGATGCTGGCGACGATCAAGATCCTGATCCTGTGCATGCTTCACGTCCTCCCTTCGCGGAGAGGATATTAGATACACAATTAAAAACCCGAAAGGTCTCATCTCACCAGATCCCAAAGGTCTTCAAGACCTTTGGGATCTATAGATTTTGTACAGTGCTGCCTGCAGAAGGCGTCCACGCCGCCAAACCACTCGATCACCTCGCTCCGCTGCATGAAAGTCGCTTCGTCGCATTGCAGTACGGTGTACGAGGAATATGGCCAATCGCGGAAATCGCGCACCAGGCCGTGGCGTTGGGGATTGTTGTGGATGTAGGTGATCAAATGCGTGAAATGGGCATCGCGGTTCACTTCGACCCGGCCGAACGGGTTGCGAAAGAGACTTCCGCTTCGCTGGTAGGTTTTGTTGAAGGCCTTTGCATAGGCATTGAACAGGTTGCCGAATTGTTGGGAGGGGGAATCATTTAAAACCCTAAGGGTCTTTGAGACCCTTAGGGTTTCGGATTTAATCCTCACCAAAAAATGCACGTGGTTCTTCAGCAGGCAGTAGGCGAAGGTGTCGGCAATGGGGACGATGTACTTCTCGTAAAGCCGCATGAAGTAGGTGTAATTGCGCTCTTCGATGAAGATGTTTTCGCGATTGTTGCCGCGCTGAAAAATGTGGTAGTACGCGTCGGAACGCAATGCGGTAGATTTGGACATTGTTTTCCCCCTGTTCCAAGACCCCAAGGGTCTCTTTTCCACACCCCAAAGGTCTTCGAGACCTTTGGGGTGTTTCTATTCTACCTCGATCCAAAGACCCTAACAAAGACCAACAGCAAAGACCCAAACAAAGACCCTAAGGGTCTCTTTATCAAACCCTAAAGGTCTTCGAGACCTTTAGGGTTTCTTTAATTTAATCCGGCAGATCATCCAACACCTGCTGCATCCGCTTCTTGTAGGCCCGAAACGCCTCGCGCCCCTGCGGCGTGAGATTCACCGAAGAATGCGGCTTCTTTCCTTTAAAAGACTTCTCGATCTCCACGTAGCCACTCTCTTCCAGTTTGTTGAGATGCGTGGCCAGGTTGCCCCAGGAAAGCTCGCTCATGTTTTTCAGGAAGACGTAGTCGGCGCGCTCCACGACATATAAATAGGAAAGCAGCATCAAACGTGTGGGGTTGTGAATCACCTGGTCGATGTCCGCCAGCGGGCGCAGATCGGGTTCGTTCGTGGAGGGAGACATCTCAGGCTTCTTCCGCGGGAAGGGGATGTGCCAGCAGCAGGCGGGCGAAGATGAACAGGCCGGTGAGGATCATGATCCCCGAGGTCACGCCGAAGACGACCGGATAGCCGTGGTGCGAGGCCAGCCCTTCGTTCCAGAGCCACTCGCCGATCAGGGGAGCGATGGCGGTCAGCAGGCCGTAGAGATAGAGCCGCGGCCAATCGAGAAAGTAGCCGCCCAGGCTGAAGCCCGTCAGCAGCATCACGCCCAGCACGATGGGATAGGTGCTGAGGGGCATGTCGGCGAAATTCAAGAATGCGAAAATGCCCAGGACGAACGCCATAACGTTGAGAACCAGCATGACGACCGTGAAACTTTTCAGCCTGGCCTTGCGCGACGGTCCGAATTCGGCGCTTCCGATGCGTGGCCGAATGATATGCTTGCGCGCCAGGTGGATGCCCAGCCAGATCAGGCCGTAGAAGGGCAGGAAGGCCGCCGCGCTCCAGAAATCGCCCCAATATTCGCTCAGGAAGGGGGCGATGACGAACATGAGGAAGAAGCAGCCCAGTAAGACGTCGGTGAGGCCGTCGTTCGTGGCCGCCCGGAAGACCTTGCGTTCGGTTTCGCGTAGACTGATGGGTGTGGACATGAAAACCTCCTAGGGAGTTGAAAGTACTATGTAATGCAAAGTACTATGATAGGATGATACAAGAAAATGGGCGGTTTGTCAAGTCTTCGTGTACGTACGGGGATTTTCCCGCAGCCCTCCTTGTAGGGGGACGAAAGGGGGGTGAGAGGAGAAATTGTAGTGGACCCATATAAATAGACAGTATTTAAGGAAAGCTAAGAGAAGACATTTGTTCTGATTGCATAATCCAGTAGGCATCTTCAAACTCAACGGGAGTCAGATAGCCCAGTGATGAATGAATGCGTTTCTTATCATAGACCTCCTCAATGAAGTAGCCGATTTGGGAACGAGCATCGGCAAAATCATAATACTCTGACAGATCAACTTCTTCTTCCTTGATTGTTCGAATCAGACGTTCAGCATACGGATTTTCGTAAGGCGCTCCCCGTCCAGCCATGCTGATATGAATATGGTTCTTTCGTAGCAGGTCAACATAATCGTTGGCTGCATACTGAACACCTTGATCGCTGTGATGAATCCCGGGGATATGGGTTTTCAGAGCTCGCTTCAGGGCTTCCACCGTAAGCGAGCGATCTAGCCAGCGACTCAAATTCCAGCCGCGGATCGATCGGGTAAAGACATCCATGATCACCGCGAGGTAAACAAACTCTCGATGCAAGCGAATGTAGGTGATATCACTGACCCACACTTGATCGGGCTCGGTGATCTCCAGATTAGCAACCAGGTTTGGAAAACGTCGGAAGCCGTGCTTGCTGTCTGTTGTGTACTTCTTATGGGGTTTCTGGGTGCGCAGAAGCCCCATCTCCCGCATCAAACGTTGAATACGCTTACGATTGACCACAGTGCAGTACGGAGCCCGTCTCAGCTCTTGTGTTACACGCCGACTTCCGTAGGCGGGAAGTTGTGCAGAGATCTCTTCCACGGCTTCTTTCAGTGCGGTCTCTTGTCTTTTGATCGGTTGATAGTAGTAGCTGCTGCGAGGCAGCTGGAGTAGGCTGCACAAGCCTTTTACAGGATAGCCTTCCTGTTCATGAATCATGGTTACAAGCTCGCTCTTCTTCTCCGCACTCATCGCAGATGCCTGGATACTTTTTTTGCCATTTCTAGTTCCATGGCCAGGCGACCAACCATGCGTTCCAACTCTTCGATGCGTTCATCGCGTTCATCGCGGGCGACACCTTGTTCAAACAATCGCGGGGAGCGTTCCAGGAATTCCGCCTTCCAGCGCGATAGTACGGAGTCTTTGATTTTGTATTCGCGGCTTGTCTGTGCCAGGCTTTTACCTTCTACGAGCATTTCAAGTACAACTCTGGCTTTAAATTCGGGGGTGAACTTTCTCCTTTTCGCCACTGTGGACCTCCAATTTGTAGTCTAGATTTAACTTGGACTTGTGTCCAGTTTTTGGGGTCCACTACACAGTCCACCCCCATGCCCCCTGACAAAGCGGCCCGTGGGCTTGATTCTCAATAAGTCGGTGAAATGGGCCGCGAAACGATCGGCTTCTCTCAGTTCGCTGCGTGCTTCGATGCTACTTTATT
>Ga0307430_1003211_pt1 | contig 10276 bp, 12 predicted proteins | sample SalMarWE160130MG_FD_202159 | JGI IMG/M metagenome (GOLD analysis project Ga0307430, IMG submission 202159) | Salt marsh sediment microbial communities from the Plum Island Ecosystem LTER, Massachusetts, United States - WE1603-130 | ecosystem: Environmental > Aquatic > Marine > Intertidal zone >... | reverse complement strand
ATGATTAATACCTCATTATCTTTTTCTATTTCTTTTATATCTTTTAAGCTCTCCCCCATGGAACCGTTAATTGTCACTGCAATTTTTTTACTCCCAAGTTCAGCTGCTCTTCTTAAACCTTCTATTTGCTTTATATCGGCCGTTTCTGGGAAAACAATCTCACAATCATATTTTTCCAATCCTTCTATTATCTTATCAATAGGAGTAGTATAAAAAAGTCCGTTCATCCTGGCACCTATACCCTGGACAATTTCTGGCCTATTTACAATTACAGTACCTGCGCCGTCGCACACAAGAACAGCAGAATCAATTACATTTTTTTGCATAGCATACATCATCGTTTCTGAGGCTCCATAGGGAATAGCAATATTCTTTCTATACAATTTTCTTTTTTCTGTAAAAGATCCAAATTTGGATATATTCTCCTGTGTCGCCTTCTTAACCGCCTCTTTTATCAGTTCAAGATCAAACTCCCCCAAGGAACATGACGAGCTTATATCCTTATACAAAGAACTAGCAAGAGGACAATATTTCAAGAAAGGATCTGTTATCCTGATTATTCTCCCCTCTGATACAGTTACAAAAGAAGAATACATTCTTGTAATATGAATATCCTGGAAATCCCCCTCTCTTCCTTTTGAATAAAAAATCTTTTTTCCCATAGTGCACTTTGAAAAAGCTTTTTAATGTATCTAAAGAAATTTTATCAAGTTCTATGTCCTATGCAAAGATATTTGAGGGGGAAAACATTTCCTCTCAACGGCCTTCGGCCTGCTCCCCCTGTTAAACCAAAAAATTATTGAAATTCCAATACTAAAATATATCGGTTTATCTCAAACACCTCTTTTCACAAATCCCGTTACTATTGTTAAAGAAATATTAAGATATAAACTTTAGAAAAAGAAGTTGTTTTTAGAAATTAAGCATTTACAGAACTTACTTTCTCTTCAATGCTTATTTTTTTATCTTTGCGGTCATCTATTTTTATTGTGGTCACTACCCTATTTGTCTTTCCACTTAAAACTGCCCGATGCATCTTTTTTGCTAGAGTCAGTAGAAGATCCAATGAATCTGTTTCCACAATAGTACCCATAGCAGTGAGCTCATATATTATATTCTTTTCTTTTCCCAATACTCTTAAGGCATCTGCTATATATTTGCTCACTGAGGGGGTTTTTGTTCCCAAAGGAATAATGTTTATCTCCATAATAGGCATTTGATTAGTCTCCCGGTTGATTTTATTTTCATCTTTAAGCCAAAGAAAACTATTTTACTTTTGCCAAAAATTATTTCAATTCTTATACTCCAAGATAATATCTCTTCTAAAGGAGTAAATAGGAGAGCTCAATTTACTCATAATTTATCAATTGCATCTTGCCTAAGCCACTTCTCAAAATCTCCTTTTTGATCAAAAAATTCTTTATCGTAATTTTCTTCTAACTTTATATCTATTCAGCCATAGTACGTTTACAATTCAAATTTTTTCTTTTTTCATTTTTTTTCCTTAACGTTATCCTCACACCCATTAGGAATGATACAGATAAAGCCAAAAGGCTCCTCTTTAATATTTGAAAACTGGTGTAGTTCATTTGCAGGAACAAATATAGCATCTCCAGGTTTAACTTTCTTCTCTATCCCTCCACTTTTTATAATGCCCTCTCCTCTTACTACAAATATTTCGTGTTCCCAGGGGTGTTTCTCTTCCGAAGGCAGGCTTTCCTTTTTAACCTCAAAATATCTCATCTCAAAATTTGGAACTCCTATTTCTTTGGGTAATAACCATCTAATTGATTTGTTATGAGGAGTTTTTAACTCCTTTGTATTTTTAACATTAGTTATGTACATTTTATATCCTTCCGGTATGAATGAGTTTTATCAAAAATAATTTAGTGATTTCTTCTTAAATTTGAATTACTTTACCTGCTCCTCCTTCAATATATTTTTGGGGATATAAATTCTTTATTTCTGATTTAAATTGAGTGCAGTGAGTAGCGCAGACTAAATCCAAATCTTTAAGTAAACTAAACTCTCTAAATCCATGTAAACCACCAACAAGTGCATAAATTTTTCCGAATTGTGAAGCAGCTTTAAGGATATTTCCTACTCCAGGATGAGAACATCCTGCAATTACAACTAATCCTTTTTCTGTTTTAACCTCACTTCTGCATTTCTACAAAGAAATGTGGTGTTTATGGTAGTTTGCGCGTCCGTTCAGTCACTATATTCGAAGTGTGCCATGTTTTTACAGGTTTCATAATCTCAGAAGGAATTTTGAGGCTTTTGTAGATTTCAAGGTGCTCCGGCTCGAACAGAATATCTTTAACCCGAATTTGGCAATCTTCATTGCCGGTGGCTTTTTCGAGATCTACCCCCCCTTTTTTTCTTCCCAAAGAAGCCGAGCAGAAAAAATTCAAATAAAATTTCAGAAGACATGAAAAACTATTTTAGCTTGTCAACTTATCTCTTTCTTAACTTTTCAATTCTAGCCAAAACATCATCTATTTTCTGAGATAACCCTTTTACTTCTTCTTTTAATACTGTTTGAGAAACTGGAGCTTTAGTAGATTGATAAAATCCATAACCAAATGCTGGCACTTCCACTCCAATAATTTCACTAATTCTATAACCTACTCGAGGATTCTGTCGGCAACCAAAAGGTGATGCTCTCCCTTCAGCTACTGCTCTGGCAAATTGTCCACAATTTCCAAATCCACAAAAACCACAATTTAATTTAGGTAAAAGATCGTAAAGTTCCTTTATTTTTTGTTTCTCTGTCATCCCCCATTTTCCTTTCTAGTTTTCAACGTGCTATTAATATTTTCTGATAATAAAAAAATAGTCCTTTCTTCTCCTTGATACTTTTCTACTTTCCCCAGACCACTTAACTTTTTCTCTAGCCAAGAGAGGTTTACTACTTGATAAGGATCTTTAGAATGAACTTCCTCAAAAAAAGCTGGGTTAAGTTCTACTATAATCACTTTCTCTATGGCCGCGCGATTAGCCTCTTCAATAAAATCTTCTCTTTTCTCTACAGCAACATGATGCAAAGTTCCATAACTAACTACGATATCAAAAGCATTGTCTGGATAAGAAAGAGCAGTGGCATCTTCTTTTTCAAACCTAATTTTCCTCCTGACTTCTGTCGATGCTTCTGCTTTTGCTTCCCTCAATGCTCTCTCTGAAATATCAATATTAGTAACCTGACAATTAAAATCTCTAGTAGCAATATTTGCTAAAGGTCCTGCCCCTATATCTAGCAAAGTTTTACCTTCCACTTCACCTATTTTCAATACCTCTTCTCTTTCAAAATTCATGGAAAACTAACCCCCTTTCTCATAATTCCCACCGGAGGTGAACATGGCAGTGGTTAATAAAAACTCAGATGCCTTAACTGCTTAGCTACCCCGCCCTCTTCATTTAATTTAAACCTTATTTATACCAAATGTGGTAGTGGCAATGACTTACAGGCTTTGAAAACTTAAAGGTAGTTTTTATAACCTACAAGCGTATCCTTTGATTGCTCTTTTTAGAGAAGAGATTTCACTACTGTATTCAATGCAGTTCATTTTTAATCATTATAATAATCATTAAGACTTAAATGTTTATAAAGTTTTTTAGCTAAATTCCAATAATAATCAGTATTGACTTCACCTTCGGCATAAGCTTCGTGCCACCTCTCAGGGACAGGCATATCTTTATATAAACTTTCACGTTTGGCTTCAAGCAACATTTTTGGTTTTTTCATAAAATCAGCCCCGCATATAATTTTTCTCTCTGTTTCAGATGGTAAACGTTTTAACCATCTAACTCCTTCATAACTCCTCATTAAATGATGGTCAAGAATTAAGGTATCAACCTTTTGTGAAAGCTTCATACCATTATACCAAGCTCTTTCAACTTGATCTTTAGAAAGTTTAGATAAATAAAGAGGTGGCCCACCAGCTAATACTATGTTAGGTTGCCAATATAATATTTGAGAAATAGATTCGTTATTAAGAAGTTGAATATCAGGGGCATGCACAAATACGTCATCTTCTTCTATTTTAGTCATCATTACCGTTTCTAAATTATTAAATGCTTCTCCGTGAGGCATTGATTTAGAAAAAGTCATCTCTCCTTGTTTTTTCCCTTCTCCTGAGATAAAATCCTTTTTTAGAATAAGAGAAAGAGACTCTGCTCTTTTCTTTTCAACGGGGGAAAGATGTGATGCATCCTTGGTCCATATCCTGACATTTGGATTTAACCCATTTACTCTTTTAATATTAAGCTGATACGGATTCGCATCTACTAAAGGGGTGTGATCACCATGAAAATGGCTTATTATTATATCAGTAGCTTTTTGCCATCTGTCTATAATCTTTTTTTGTATTCTTTCATCTATGGCTATTTGAAAAGGATGAGGAAGTAATTTGTGTCTTATATAACCTAAAGCTATACCCGGATCGATTAGTATTTTGCGATTTTTCGTTTCTATGAAACAACTTAAGCCTCTTACCCCCAGGGATTCAGTCCCTAAAATTTCAATTTTCATATTTTCTTTCTCCAAATACAATTGTTCCTAACCTAATCATATTGCTTCCTTCTTCTATTGCTACTTTATACGAATTTGACATTCCCATATTAAAAATAATTCAGAGTTGGATTACTTTACCTGCTCCTCCTTCAATATATTTTTGGGGATATAAGTTCTTTATTTCTGATTTAAATTGAGTACAGTGAGTAGCGCAGACTAAATCCAAATCTTTAAGTAAACTAAACTCTCTAAATCCATGCAAGCCACCAATAAGTGCATAAACTTTTCCAGATTGTGATGCAGCTTTAAGGATATTTCCTACTCCAGGATGAGAACATCCTGCAATTACAACTAATCCTTTTTCTGTTTTAACTACCATAGATTGCTCTATCCCTTTAAGTTCACCAGTAGAAAAAACATTTTTATGAATTTTAAGAGGAGCATTAACGCTAATTACTTCCTTTGCTTTAGATAGACTAGAAAATGAAATTGGGATATAAATCTTGACATTTTTATTTACTTTAAGAAAATCTGAAAGTCCGCCAGTATGATCCAAATGAGCATGGGAAATAAAAACTTCACCAATAGATTCAGGATTTATAACAAGTTTTCTCATATTATCAAGAAGTATAGAACCATTTGTTCCTGTATCAAAAAGAATTCTGGGAGTATTTTCTATTTCAACTAAACAAGAAAATCCCCAATTAGACTTTAAACCTTTTTTATAAACCTCGTTGTCATAAATAATAGTAATTTTCATTTACGTATCCTTTTCTTTTATATAATTTTAATAACCTTTAATACTAAGTTTCTCAAAAACCGATTTGATTCCCTTTTTTTTATTAAACTCACAGGTGTGTCTTCCCTACAACATCTAATTTACCTTTTTTCTTCCCCCTCTCTTAAAACCTACCTGTTGTTCTCTTTCTAAGGAAGCTTTAACTTTTTAAAGTTTTGCTCATCAAGCATGAGTCTTTCCCCGTAATTGGGGACTAACTCAAGGTTAATATGCTTTACCTTCTTTACTGATTCTTCTGCAAGTTCTCTCCTTTCCCTGGATAAGAGCATCTCATTTGCTCCCTGGGCAGCAGCATTTCCCACCTGCACTATTCTTTTCAGTGGCACTGCCGGTACCAGTCCTATTCTCCTTGCATTTTTCTTATCAATATAGGAACCAAAAGAACCTGCTAAATAGACTCGGTCTAAATCGTCACTCCCTATACTTGCCTCCTCCAGTAGAACCTTTATTCCAAGAGAGATGGCGGCTTTGCTCCACATCAGACCATTCTCACCTTTAACTGCATTTTGGGTTATCTGAATTCTGTCTGTTATCTTAAATACCTTTCCATTAATAAGATATCCATTTTCATCCATTTCCTTAGCTTTGAGCAACTCTCCTAACAGGTCGATTATTCCCGAACCACAAATCCCCACAGGTTCTGTATTTCCTATAGTCTTCCATCCTATCTCTCCGCTATCTATACTTATTTTTTGAATTGCTCCCCTTAATGCAGGCATGGGTTCTAAAGCTGGACCTGCTGCACAGGAGGTGGCTATTATCCGGTGACCTTTTTTTAAGACTATCTCCCCATTGGTTCCGATATCTATGGCCATGGCTGTCAGGTTAGATTCATCGAATAACCCCGTGGACAAACAAACGCCTGTAGTATCTGCCCCTACATGAGATCCTATTAAAGAAGTACCATAAATATTGGCATCTTTATTTATCCTTAAAGAAAGATCCTGAGCCCTTTTATTTAAAAAAGTGGGACCTTGCCTCATCTCCGTTACTGATTTGAAGGGTTTAATTCCAATACTTTGCACATCTAAGCCAAAAAACATATCCCTCATGGTGCTATTACCAACTACCACCATTTCATATATTTCATCTTTATCACAGGGCATCTTACTTATTTTCTCATTGATACAAGAAATTAGCTCTTTATAAAGAGCGTTCGGCTTTTTTCTATCGTACATTATCCTGCTTATAACATCATTTCCATCGATTATTCTTTGAGGATTTTCAAAGGCCGAGGTAAAAACAAGTTTATCGGCTTCCAGATCCATTAAGTGAAGCACAATGGTGGTAGTTCCTATATCTGCAGCTATTCCATAAATGTGATTATGGTAACTGGCAATCTCTCTATTACCGAACAAAACCTTATTCCCCTTCCTTCTGGTTAAAGGGTTTAATTTTATCTTCCCCCTTTTCCCTGTAGCTAAAATCTGCTCAAGGCTTCCCTGATACAGGACTTTTATATGTATATCGCTAGAATTATCCTTAATAATAGCCTGGCAAGCTAATCTCTCATTCTCATTTAAATCGTTCTCAAATTCTGTTTTCTCGTTTAAAACTTCACATCCCTTCTCAATGACGATCCTGCACTCTTTGCATATTCCTCGTCCCCTACAGCTGGAGCTTATGGGTATCTTTAACTCCTTTGCATAGTCTAAGATATTTTTTTCCTTGAGAAGATCTGCTTCCTTATCGAACTGGGGGAAATAAATTTTATATTTCATCTCTTTTGCTCCCTATATATACTGCACTTCTTGCACATCTTAAATCTTTCCGGGCAGATTTTTTCAACAAGCTCCCAGCAGGGCTCAGTTTTATCCTGATAGGCAGAACACTCCTTCCTTTCCTCCTCAGTGCATCCTTTAATCTGCCAGCAGGGAAGAAGACAAAGAAGACGTTTTATTCCCACAATGTTTAACCCTTCCTCATGGATCATCTCCCTCACGCACCTTATCCAGTGAAGATCGTTGTTAGAGAAAAACCTTTTATTACCTCTTCTTTTAAGGCTAATAAGACCGTGTTTTTCGTATAATCTAAGAGTGCGAGGATGGACATTTAAAAGTTCTGCCGCGATACTTATAGGATAAACTGGCCTATCATCCTGCATTGTATCCTCCTCACAATTTTTATTTCATTATAAAGTGTAAATAATTTTTGTCAAGTTTAGTTGCATCAAAAAATATCCTTTGTTATAATAGAGTGAATTTATGTTTTGTAGAGAAGGGCATCGAAAATTCATCGGATACACCTTGAAAGACCTTTTCTAAGATTCTCTCAAAAATTAATCCGAGTACAAAAAGCATTATTCCATTCTCATTCTTTTTAAATTTTATAACAAAAATGCGGAGAGGAAGTGGAGGATCTCTGTGTATCTTCCGCACCATATGACAATATAAAAATATGAATTTGTGGAGAGGAAGGATAATAAAAATGAGGAATAAGAAAGTATGTAGGTGGTATAATGAAACGTCTGGCATGAAAAAAGCTTATGATGAAGACTTGCTAGATAAAAAGTGGATAGAGGAGTATTGTTGGAATGAAGGCGAGGGCTGTGTGAGAAAGAAAAGGTTTGAGGAAGAGGGATACGTATCTCCAGATTATGTGTTACCCGATGGAACTATAGATGAGAACCTTAAGAAATGGGTGCATAAACGAGATGGTTGATTTTTTGTCCCTGCGGTCATCTATCTTTATTGTAGTTACCACCCTCTTTATCTTTTTATCATTTAGAACCTACCGGTGCATCTTCTTGGCTAAGGTAAACAGATGATCTAATGAATCTGCCTGCACAATAGTGCCCATTGCGGTGAGCTCATATGTTATATTATTCTCTTTTCTTAATACATTCAAGGCACTTTTTTATACATCTACTCACCGAGGAAGTCTTTGTTCCCAAAGGGATAATGTTTATTTCCATAATAGGCATACAAGCCACTCCTTCTTCAAAGTCTTTTATATTTTTCCCGAAAAGAAAAAATGCGTGAATGGTATTGTGTTGTGTGTTTCAGAGTTTCTTACGATATACCATATACGATATACGACATACGAGCACAGCGACGGAAGAAATTGTCCTGAGGTATTCCTTGACTTCCTTATTATTTCCTCGTTGAGGCAATTTCAGCAGCATTTACAATCTGATAAGCTATGGGGGAAGCAGTTAGCATTGGGTGAGTTCCCATTTGGAACGTTGCTATCTCGTCCGCCCGCATTTTGTGTTGAATAAGGGCACCAATGAAATTTATTAGCTCACCAACTGAGCTGCCTCCATAAACCTGGCCCCCAATAAGTAAACCAGTGTCTTTCTCGAAAATTAGCTTTACTCCTAGTTCTTTAACTTCCGGAATACCACCCGGATGCTTATCCGGAGCGGTAATCTCACTTGTTAGTACATCAATATTTAGTTCTTTAGCTCTGTTTTCTGTTACGCCAGCAGATCCAATTGCAAGGTCGCCAAAACAGGTGGAGAATATACCTATGGCACATTCTACTTTCTTACGAGTGCTAAATAGATTTGCTCCAACTATGCGAGCTTCGGTAGTACCAACCGAGGCAAGCCGAATAGCTACTGGCATACCACTTAGATAACAGGCTTTCCTAGCACAATCACCACAGGCAAAGATATTCTCATCGCTCGTTCTCATGAAGCCATCAACTTCTATGCCCGCTCTTTTATCCATTTTCAAACCAGCCTTTTCGGCGAGCTCTACGCTGGGGATGACACCTATGCCTAAGATTACCAGGTCCGCCTTAACTCTTTGTCCATTTTTCAATTGAACATACTCTACTTTTTTTGTTCCAAGTATAGATTCTGCCTTTTTGTTGGTTAAAAGGTTTATATGTCTTTCTTTTAATTTTTGCTCTACACGTTTACATATTTCCTCATCACATGCTAAAAGTAGACAGTGAGAAAGTAATTCTATCACCGTTACATTTTTAATACCTCTTTTCTTACACTCATCAGCGAACTCTAATCCAATGAATCCTCCACCAATAACAACGACATCTTTAGCCTGATCTAAGGCATCTAAGAACTTTTGTAAGTACTTTATTTCTTTTTTCACCACAAAGACATTATCCAGGTCTAAACCTTGCAGTGGAGGAACCAGAGGCAAAGAACCGGTTGCCAATACCAGTTTATCATAACCAATAGTGTTATGGGTAATCGTAGAAACAGTTTTTGCCTCTTTATTTATAGAGGTGACTTCATCCACAATTAGCTCAATATTGTTTTTTGAAAACACCGTATCGGGAATGAGGTTTTTTTCCAGAGATCCAAGGGTTCCAACAACGTAAGGTATGCCACAGGGAATTAAAGCTTTCTCTTCTTGACGAATGAGCTTTATACTGGCATTCGGATAGTACCTTCTTGCGCTAATAGATGCCGTGGTGCCGGCTGGTCCCCCTCCTACTACTACAACATTCTTTTCCATAACTTACCCCTCCTTGTATTGTTTAATCTAGATTCGGCAATTTTTCTTTCATGGTTTTAGCATTGCATCCAAGGCTTTTTTGTTTTTATAGCTATCTCCTCTGCTATCCTATATTTGAAACTGCATATTCTGTCATCTGGCTGGTGGGCCCCACGAAATCAGCAATATTCTGCACTTCCTCTCTTTGATAAAAATGAGCTAAGATAAGGGCTCTTCTCTCATTTTATCCTGCTGTTGAGATGAAGAGGTAGTAGAAGAACCAGTCTTTTGTACTCTATCCTCCTTAAGTGTATGTAAAGTAATAATGGATTAGCGCTTCAAAATGGGTGATTTTTAAGTTTCAGATATTAAGGCGGGAACAAATATACTCAATTCTGAATAGGGGATTCCTACTGCTAATCTATCCCGCGAGATATGACCGTATTCTCTAGAATCATCGCAACCAAAAGAAATGGAAATCCTTCCCTCAAGATATGTTTTGACGGCTACATTCCCACAAACACCCATAATACTGGAGAGGCTAACAGTTAAATTTTC
>Ga0307430_1003210_pt1 | contig 10291 bp, 6 predicted proteins | sample SalMarWE160130MG_FD_202159 | JGI IMG/M metagenome (GOLD analysis project Ga0307430, IMG submission 202159) | Salt marsh sediment microbial communities from the Plum Island Ecosystem LTER, Massachusetts, United States - WE1603-130 | ecosystem: Environmental > Aquatic > Marine > Intertidal zone >... | reverse complement strand
GCCCGCGTGCTGCGCCCCGGATGCGTTTTCACCTTCTACGTCGTGGTGAACGACGATGTGTCGCTGCCCGAGGCCCCGGCGTTGCACGATCTGTTGACCAGACGGACGGCTCACGTGCGGTTGGGCAAGTTCCCCGGCAAAGCGCGGCTACGCCTGGAAGCGGCGTCAAAGATAACAGAGCGTGCGGGTGCGTTTCGGGCAGATACGTTGCTCAACTGGCGCGACTTGGAAGTTGACCCGCTCGTGTGTGACGTGCTGCCCACTAGTCTGCCAACCCGGCTGATTCACCACGCGCACTTTGACGGTGAAGCGTTTTACGAGGCCCACTTTGGGGATGACGTGGTGCGACTGCCGGTGGCAATGCGCTTTTTGGCGCGGCCACCGGAGGCCAAACGATCGCAGAGAAAGTCAAAATGACCGGGGCACTGACACTGGACATCGCTTCCATTGCTTACGCACAAGTTGAGGCTGATTGGCTGCCGGGTAAAAAGCCCTACGTCTACCAACAGCGCGTCTACCAACTGGTGCAAGAAGCATTGGCGAGGAATGAGACACTCTGTCTCTTCCTCGTCACGCCCACCGGCAGTGGTAAGACACTGGCCAGCTATGCAACGAGCATTATGACCGGACGTCCAGCTCTTGGCATTTATCCCACCAACGAGCTTATTCGTGACCAAGAAAAGTCACTTGGACCAGAATACAAACGTGTCCTTGAGTGGGATGACTGGGTATTACGCATAGACAGTCGTGCCTTGGATCGGTGGGGTCTTGATCTGGATGAATCCTATCACGCCAGAACATTAGAAACCTTGCTTCACTGGCGACGCGTTATCCTCACCAATCCTGATATTTTATTCTACATCGCCTTTGGGCAGTATCCAGACATTCAAGGACAGAGGCAACGTCTTTACCGCCTACTTGGTGATATCTACAGCATTATGATCTTTGACGAGTTTCACCTATATAACGTCAAGCAGATGGCCGACACGGCCTTTCTGGTGGGGACGCTGCATGCCATCAATCCGCACAAGGGGCGCGTGTTCATCTTTGCCTCAGCCACGCCAGAGTTAGAAGTGGTAAAGTGGTTACGGGACAGGCTTAAATTGCGCGTGGAAGTGGTCGAGGGACAGCCAACGGATGCGCCAGGGGCGCGCACCATCGCCCACCCGCTCCAACTGACGCTGTTGCCCGCCGACCTGGGACGCTGGAAGGGCGCAGAGGCGTTACTGGAATATCTGCCTCAACTGCAACAGCTCGTCGCGGACTATCCCCAGGCCCGAATTGTGACCATCCTGGACTCGGTGGCCGGGGCTATCAGCATCGCACAGACCCTGCGGGAGACGTTCCCCGGCAAACCGGTGGGAGAAGTACATGGCTTTAGTTCGACCGAGGAACGAGATATGGCGACTCGTCAACCCATCACGGTGGGCACTTCTACCATTGAGGTGGGGATTGACTTTAAGAACGAGACAGGCAAAGACGTGTTGATTTACGAGGCGCGGACGGCCAGCCAGTTTGTGCAACGCTTTGGCCGGTTGGCACGACACGAGAAGGAAATTCCCAATTGGGTAGTTGCCCTGGTTCCAGAATACGTGTACCATTTTTTCGCTGAACGCACAACCGACGGGGCTATTCTCTCCCGTTCTCAGTTGTACGATCTGGTAGAGGAGGCGTACCGGTCGCCGCAGGATTTTGCCCGCTATCTCGCAACACATGCCCCGGCCGAGTTTCACGAAGCGCGTTGGTTTGTCCAGGGCTTGTTCCAATCGGACGACCGCCCGCGTATCACAGAGGAACTAGGGAATACTATCGAGGCGCTGACCGGAAAGACGGCTGGTCAGGCGTGGGGCAGACACCGGCAGTACAAAGAAGAGCATATCCTCAAACCACTGCTGACCTTTCGGGGGAGTGGTTTTGAAGCAGCTATCCTGGACGAGCGGGGCACCGACGTCGGTTTTCCCGCTAAGCGGTACAACCTGATGTTTCTGCTGCGACGGGGCATTTTTGAGGAGATAGACGAGGAAGAGTACCTGGCCCGGCTGGAAGAGCTGGAAAATCGCTGGCCCGAGGAGGTGGCCCGCGAACGGCGCTATAGCAAGCGCATTGGCCGCAAACCAGACGAGTTGTTGGGCGTCTATGGCTACTTTGTGCTTACCGCGCTGCGCGATCAGGGACGTCGGGTCTGGTTCGAAATAGACGAAGAAGAGGTCTATGGACGTAAGGCCCAGGTGACCACGGTCTCGGGGCTAGAACTGACGACAGACCCACCGGTACGATTACGCGGACTGAACAAGCATCTCCGGCGCAAACGGATCGTGGCATGGTTTGCAGAGCGGCATCCTGCTTCCATCAAACTAGGGCGTGCTCTCCCGCCGCTGTTTGCTCTCCATGAACTGCGTATCCATCGGCCAGGAGGTGCGTTGAGCGAGCAAAAGTGGAGCATTGCCTTCAATCAAGATGCTTTCTTTGTGGATAGTCTGGGTTGGCATCGACAACAACGAGAGGATCAGGCAATCATTCTATAGCAAAGCATCTTCTCTGTTCCAAAGAGACCCTTATGCGCACCGCCACTCCCACCCAGGCCGTCGAAATGCTCCTGCGGGCCTTGTATGAGGGCACCGCCTCCGACTGCCCCTGGATTGCCCACAACGGCGTCGCCTGGGAGATGGAAGAGCTGACCTGCGACAGTACGATAGACGCGCCGCTGGCCTACCAGACTGCGCTGTTCACACGGGCCGATGAGCGGGCGCGTGAGCTGACGCGCCAGGCAGCCCTGGCCGTGCGCGCCGCCGCCGACCACTTGCTGGCGCTGTTGGAAGATCGAGATTGCGAGGGGCTATGATGAACGCAAACGACAATATGCTCTATTCCATCGTGCTCACCCTGACCCCGACGCGGGAGGTGGACGTCCGCGCCACGATGGGCCACCAGGCCCACGCCGCCTTCCTAAAGACGGTGCGCGAATCGGACCCCGCCCTAGCCGAGGTGCTGCACAGACCTGATATGCCCTGCCGGCCGTTCACCGTGTCCCCTTTGCGAGGAACGCCGCTGCCTCAGAATGGGCACATCCACCTTTCGCCGGAAGAGACCTATTGGCTGCGCTTTACCATCCTCTACCCGCCCATTTTCGAGCAGTTCATGCGCCGCTTTCTGCGCGGAGAAGGACGCCCCGTCGTCCGGCTGGGTCAGGCCGTGCTGCTCATCAAGGAGATCCTCGCCACCCCCGGAAGCCATCCCTGGACTGGATATACCACGTGGGGAGAGATCGCGTCCGGCGCTCGGCCGGAGGAAGAGATCGCGCTCGACTTTTGCTCTCCCACCGCCTTTGGGTTTGGGCAGAAGGAGTGGGGCAAGAAGGTGATGGTGCTGCCGCTGCCGGAGACCGTCTTTGGCAGCCTGGCTCGCTCGTGGAACGACCTGGCACCGCCGCCGCTCCAGGTTGATAGGCGGGCGCTGCGCGCCTATTTGGAGGAGCAGGCGGTCGTCAAGCAGATGGATGATGTTTGTACCCATATGCTCGAGTTCCGGCGCGCCAGGCAGGTGGGCTTTGTCGGCCGGATCACCTATGGACTGATGGCCGCAAACGAAGCGGCGCAGTGCCAGCTAAACGCCCTGGCGGATTTTGCACTTTACGCCGGCGTGGGGATGAAGACGACGATGGGTATGGGACAGTGTCGGAGGATAGGAGCAGATGGCAGAACTGCCTGATTATCTTCCTATCTCGATGCTCAACCAGCTTGAATACTGCGAGCGGCGTTTTTGGCTGATGTTCGTCCACGGCGAGATGGTGGTCAACGCGCCTGTCTTAGAAGGCACCCAGCAGCACGAGCGCGTCCACACGGGCGGCATCGAGCGTGATGGTGAGACCGTCATACGCCGGCGGGTCTACCTGTGGTCGGATCGCCTGCGGGTGGCGGGTTTTGCCGACATGGTGGAAGAGCAGGCAGGTGAGCTTGTGCCGATAGAATACAAGCACGGGCGGATGGGGCGCTGGCTCAACGACCACGTGCAGTTGTGCGCCCAGGCTATGTGCCTGGAGGAGCGAACGGGGAAATCGGTGCAGCGCGGCGAGATATTTTACTGGCGCTCGCGGCGGCGGGTAGAGGTGACGTTCACACCTGAGCTGAGAGCCCGGACCGAGCAAGCGGTGGCGCGTGCCTTTGAACTGCTCGAGATCGGGCGGATGCCGCCGCCCATCGAGCGGCGCAGCAAGTGCCACGATTGCTCGTTGGAGGACATCTGCCTGCCTCGCGAGGTCTTGCTGCTGGCAAAGGAAGCCGTCTGATGGCGCAGCTTCAGACGTGGGAGGATGGTATGACCACACTCTATCTGACCGAACCGCGTTCGCTGGTCAAGAAAGATGGCGACACACTGGTTGTGCGCATCCCGGAGGACAAGGAACGCGAAACGCCAAAGCGCAAGGTGCGCGTGCCCCTCACCAAGGTCACTCAGGTCGTCGTCTACGGCGACGTGACGGTGACCAGTCCGGCCCTGGCGGCGCTATTGGAGCAAAAGGCTGACGTCTGCTTTTGTTCCTACTATGGTCGCTTTCGAGGACGGTTGGCTCCGCCGATGGGCAAGAACAGTTTGATCCGGCTGGAGCAGCACAAGGCGCACAGCGATCCGGTGCGCTCAGCGATGCTGGCCAGGGCCTTTGTATGTGGCAAGTTGGCCAACATGCGCGCCATGCTCCTGCGAGCCAACCGCAAGCGAGACGACCCAGAGATTGCTCAGGCGGCGGAGTCGATCAAGGGCGTACTGGACCAGTTGGATGCATTGGATTTGGGTCTAGCCGCCGAACCTCCAGACCCGGCGCATCCGCAGGCCGATACAGTGCAGGGCACGATCCTGGGTTTGGAAGGAGCAGGAACAGCGTTTTACTTTGGTGTCTTTGGCAGACTCCTGAAGGGCGATTGGAGCTTTGAACGGCGCCAGCGCCGCCCGCCACGCAATCCTGTGAATGCCTTGCTCTCGTTCGGCTACGTGTTGCTGATGAACCAGGTCGCATCGGCGGTCAGTATCGTGGGCCTCGATCCTTACGTGGGCTTTCTCCACTCGTCGCAATACGGCAAGCCGGCGCTGGCGCTGGACGTCATGGAGTCCTTTCGTTCCCTGGTTGCAGATTCAGTCGTGCTGACACTGCTTAATAATGGCATGCTTTCGGAGGAGGATTTTCAGGAGGAATTGGGGGCCTGGCGGCTGACCGATGCGGGGAGACGCACGTTCCTCACAAAGTTCGAGGAACGGCTGGATACCACGATTCAGCACCCGGTCTTTGATTACAAGGCTACCTATCGTCGCAGTCTGGAACTGGAGGTGCGGCTGGTCGCCAAGTGGCTCACGGGCGAGATTGGTCAATTCAAGCCGTTTGTAGTAAGATGAAACGCGGCAAGCCGGATCGGACCCTTTACATCATTGCCTATGATATTCCCAGCGACCGCCGGCGGACCAAGGTTCACAAGACGCTGTGCGGGTTCGGGCAGTGGACTCAGTACAGCCTTTTCGAGTGTTACCTCACGGACAAGGAACTGTTGGCGCTGCACGGCAAGTTGGACAAGATCCTGGAGGCGGGAGAGGATAGCGTGCGGTTTTATCCTCTCTGTGCAGCCTGCGTGTCCAAGGTAGAGACGGTAGGGTCGGACAAGCCGGCTGAGAAGAACGTTTTTATCGTTTGAGATAGCAGATGCGCGTCGGAGAACGCGCTTTTTGAGCGATTGAAAGTCTGCGAGCGGTGAAGCACTCTTTGTTGGCCCGGTGGGCGCTCGCGGCGTGAGCGGCAAACGTGGTTCACCATATGTGAGGGTGAATGGGTGGATGAAACGGTTCATATAGAGGAACCGGGCAGCGGCAAGAAACAGTGACTCCGGCGATAGGGTATAACTCTCCTTTACTGACGGTAGGGTCTCGCGGGATGGAAGGAGGTGGGGTAAAGTGGGTAGAAAAGACGTGAAAACAAGCCCTCTGTGGGGCGTGAGGACGCAAAAAGTGATCGTAGATAGCGTCCAGTGGGGCGCTGTCCCTATAGGTGTGTGAGCAGCTTCAACAACCAGAATCCCGACCGAGGGATTGAAACAGCAGTAAAGGAGAGACCATTGAAACGAACAAAGGTGCAGCTTCAACAACCAGAATCCCGACCGAGGGATTGAAACTTGTCCGTCCACGAGTCGCCAGCCGTGGCGTCGTAGAAAGCTTCAACAACCAGAATCCCGACCGAGGGATTGAAACGTGGGATATGCCGGGTAACACGCCTTTGAGTTATGGAGCTTCAACAACCAGAATCCCGACCGAGGGATTGAAACTTAAAAGAGGCGCTGGCAGAGATGAAAGCAAGCGGTGGCTTCAACAACCAGAATCCCGACCGAGGGATTGAAACACGAGTTTGATAATATCGTCATCAGTAGGCTGCCAGGCTTCAACAACCAGAATCCCGACCGAGGGATTGAAACGTGACATCGCTGAGTACAGCAACTATGGCGGCGGCGAGCTTCAACAACCAGAATCCCGACCGAGGGATTGAAACTTGGGTTTGCGCTATGCCAGGCATTGTACGGCAGAAGGCTTCAACAACCAGAATCCCGACCGAGGGATTGAAACCGGCATACTACTATTTCAACAACACCTCGGTGTCCGGGCTTCAACAACCAGAATCCCGACCGAGGGATTGAAACCTATCGTGAGGATGAGGATGCACTCTATATCCACGAGCTTCAACAACCAGAATCCCGACCGAGGGATTGAAACTGGTTTCGGCTTCGGGACTTCGAGAACCAACGTGCCAGCTTCAACAACCAGAATCCCGACCGAGGGATTGAAACAATGGCCTGAGCCTGGCCGCATTCTATTTTCTGTTCAGCTTCAACAACCAGAATCCCGACCGAGGGATTGAAACGTATTGCTTGAAAAGCTCACAGTGCCTTGGTTTGAAGCTTCAACAACCAGAATCCCGACCGAGGGATTGAAACGCGGATAGCGCAGGTCGACGATCTCTCGATGCAGGGGCTTCAACAACCAGAATCCCGACCGAGGGATTGAAACCTTCGTCAGAATAGAGCAACGGCAATGCCGTGATGGCTTCAACAACCAGAATCCCGACCGAGGGATTGAAACACAGCGCGTGATAACTTCCTCCCACCCCACGGGATAGCTTCAACAACCAGAATCCCGACCGAGGGATTGAAACAGCTCTGCGGCTTGTCTTTCCAATTCTGCCGCCCGTGCTTCAACAACCAGAATCCCGACCGAGGGATTGAAACAGTCTCTCGATAAACTTATCAATCTGCCCTGCCTGAAGCTTCAACAACCAGAATCCCGACCGAGGGATTGAAACCTGAGAAGTCATCCCAAACAAGCCACCTGTCTCCTAGCTTCAACAACCAGAATCCCGACCGAGGGATTGAAACCTCGGTACTGCGGGAGAAACATTACCAGAGATGGGGCTTCAACAACCAGAATCCCGACCGAGGGATTGAAACTGCTTCTCTGTCATGCTTGTAGGTTAAATACTCAAGGCTTCAACAACCAGAATCCCGACCGAGGGATTGAAACGGGAATATCTGCGGCCACTCTCATTGTGCTTGCTCGCTTCAACAACCAGAATCCCGACCGAGGGATTGAAACAAAGGTTACGCTTCCCTGCTCTGGGTCCCACTCGATTGAGCTTCAACAACCAGAATCCCGACCGAGGGATTGAAACTACTATGGAATCGGTCCAACGCCGATGCCCACGGCGAGCTTCAACAACCAGAATCCCGACCGAGGGATTGAAACGGATTATCCATGTCGTTGTCATAGAGCAATGCAAATGCTTCAACAACCAGAATCCCGACCGAGGGATTGAAACCGTCGCAGGTGCAGGCTACAGTGCCTAGTCTTGCCCGCTTCAACAACCAGAATCCCGACCGAGGGATTGAAACTGTACCAGCGACAATGTGCGACGCGAAACCACTTTGCTTCAACAACCAGAATCCCGACCGAGGGATTGAAACCACGGCGAAGGATGATTTGGGACAGCCTGACTCACAGGCTTCAACAACCAGAATCCCGACCGAGGGATTGAAACTGGGGAATATCTGAATACCATTTCTCGCACAGTCTCGCTTCAACAACCAGAATCCCGACCGAGGGATTGAAACTATATGGGCATATGGTAGCCAAACATACTCGCCAATGGCTTCAACAACCAGAATCCCGACCGAGGGATTGAAACTATACATTAGGCAATTGGGGCGACTGTCCTTTGACAAGCTTCAACAACCAGAATCCCGACCGAGGGATTGAAACCCATCGGGACAAACTTGGCCCTGCTGGGCCTCCCGGCTTCAACAACCAGAATCCCGACCGAGGGATTGAAACTTTGCAAATGGAAATGTGCATCGCTGCGCAATGTAAGCTTCAACAACCAGAATCCCGACCGAGGGATTGAAACATTCCCCGTCCTGGGCACGACGTTAAAAGGCCCACAAGCTTCAACAACCAGAATCCCGACCGAGGGATTGAAACAGATATTGGCGGTGCTCCTTCTAGCTCTATGATTGAGCTTCAACAACCAGAATCCCGACCGAGGGATTGAAACTTCACTATAGCACTTTGGGCAGTAGTATTGCATTGGCTTCAACAACCAGAATCCCGACCGAGGGATTGAAACCAAAAAACGTACAACTACAAAACAACGACAGATATTAGCTTCAACAACCAGAATCCCGACCGAGGGATTGAAACTCGGTAGACTTTGGCTGTTTGTGTAATCCGATTTGCAGCTTCAACAACCAGAATCCCGACCGAGGGATTGAAACTCTTTCCTCCAAGGCCCAATCAGCACAATCATAATGAGCTTCAACAACCAGAATCCCGACCGAGGGATTGAAACTTCCAGAGAACCCGCCATATATCAAACGACACAGCCAGCTTCAACAACCAGAATCCCGACCGAGGGATTGAAACTCTATCTGCTCAAATTGGCTTCGCCTTGCTCAAAGGCTTCAACAACCAGAATCCCGACCGAGGGATTGAAACGTAGAAGAATCGTCTGGCCTCCTTTTAGCCAAAATGGCTTCAACAACCAGAATCCCGACCGAGGGATTGAAACACGCCGAAAAAGCCTGTTCCATATTTCAAGGCTCAGGCTTCAACAACCAGAATCCCGACCGAGGGATTGAAACACGCCTATTACGCAGGAAAGGCAGAGCAAGGACGCTGCTTCAACAACCAGAATCCCGACCGAGGGATTGAAACATTCCAAAGCGGGGTCATCTCTATAGCCACGCTAACAGCTTCAACAACCAGAATCCCGACCGAGGGATTGAAACTGTTAGCAAAGAACGATTGGTACTCACAATTCGGATGGGCTTCAACAACCAGAATCCCGACCGAGGGATTGAAACTGCAAGTAATACTTTGAGCATATCGCTTGATACTATGGCTTCAACAACCAGAATCCCGACCGAGGGATTGAAACCTTGGTCATGCTTGATCCTCCTAACCTACTGATATTGTGGCTTCAACAACCAGAATCCCGACCGAGGGATTGAAACCTGCACCAGACCGGTGCGGGGCTGGCCCCCTTTTTGGCTTCAACAACCAGAATCCCGACCGAGGGATTGAAACACGTTCCGGCAGGGAGAGAGGACGGCGGCGCGCTAAGCTTCAACAACCAGAATCCCGACCGAGGGATTGAAACTTATCCAATCCCTCTGGCAAGCTCAGACAGTTTGCGGCTTCAACAACCAGAATCCCGACCGAGGGATTGAAACACCACCACGGCGACGACAAAGCCGCCGCTGATTGAGGCTTCAACAACCAGAATCCCGACCGAGGGATTGAAACCGCCGCCCTCTCCACCCACTCGGCGCGGGCCGGAGGGCTTCAACAACCAGAATCCCGACCGAGGGATTGAAACTTTGCCTCCGCAGTCTCTTCCTTTTTCGGTTCCGGCGCTTCAACAACCAGAATCCCGACCGAGGGATTGAAACCGCGCAGTACGGGACGGGCGTAGCGGCAGAGGTGCGGGCTTCAACAACCAGAATCCCGACCGAGGGATTGAAACATCTCCTGCGTGCTCGTGACCATCTGCGAGGCCAGCGCTTCAACAACCAGAATCCCGACCGAGGGATTGAAACTGCCGAGGCGTCGAACGTTGCGTTGCCCGTGCTCCCGGCTTCAACAACCAGAATCCCGACCGAGGGATTGAAACGTATGAAATATTACAGGATAGGCACATGCGGCGCGAAGCTTCAACAACCAGAATCCCGACCGAGGGATTGAAACCTACCTGTTGGAGCGCTATCGCCTCGTG
>Ga0307430_1003207_pt1 | contig 10303 bp, 7 predicted proteins | sample SalMarWE160130MG_FD_202159 | JGI IMG/M metagenome (GOLD analysis project Ga0307430, IMG submission 202159) | Salt marsh sediment microbial communities from the Plum Island Ecosystem LTER, Massachusetts, United States - WE1603-130 | ecosystem: Environmental > Aquatic > Marine > Intertidal zone >... | reverse complement strand
AGAAACTATATGCTTTACAAATATGCTATGTTCCCTCCTTTCCTTTCGGATTGAAAGTAAATTTGTTGGTTAGATGAACATTACAGCAGTTCATATATTTATATAGCACCCTTACAGGCGCACGCGGGGATTATAAAGAGGGACTTGCCAGGGTAAAATGCCAGAATAAAGAATGTGGGCATGATTAAGATTTTGCCCATAATCTTTTGTCTTGGAAGAACTCGGGTTTTTCAATAAGATACATTATGAGTCCTTTCACGGCAAGGTGTTATTTAAGACACCCAAATATAACGAATATTAAAAAAGTCTACGGTATCGATCCTTTTGTATGTCCTCAATTCAAGAAATAAGCATACAGTTACAGAAATAGTTTTTAGGCATTAATTTAGGCAAGTTATTGGGTTACTTATAACTTTAGCTAGCATTCACACATATATTGAAATATCACAAAAGTGCGCTATATTATTGGTAGCTACGGCAGCAGTTAGCTGACCAGATTATATGTATGGTGTGAAGTGTGCCTTCGCTAAAGAACTCAAAAAGGGGACATTTCTATTTTGCGGGGAAACGTAGATTTTTATTTTGCATTGACAGAATTAGCTTTATGAATTAACAATTATAACATGAATTTTTTATAATTTATAAATAAATTGAAGAGTATTTTATGGCAAACAGTAAATATCTTATTCTTTTTTTAACATCTTTTTTATTCATTTTTGCATCTTGTGCACTGGACGGCGGCGGGCCTGGGCCTCCGCAAGATTCAGAACCTCCGGTAATTACTGGTTTTACTGGGCCAGGGGGCATTGTAAATGATCCAACCATAAATATCACTTTAGAAGGAAGTGATAATGAAGGGATAAGCGGCTGGATGATTAGCTATGACAATGTAAAGCCGGATAAAAATGACCTTGGCTGGTCGGGGAATAATCCTACAACATTTTCATTGGGATGCCCGGGTGCTCTCACCCTTTATGCATGGGCAAAAGATGCCGCCGGTAATGTGAGCGGTGAAAATTTAAATTCCCATATCGACATCAACGCGGCATTTGCTTGTAAGAAGTGGACGGTGCTTATTCACTTTGCCATCGATAACAATATTGATTATGTATTTGAAGAGAATTCTGGTATCGTTTCGAATTACTTGAGTACTTTAGAAACCGTTAAGGCGGGTGATGTAGGCGATAATCTTAATATATTAATCCTGATGGATGGTTATAACGGTGAAGCCAATTTCCCGGATGGGTATTATTGTTTATCCGGTGGGGCTTTTGCTGACGACCGGATTGTAGAAAAAACTGAAATAAATTCCGGGAGTTTGGATGAAACTGCGGATTTTATGGATTGGGTTGTGGCCAACTACCCGGCCGAAAAATATCTTTACTCAGTGTTTAATCATGGAAGCGGCTTTGACGATATAGCTATAAACGGTGATTATGCTGCTCCGCGGGGAATCGCCTTTGACGACAGCAGCTTCGATTGTCTTTCCCATCATGAGCTTGGGCAGGCGGCAGCATATCTGAAAAACAATAAAATCGGCGGTAATATAGAGTTTTTTTATGCCTTTGCCTGCCTGATGGGCGGGATTGAGTTGGCTTACGAAGTTCGCGACAGCGCCAACTATCTGCTCTTTTCCGAAGAGACATTTCCGGCAGATTACTGGTCATACGAAGCCCTGCAATCCATTATTAATAACCCGGACATAAGCGGAGGCGACGTGGGCAAAGCCTTCTGTGATTCTGCGGATGCCTATTTTTCAGCTCCGGCTGTTGAAAGAGAATTCACTTTATCCGTCATAGATCTGTCCCAAGTAGAAGATCTGGCCCAGGAACTTGATGTATATGCAAATCTGGCCATTACGGACATCAATACAAACAACAATGCTTCAACGTACAACACTGCTACAGATAACAGCCTGACTTTTACCACTTTGGCAGACGACTATTACTATGCGGACCTCGACGACTATCTGAATAATATCTCGGCAAGCGCCGATGTCAAAGACCAGGCTGCCATTGTCAGCCAAGCACTGACAGATTGCGTTTACTATAAGACGCACTATAATTTTGCTTCGGCTTCAGGCATGACGATTTATCATAATATCTGGGGTTCAGCATGGTATTATACTACAGATCTCTACCGCTCATTATTTACCTTTGGAGCCGATAATAATTGGGCAGATTACATTGCATTAATGAACTCTAAAAATGGCAGTGAAATAAAACCGGACGCTTATGAACCTGATAATAGTCAATCCCAGGTACGCTCCATGCAGATAAATGGCAGCAAACAGCGCCATACATTCCATAACACCGACGATTTTGATTTAATGAGTGTGGTCCTGCAGGCCGGTACCAGTTATAAAATTGAGACTTATCCTGTTTCAGGTCAAACACAATGTGATACAATAATAGCAATCTTGGATGCCAATCTTAACGTGTTACTGGATGATGACGATTCGGGCACGAATTATTACTCAAGAATAACCTGTACCTGTAATGTTTCAGGAACATATTATGTTTATGTGGAAGGTCTGGAATGGGGAGCATATGGAACGGGAGTATATGACATTGATATAAGAAATAGTGGTTTTAACCTGTCGAATACGGAAAACATGGATCTGGATAGTATTAAGAAGGATGTAAATGTTGAAAAACAAATGCAAGATCTTAAGAATAGATTAGAACAGTTGAAAAAATGACATTCAGCTGGTGTTGTCCGCGATATCGGTAAGATTTGCGGCGACACCAGCTTTTTAATCAGTTAAACGGAAAGGAATTTATAATACTAAAATCGTTTATATGGATAGCAATAATATTTATGTTTAGTGTGATTGCCGCATGCGAATCTGATGGCGAACCCCTGAATAATGCATCAGGTGAAAAACAAGGAATATACACCTTTACAGGCGAATTACAAAAAAAAGTGGAATACCCGAAAACATTAAGTGAATACAGCTATTTTATTTTAAAAACAGACGGCGGCGGCTCTGATGCCGCTCATCCTCTGATCCTGTTTAACAAGGACAAACTTTCCATGGGATTTGAAAATTACACTGATAAGAGAGTTGAGGTCAGCGGTAATTTAATCTTGGGTTATCTAGGCTGGCGTAAAATATTAAAAAAAGGACTACTTGTTAAAGAAATAATAATAGTGGAATAAGTATTTATTTGCCCAAACGCTTATTTTATTCCGGGAACACATTTTCAAAAATCAACATTCCTATTGTGTCCCGGACATAATATTTACCATTTTTTTAATTTTATGGAATATTTATTTTAGCCGTTTCATCGAATATTAAACCGTCAAGATCAAAACATAAAATGATACCTGAAGTACGAAAAATACATGAATTATTTATTGTTCTTGAGAGACATTTGCGCTGTCTTTTTAAGAAACGGCTGGATTAATACCCCAGCCTCTGGGCATTTTCAAGAGCCTGTAATTTAAACGGTCCCGTATAACCTACCTTAATAAAGATATCATAGGCTTTTCTGTAATAAGGGCCGGCCAAACTCTTTTTACCTTTTGCTTCAGCTATCAGGCCCAGATCGAGAAAAAGTATGCCGTAATACTGATCCACAATATTAAGCTCTTCGTAAAGTGTTTTTGCTTTCAGATAATATTTTTCCGCATCGTTAAGCTGTTTATTGTTCTTTGATTTGATGTACAGATTATGATTAAAGAATCCTGCGTTAAAGATCGCGTCGGCATATTTTCTATGTTTTGTTATTTTCATTTTTTCCATAGTTGAAATTGCGGTTACGCTGTATTCAAGGGCAGTACTCCATTCAGCTTGGGTATAATGTATGGCGATGATGTTTAACAGCACGATTATATTGCTGGAAGTTTCCAAAAGGTTAATGTTTTTTAACATAGTATATGCCTGTAAGTAATATTCCAGCGCTTTGTTGTAATCCTTTAACAGATAAAACGCCCAGCCTAAATTATTTAATACACCGGCCATGGCATAGGAAACATGCAGTTCATCTTTTTCCAGATAGTTTTTTGCTTTCTCATAATAATCTAATGCGAGATTCGGTTGTCCTGTGGCACAGTAAATGTTTTCAATTACTTTGTATAAAAGGTGAAACAGCATATTCCCGTGTTCCAGTGTGATTTTCATTAATATTGATTCCGCTTTCCGAGTTAAATTCAAAGCCTTATCATTGTCTGCTTTAGAGCTGTAGTCAGAACTCAGATAAATGAGAATTTCAGCATATAATTTACTTTTGGTTTTTTGTATTTTTTCCAGCAGCGCGAGTGCTTTTTTAAAAAAGGCGCCCTTTTAAAGATAGGATAGCTTATGAAAGGTAAGGGCGCCTTTACCTGAATATATTTTAAATGGGGGTGCCCCGTGGAAATTGTGGGACACCCTGATACCAATATGGAGGTACTTGGTTATTCATATATCTCATAAATCCTGTTATTCATGACAAACTGTATATTTTTTCCCAGAGCGAGTATCTGTGCCGCTTCGCTGTTTTGTTTGAGAAGCTCAAAATACTTCTTGCTGGCAAACTGAATACGTTCAACCGGCAGATCTTGCTTAAGCTGCAGATTGGAATCAATCCAGTTTTCACCTGAATTATAAAAAGCCCTGCCCTGAACGTTTTTAATCTGCGCTTCCATATCCTGATATGTCCCGTCCTGATCTCTAAAATTGAGCCTATTTATACCTTCATTGATGCGCGCAGAATTATCCGCCTTGTTAAGCTGCTGCAGCTCTTCGCTGGCCTGCACGCTGTCGAAACCCGAATTCTCTTTGAGTTTGCCGTACTCTTCACTCATTTTATCTTCAATCTCTACGGATCGTTTAGCGATATTGCCCAATGTCTGGTGTTCGGCATCCAGCTCGTTACGGGCGGTTCTGGCATCCTCGTCTTCCAAAATAAGCAGACTGGTATAAGGGGTAATTATTCCGTGCATTCTGGCCAACATGATAATCTCTTCTTTAAGCTCTTCATTTTCCCCATATAATCTCATCTGGTCCAGAAGCATACCGATGCGTCTGGCAGCCCAGATGGGTGGAATAAAGGAGTTTTCCTCGTTTACTTCGGGGAAGTGTAATGTGTACGTATATTGTTTGGAAGAATTGTTTAGTTTCCCTTTTAGGGTAACGATTACACTGCCGCTGCCGTGGTATCTGCCTAAAAGAGTGAGAGACGATCCTTTAAACAAATCGGGCAGCTCTGAAATCTTAGGATAGGTGTAGGAGATACCCAGCGAATGGGGGAAAGATATTTCTATGTCGGTAAGCACAGGTGAGCCTACTTTTTCATAGAAAAGAGCAATCTCCGTTTCGATGTTTTCTTTGGGCGAGATGTAGGTACGATAGGCTCTGGTTACATCGGTTATCTTATCCAATAAATGGGTGTTGATCTCATAGCCCACACCGAAGGTGAAAATACGCATAGAGGAACTGTTGGCCTGTTTGATTTTATCAAGCAGCTTCTGTTCTTCGATTTCTCCGATTGTAGGGCGCCCGTCTGTAATAAAAATTATCATGTGAGGTCGGGTGCCGCCGGAATCAGCGCCGCTCCGGCCTCTCATGGCCAGCTTGAGCGCTTCTTCCATATTGGTTCCGCCTATGGCTTCGAGTTTTTCCACAAAGCTAGCGGCCTGTTCAAGGTTTGTGCTGTTCGCTTGTTTTAAACTGCCCCATAAAGCATAGGCCTCGGTGGAAAAGCGGATAAGCTCAAAACGGTCGTCCGGGTTAAGTTTGGAAAGACAATAATGTAGCGCGCGTTTTGCCTGGGTAAGTTTTTCACCTTTCATACTGCCGGATACATCCAGCACAAAGGTAATATCTTTGGCTATCGGAGAGCTGTAGGCAAAATCAGGACAGATGTCCAGAAAAAAGTATCCGTCTCCGTGGTTTTCCCTATAAGTAAGCAGAGATACTCCGATATCATCTTTACTCAGTGTGTAATAGAGCCTGAAGTCCGTATCCGGTTTGCTGTTCTGCTCTTCGTAGCTGGCAATTACATGGGTGCTGCTTTTTCTTACAACCTCAACATCATGGCTGGTGGAGTAAGTGCTCTTTATGGGTTCGCTGCTTTTTATCGTTACCTGGACCCTCACTGAGTCGAGTTCTTTGGCTGAGAACTTTTCAGTATTGAGAGGGTAAAGATAGCTTACAGTACCGCTGTCCTTGCTTAAGATTTCCGTATAAGAGAGTTTCACCCGTTTGCTGGAGCGCGGCTCGATGGGAAACACACGGACTCTGAAAACCGAGAGCTCCTGGTATTCCAGAAGAGCGGGATCGAGTCTCTTTCTGACTATGTCTTCATAGATCTGTCTGGCCTTGTCTGAGTCCAGCAGTTCGGCCCTTACCTCCTCACCATTGATGTACATGCTGAAGCGGTTTATCACTGCGCCCTTAGGGATGGGAAAGATATATTCACCTTCAAGCAGATACTGCGAAGGATTATAAAACTCCTGATCCACCTTGGTAACGGCCGTGCGGCCGCTAATCTCAACATCGACGTGGTGAAAGCGCACTTCCAGAGGAAAGTGGCCTGTTGTAGAGGTAACGGGCAGCGGTGAATCCGGAACAACGATGAAACCATCGGCTGTTGCCGCCACAGGTACCAGCATTAAGCATAATGTTATAAAGAAATTGATTACTGGGGTTTTCATTTCTCACTCCTTCTCCGTTAGAACTCAAAATTTTTATTCTCTGCCTGAGTGCGCAGCGCATCCAGCATGGCGTTTCCCAGGCTGTTGTCTTCTGCGTTATTCTTCATCTGTTCGGCGATATAGGCCCGGCGCTCTTCGTTGAGCCGGCTGATGCGAGTTTTAATATTATCGCGTTTCTGCTGCATGGCAGCTACATATGCTGTGCGTTCTTCTGTGCTCATGTTCTGCATTTCTTCGGGCAGCTCTTCTTTAGAGATTTTTTCGATTTCAACCTCGTCATTGGCTACCGCGTCTAACAGATCCCAGCTTGAGTTTTTATACTGCTCATTGGCCTTGGCCATATTGCGCTGCACAAAAGCTTCTTCACTGGCTCCCGCCGCGTTATCGTCCTGTTCTTCCTGGCGCTCCTTGAGCTTTGTGCCTTCCGCTCCGTAGGGGATATACGTGTCGTTGAGCTCTGTACCCAACTTCACAATCTCGGCGTCCTGCGGTGCCTCTATATAGACGGTAACCAGGTCTTGATCGATATTGGCATAGCTTCCGTCGGCCAAAAGGGCTCCGTCTTTCCAGCCGGTGTTTACGCCCTGGTCGTGGGGTCCGCAGAAAATGGTGTTGATTATTATACCTTTTGTGATAGCCTGTTTGCAGGATAATTTGTAATCCACGGAGCCTTGAGTGAACTCCTCATTGCCTGCGATAAAGATGACTTTATAGACTTCCGGATCATTACTCCATTTAAGTCCCTGTGAGGCGCGCTCTATAACCGTGCCGCAATGCTCATAACCCCCGTAGGTGGTGAGTTTAAACAGCTCTTCCGATATTTTATCCAGATCGCTTGTCAATGCCACTACCATGCGCACATAGCCCTCACTTTGAGCCAGGTTGTCATTGCCGTACTCATAGAGTGCCACCTGCAGTTCAGGACTCTCGCCGTCTTTTTTGGACAGGGCCAGCTCATTGACTATTTTCCACAGCTGGGTTTTGGCCTGATCGATCAGTCCGTCCATGCTGTTGCTGGTGTCAAGCAGAATGCTTACCTGAATCAGGGCTTTGGCCGCTATAGTCTGTAAAGAAAAAAGAAAAAATATGCTTACCATTAAAATTAAAATAAATAATTTTGATTTCATAATCAGCCTCCTTGGCTTTAATATTGTTTTCGCTATAAATATATACGTATGAAGGGGGTGATATGTAACATGCCTGTAAAAAAATGTAAAAAGTTGTAAAAAATGGATATGTTAAGCTCACTATCCTTTAAAGCCGGATATTATCTTTTAAAACTGATACATGGTACAAAAATTAATATAAAACGGCACCGTGTAGTCATTAAACCGTTCGGTAATGGTGTAGCCGGCTCTGGCATTGAGCGACAATCCCTGGAACAGGGTTAATCCGCCCTGTATACCTAATTTAAATCTGCCTGCAGGACTTATGTACCAGCCGTCCACAGCATCTGCATATACATTATCTTTATACAAATCGCTGTGGGCAATGTATGCCATAAGGCTTTTATCATATTCAGCTTCCGCGGCGACAAACCAGCCGTCACCGAAGTAGCCTATCAGTATGCTTTCTTTAATGCCAAAGGTTGTTCCTGCATAGATATCATTGTCTGTGCCCATTAAAAAGAGGCCCAGCCTATTGACTATGGATATGATACCTATATCAAAAAGGCGAATTCGGCCGGCGATATTGAGTTCGTAGTGTTTTAAATCCAGTAAAAAGATGGGAAGCGAGATATCTGCGCTGAGCAGCAGGTCGCGCTCCATAAAATCCAGAGGTATGCTTTTGGCCACACCTATGCCTGTGGCAAACATGGGATCAACATCGAAACTTACATAAATTCCGAATGCATCCGAGGATAAATTGTTTGTCACCTCTTCCGCACAGAGAGAAGCAGTTACTGTTCCTAGTAACAATAATGTTAGTATGATAATTCTTTTCATATAATACTCCTTATTATGGTAAAAAATTTCTAATTTCAGTCATAATTTCATTTGATGCCACCCAGACCAGATCGTGTCCGGTGTCGGCTATAGTTACATATGGTTTGTTTATTGTATGAGAAAAATAACTTGCCATAACATGCTGCATGTACTCATCGGTCATAACCTGATTTAAACTTCCCCTTATAAAGAGGACCGGACCTGCAAAGATTTCTATTCCATCTGTAAAGTCCCAATCTGTTTCTGAACCCGATATACCTTCGCTCTTTAAGGTTGCTTTGGCAACCTTTCCCAAGCGCCAGTAAGGCATTCTGTCTGTAGTACTGAGATTATATTCCGGTCCAAAGTTATAGGCCCCCTGTATCTCCCTGTAATCCAAGCGCGCATGCGTGTCCGGTGAGATGAAATCCTCACTCCACACCCAGTCATTTATCCACTCTTCCGATAAGGGCGGGGAATAGAGATCTGCGAAATATGTATCATAGTCTTCGTCGGTTAAGGGGCCCGGTTCAATCAATATCAACCTGCCGACTTTACCGGGATAACGTGAGGTATACATTGCTGCATACTGGCAACCCCAGGAATGACCGAGTAATATGATGTCATTAGCAACAGCGTTCAATGGATCATAAAAATCTATGATTGCATTGAGATCTGCAATATAGATATCAGTGCTTATTTCGTCCGGATCATGCCGTCTTGACAAGCCCGCGCCCCTCTGATCAAACATAACCAAGTAATAATTATTAGAGAGTCCGGTTAATCTGGTTAAACTACGGTAGTCTATGCCCGGACCTCCGTGCAGAAAGATGATACATGGATTACCGGGAACACCAAAGGTTTCCAAGTGTAGTTTAGTGCCGTTTATTTCCAGATTAGGCAGGGATGAATCTTCATCCACAGTCCTGGGCACGAGATTGCCCGGTTTATCGGGATCTAAAAGCTCACAACTGCCGGTAAAAATAGTAAGGCATACTACTATAATGGCTATAATGATTTTTCTTTTCATTTTTTTATCTCCGTTTCTATAAAAATGCAACAAGAACAACGTTCTCTTTGCTTGTGAAACAAAAATAAATAGGGAAAATGTCTCCATCTTTGGATTGAAAAAGTACTGAATTTGAATACTTTTTAGAAAAAGCGGCCGGAAAAATACTGTTTCTTTAAAAAAATATAAAACTTGACGTATCCTATAGGCTGTTTTATGATGTACCAGGTAAAACGTAGAATTAATGGAACACTTGATAATTTTTTATAGCTTTTTTGTGCTCTTGACCGGAATGGTTTCTTTGGCATTCAGCATCAACGCGATGATAATATCCAAAGAAAGAGTATTAAAATTATATCTGCTCTTTTTTATTATATTTTCGCTTACCATCTTCACCCGGCTTTTAAGCAACTACATCTATTCCAACATCATGGACACGCCCTTTGTCCTGAAAGCCGTATTAGCCGGTACTCAAATAAGTCTGGACATGCTGAACATACTCTGCGGTATAATTTTCATTAATGAGTTGTTTTCCGTGGTTCGCAGGAAATACGTAAATATACTCGCGACCATACTATTTGTAAGCGCGATTATTGTTTTCCTCACCCCGCTGGCTTCAAGGCTAGATTATCTGAATGAAAAAATTGAATTACTTTCCGGTAAATATTATGGTTTCGCAGTTTATTTTATCGGATTTACTTATGCGGTACTAGTCTCCCTCTTTAAA
>Ga0307430_1003206_pt1 | contig 10305 bp, 8 predicted proteins | sample SalMarWE160130MG_FD_202159 | JGI IMG/M metagenome (GOLD analysis project Ga0307430, IMG submission 202159) | Salt marsh sediment microbial communities from the Plum Island Ecosystem LTER, Massachusetts, United States - WE1603-130 | ecosystem: Environmental > Aquatic > Marine > Intertidal zone >... | reverse complement strand
TCGGTTAGCTGCTGAATTGAGATCGACATAGTCATCTTCTTGGGAAAGCGGCTGCTAGACTCGTCCGCACTAGCGCATGGAGTAGCAAGAGGCGATTCTGCGTAACATCTTCTCTTGGAGAGCGCAACCCGCTTCTGTATAATCACACATTCGCTCTGGGAGTGTCCCCTGTGCTCAGGGCGCAGCGAGCTAGGCCGACTGGTGGGCGAAGCCCGCCGCGCCATCCGGGCGGGCGCGAAGCGGCCGGCCGGACGACTAGCGTGAGCCGCTGGGTGGCTGAAGCGTAACCTGCCTTGCTAGAAACCACCACCTCTGACCACGCCAAGTAACGATTTGAGCGCCGATACAACCCAGTCGGCTCCACGCATTGGTGCGATCCGTTTGCCCGAAACCGGACACAAATCCGGGGGATGGGCAGCAAGGATCGGATGGTCATTGACCATCGAGAACCTTGACAACTGAGTGTCCAAGTAGGTGAGATGGTAGCACATTTCGTGCGAAACATCAACCCCTGCCTCCCAGGTGGATGGGAGAGAGTGCTACCCTACGGCGGGCGACTGGTTCTCAAACGTCGGAGCGCAAGGGTAGAAAGGCGTCAGCTCCGAGCCAAACGGAGTCACACGTCGAACAGGTGGCTATGGATAGCGAAAGCAAAGGTGTGTATGTACGTGCCGTCATGGAGAACCGGCCTACGTTGGCTAATGCTTGCCATAAGCAAGCACAGGCCGGCCCCAAAACGGGGAAGGTCTTAGGGCCATACATTTCACTGCGTGTGTGGTATCCACCCGTGAGAAGACCCGGTGCAAAGCATCATCCTAAGGTCACGCAAAATGGACACTCGGAACGGAGTAACCCGGCACGTGCTCTCTCAGGTAATGCTGGAGAAGGCGACCAGGCCGTATGCCGTGACGGAGTAGGATGTCCCAAGAAGCGAATGCCTGGGGTAATGCCCAGGATATGCTGACGTGGGACGGGCAACCGGGAAGGTCAGGGGGCTGGCAGAAGTCGAGCTTTAGACAGGCGTCCTTTGGGCGTACTGAAAGCCGGATACTTCGGTATCTACTTCTAAAGGTGCATTGACCAAGCGAACACGGTGAGTAATCGCCGCCAGTAGTGCCAATGATAATGGCCCGGTTGCTCAGGAGCGGAGTGAAGCGAAAGTTTCACGCTCCGTTCTGTAGCGGGGGGCGGGGTCGGGAGGCCCCGCCCTACCGTAACTTAGCCTGCCTTGCCTAGCGCATTTAAATGGCGCATCACGCGCGGGAATCGACAGAATCTTGTGCAGAGCCCTTGTAAGGACGAGGACTACTACCCACTATCCCGTCTCGCTGCCATATAGTAGGCAACGGCCACTATACCTCTTCCGATAAAGGAGATGACAATTGCCACCACCATGCCACTAGCTGCTCCAAGAATCACTGGCGTATCCTTACCTGTCGTTGAGGTCACCACAGTTATTGCACCGAAAACTAACCCTAAAGCACCAAAAGCGATGATGAACTTCCCGAGGATTGCAACGAGGCCCCAAAAGCACCCCATCTTGGGGATGAGTTCTTTGGGAGTACGGAACCACCATTCAAGGCTAGATAAATTCATTTTGAGTTCTCCTTTCAAGTTTTGAGATGGTTTTGTACGAGCCATCGTCTGATGACAGGCGGGCTAACGGATGGCGCTTCAGCGGCGTGAGCGAAGCGAGCGTCCGCTGCAAGCGCGGGTTGGGCAGCCCGTTATATTGATGGCGAGGCTCATCGGCAGGTTGCCAAATCCCATACAATAATCTCCCCTGCGGAGAGATCTCCGGTCTGGAGATCTGTCCGAATATGTAAGTCTGAAACCAGGGTCGTGCCATCAGGGTTAAAGAAAAGGTTACCAACCGGCCCGTTATGACCTGCGAGTTGACATACAACCTGGCCCGTGGATGCGTTCAGGAGCAAGATGTCCCCTGTCTCAGCCCCCAGAGCAAGAAGACTGCCATCAGCACTGAAACTCATGCTGGTCAGGTTGTCTCCGATTCGTTGGTAAAGGATATTGCCTGTAAAACTGTCCAGAAGCATGAAATTACCCGTTTGTATTGGCCTGGTGCTTACAAGAAGGCCAAGTATGTGACTATTAGGTTGAAATGCCACAACATCAACTGCAATATATCTCAGATAACTATCCGCCTCAGCGAGTTCCAACTCGCTGGATCCTATATACTCACCGGTCTCAAGATTCCATAGGTCAATATAAGTTTGCTCCCCTACACGTTGCCCTCTTGGTATTGCCATGATGCTCCCATCCAATGAGATGGCTGATAATACGCGAGTATGTTGATAGCGATCGGCAACGTCGATCGTACGTAACCTTTGCCAATTCGTCGCGTTCCAGATCTCTATTATCATGTCTGGCGAATGGCGCGTGATCAGCAAGCCCCCATCCTGACTAAAAAGTACGGGGATGCCCTCGAGCGTCTGAATGTGCTGCCAAGTAGAAGTGTCCCAGATGTCCGTGCTGACATCTGCGTACCTTGGGTAGGAAATCAGAAGATAGGAACCAGTGGGATCGAAATCGAGCGATATTACTCTAGTCCAGAAGGGGTCTGTCGTGAGGATATGCTCGCCTGTCAGAGGATCGTTTAGACTTATTGCCAACATGCCCACATCTATCTCATCGGCAAAGGCAAGTACGGAACAATCAGGGCTTATTGCCGCAGGGCCCTCTCCGCTGTAGGACAATGCGCTGTGCAGCACGCGACTCCTTGCGTCCCAAACCAAGATTGTGCTACCCCAGCCCAGGATTGTGTCACCGCTAGCACCTGACGTCCTCGACAGCAGAAGCCCGCCATCCGAGCTAATCGTTTCCACGTGCAGTGAGTCGCCAGCAAGACGGAACAAAGATCCTGGCGGGCCATCGTTAGATACGACACCATAATCTAATGGATCTAGCGGAATCACTGTTGACATAGGGGATGCCAAGGGTAGCGGAGTGGGGGCCGTGTTCTCAGGGGACGGCAAGGGTTGCAGGGTGGGGGCAGTGTTCTGACATCCCGTCAGAACAAGAAATACCATCCCCAGTGCCAGCAGTTGCGCAGGATATCTGGTATACCTTCTGTCCATTTCCTTTCCTCGTTTCTCCTTGTTGACCTACGGGCTGCCCAATGGCGCAGCTAACCCGCCGCTCGCTACGCGATTCGTTTGAGTTCAAGTTCCAAGTAACCAGCACACCACCTCTGCGCGTCTGGGTGGGCTGGCAATGATAGCGTGTTGCTGTTGCCTCGGTTTCCCATTGGGCGTATCAACACTCGTTAGGTTCGGCCAAACTGGCGGTCGGGTTCAGCGATGGTTCGGGCTGCTCGCGGGTGCGTATCCTCTCGTTGTTGTTGGCGTCAAGGTTGGGCGTGGTTAAGGCGGCGTTATGTTTTCTGATAGCCTTATTGCGGCAGATATCCCCCCAAACCATTTCTGCTTCCTTGTTCCGTACAAGCCGCCCCTTGGCATGCATTTCTGCTAGCGTGCAGAACGAAGTATTGGTGTTAGCTGCGCCATTCGGGCTGGGAGCCTCCCACGCTTTTTGTGGGAGCGAGCAGCCCGAACGGAAAAGCTCAGGCGCGCCGCGAGTTACCCGTTGAGCCTAACTTGAAAAGCCTCCGCGCATAACCAAATTGTGTCGCGATACAAGGCCGCGAAGCGGCGTCGCCTGCAGCGTGTGTTGGGCCGCCAATCCCAAGATTAATCGGCGTTTCGTGACAGCCCACTGGCCTAATATTCGTCAACAACCAGGAAGATGTCATAGAGGAGCACTCTGACTATGTCCTCAAACCTGGACGCGATTACGTTTTGGATTTCAATGTTGTGCCCAGCGAAGTTCCTGAGATTCCAAGCCACGAATAGGTATTGAATCTCTCTCCTTACTCGTGTACCATTATGCATGATAGACAACGACAGAAGCCTCGGAATCAGACCGTCAGGATTGGCTTCGCGAACGTCTGTCTGGTCTCTCAAGTCGTTCAGGTCATCTCTTGTCATTAGCCCCTTGTGATCCACGTAGTTCACGATCTCGGAGCCAATGAATCTACCTGAATACTGAGGATGACTGTGAAACAGCTTGTCTACTACCAGGCACAGCGCAAATAGCCAGTTCGAGTTCTTCAGTTTGGAGAAGTCGTTCTGCATGAGGTCATAGCCAACTTTGCGCTGATACTCAAAAATCGTCCAGAATGTGAAAACAAAGAAGTACGCAAGCACTTCCAAGTCAGAGTTTTGTAGAAAGCGCGTATCGAACTCATGGAGTGAGAGATCACTTCCGATCTCCTGGCGATAGGACTCTAGGTGCTCTTCAAGAACTGAGCGGATTTCGTTGACCAGCTGGTGCATGATGTTGCGGCTACTAGGGTTCAGAGTGGCTGTTAGATAGACCGGCGCATTGCCAGGATAGCCGATTTCAGGACATACCTCATCTAATTTTCTGTCTTCTTCGATTGCATTGTAAATATAGCTGAAACCAGTGTTGATGTCCCCCATCATCAGGTAGGTGTAGGCAGTGAAAGCATAGGGCGAGCCCTTATGGACACGAAATCCTGTCCTGGTTTCCCAGCCGTAGGCCAGAGACAGAACCTCCCTCCAGAACTGAGCTGCAAGGATATGCTGCCCATTTTCCAAGAACCGATTCCAGGGTGGGGTCATGGCGTCAAATAAGAACGTCGACAGGAATGCAGCCAAGCAAGCGCGACCAGATTGATGCAGGTCGTGAGCGGCCGAGAAGACCTGATCGAATACCTGCGTGTATTGCTCTGGAAGAACCGTGTTTGCTTCATCCGGTCTTGTTGTTGGAAAACGTATCTGGATGGAATCGAAGCCCGAGCGAATCAAATCACTCAAGTCCATCCTGTTGATGGCAACACTATGAACCTTAAGCTCGTCATGTTTGATTGTGATGTTCCTCACGGTTGTTGTTTCCAATCAAGCACCTCCTGCTCAGCTAGGCGGCCCAACTAGTTACTCTCCGGGACCCATAATCTGTGCCCAAACGTGCATATTATGCGGGACCCATGTATCTACCCCTTGAGGTATCGATTCCGGAATCCCGATCAATATTGACAAATTAGAACGTGTGTGCTATTCTGGTGTTGCTTTCATTCATCCGCTTGTGGCATCTGTTAGTATAGAGCAAACAAGGAACTGAGTCAAACTCGTGTGCAGCGGGGATTCCGCAATAAGTACATATAGGTAGAGCAGCGCCGATGAGGGAGCGAGAGGTGGGGCGATGGGTTGAACGAGTTTGGCGGCGGTTTTCGAGGCAAAAGATGGGCATTTGGCGCAATAAGTCGGCCTGCAGCGCCAGGTGGGAGCGCAATAAGTCAGCGCGAGGGGCGCTGCGCGTGCCAACGCGGCGACTGTCGGAGTGAAAAGCCAGATGTAGCAGGGGTGCGGGAGGGCGAGAGTAGGCCAGAATCCGGCTGTCAGGCGCGTGGGAACGGGCTGTCCGGTATGGGGCGACAGCCAGAGGCGGTGAGTTCACGGCAATTGAGAGGTTGGGGGCAAACGCGCAGGAGGGAGCGCGTCGCCCCCCGTTCAGATACCGGTCGGAGAACGCGCGGCGGCGAGGGTGGCCTCGCGGACGAAGCGGGCCACATTGAGTGCAGAGGTCAAGATGTCGGCCAGAATGGAGACTTTGGCACTGTTGGACAGGCCAAAGCAGGGGGAACGTTTGACGCCGCGGCGGGTCTGGTCGGCGTTGCGGCTTTCAGAATAGCTGCGGCGGCCGGAGCGCAGCTTCCAGGTAGCGGAGTCGACAGGATGGTCACGGGCGAGACGGATGTCGCCGTCGGGGAGGGAGAGGCCGACACGCACCAGGTAGTCGATGTCCTGATAGGGGCAATCTACGGTCGATGATTCTGTGAGGATGACGAGGATATCGGGTTGGGAGCGATGCAGGCAGCGTTGGCGGCACAGCCACTTGCTGTCGCCACGCTGGTAATCGTGGCCGTTGAAGGCCAAGCGATAGCCGTGCGGGCAGAGAGGTGCGCCTTGGGCGTCATAACCACGGCGCAGACAAGCCAGCGGATCAGCGTCGGTGGCGTGACGGCGCGGCACGATGGTGCGCAGGGCCTTGAGGTCGTCGTGGACAAACTGGAGGATATCGTCGAAACCTTCGCCTGCGTCGCCGATGAACTCGCCGATGGGTAGGTTGGGAAAGCGGCGGCGCAGGTCATTGAGGCCCGGGATGGTCTGGAGGTGATCGTTGCGGTTGGCGGGGACGAAGGGGCCAGAGATGGGCCACAGGGCGAAGAAGCGATCGTCCACGATGTTGAAAGCCTTGGACTTGTAGCCGAAGTGGTGCTTGCCGCGACCGTTCTCAGTATCGCTGGGCGCAGCAGAGTCGACGGGCTGATTGGAACCGGAGTAGTAAACGTAGGCGGCTTTGGGGTCGCGCGGGGTGACGAGGCGACAGTGATCGATGCAAGCGGCGGTATCGCAGGAGCAGCCATCGTGCCCATCGGCACGAGCAGCGCAGGTGCGGGATGTGCGCGGGAGGAAGCAGGCCGCGTTCTGGTGATGGCACACCATTTTGGAGCGGGCCTGGACCAGTTGGCTATCGGAGGCGATGCTCACGCCGCGATCGGGTGGATCGCCGGGGAAAGTAGAGGCAGTAGGAATGATGCCGTAGGCCATCAGCCCTAGCAGCAGGCTGTCTTCGCATTGCAGGATCCAGGATTGGGCAGTGTTGTCGAGCGCGACGCGGAAGGTGGATTCGGCGGGGATGTCGTCGAGCTTGAAGCCCAAGCGCAGACAGTAACCTGCACCTCGCTCGGGAGAGTGCAGCTCGGTGAGCAGTTGCGGCCAGGTCCAATTGCGCCAGCGTGCCAGCAGCCAGGCCAGGCCGATGCTGACGGGATCGAAAGGCGGTGGGCCGTAGGCGCTGGAGAAGCGTTGGCCGAGGATGGCGCGCCAGGGACTGAAGTCGAACAGGCGCAAGACCAGATCAAAGTTATCCAATCCGACCAGGTCGTCGGCGCAGCGGATGTCATCCGGCGGCAGCCAGGCGTATTGAGAGCGACACACCCGCGCGCGCCAGATCGGTGCGCCAGGCGAGAGTTCGAGTTGCAGCGGCAGGAGTGGGCGGATGGTCTCCCATTGAAAGGCGCTGACAAAGCGGTCGGTCAACAGACGCCGCTCGGCGGCGGGCAGGTCGCGGGTCGCCGCCAGGTCGGCACGTGAGAGGGAAGTCAGGTGATGAAATGGACTGTCGGGTAGGACGAGTGGCGGGGATGCCATCCGGGAAGGGATTAGGATGCTCATCGCCGCCTCCTCCGTCCGCGCAGCCAAGCACGCGTGAGAGATTGGCTGCGCGCATACGCCGTGCGGTTGTCTTGACCACACAACTGGCGCAGCCGCCTCGAAAAGCTGGGCAAGCGCAACAGCACCAAACCATTGTTGCGCCAGTAGCGCGCCATCTCCTTGGTGACGCCAAAGTGGCGTCCGATGGCGACCAGCGTGCGTGGCGGCTGCCCGTCCAAGCCGTACGCGGCGGTGATGACCTGGCTCAGTCGTTCCGGCAGCTGCGAAACCGCTTCGACCAACACCTCTCGCACCGTGGCGCGCCATAGATCCTCCTCGACCGCCTCGAGCGCATCCAACACCGAATTCGCAGGCAGATCGGCGATTACCGGGTCGGCTCGCTGCGCTGTATCCCAGATACGGTACTGGATAGCTGCGCCCGCATAGGTCGAGAATGTCACCCCACGCTGCGGATCAAAGTGCAGAATCGCCTGCCAGAGTGCGATGCGCCCCTCCTGCAGTACATCGTCATACGTGGCCGTGCCGCTTACCTGCCGCCGCAGCACGTGGTGTACCAACCCCTCGTGCTGGCGCATCAGTGCGTCCAGGCAAACCCGGCAGCCTGCTTGGGCGCAGGCGAAGGCGGCTGGCCCTTTCGGGGGAAATGGATGTACAATGGACATGAGACACCTCCTTGGTCTAAATTGTGGTGGTTTGGATAACCTATTGTATCCACAATTTGCCAGGAGGTGTCGGTTTTCTTGGGTTGAGTTTGCCTCAACTCGGGCTATTCAGTTGGGTTGAGTTCTTGTCCTCGACTTATTGCGGTATCCCCAGCGCCAGAGGTCAGTCCAAGTTCTCGATAGCCGTGGGCTGCACACGAGATTCGCCATTGGAGGGGTAAGCTATGCAACAGCGTCCCAAAAAACTGCTGGAACGAGTGCGCGACACCATTCGTCTCAAACATTATTCTCTGAGCACGGAGAAAACTTACGTCAACTGGATCAAGCGCTACATTCTCTTCCACGACAAGCGGCATCCACGAGAGATGGGAGTAGCAGAAATCGAAGCTTTCCTCACGCACCTTGCTGTGGAACAGCAGGTCGCTGCATCGACCCAGAACCAAGCCCTCAGCGCTCTACTCTTTCTGTATCGAGAAGTCCTTCACATGGCCCTCGAGGGTTCCATCACTCCCATAATAAACGCGCCAGGGGACTCCCTGCTTTAGCGGGGAGGGGAATGGCGCTCCTCCTTTCGTTTGATTTGAACCTGGACTTTGGCAAAATTCGCGCAGGTGAGGTCGTAGATTGGAAGAAGTAACGCCTCGGCGCGGGTGAAATACCGTGGCTGGGAGAGCAGTGGCGCAGCATAAGAGCGGTAGCGGCGAAGATATCCGCTCCCGCAGAGAGTCCTTGCGATCTACAAGACGCGATAGTGGACTCAGGTGTAGCCAGATGCTGTCTGCGCGACGGACGCGACTTGCACCGATGGGATCATAGGTAGCTGGTGTGGAGGTGATTGGCGTAGGAAGTGGTCCAGCACCGGTTCCACTGCGCCGATGTTCAACGTCATACGCGCCACAGCCTCGACGAGTTGGCGGTGGTGCTCCTGACGATGTTGGCGGATGACGTCGGCCAGAGTGGGCTGGGCGGTGCGGTCGCGCAGTTTGATGCGCACGGCGCGCCACTGCAAGTAGGCCAGGGCGAGGAAGACCACAGCGTGATACTTGGCGATGGCTTCCAGCTTCTGCATCTGATAGTCGGCCAAGCCCAAAGCTTCTTTGAGATACCAGTTGTCGACTTCGCAGGGCCAGCGGAGCAGATAGTACTTCAGCACCGTCTGAGCGTTCAGGGCTAGATCGGTGCATAGGAAGTACGCCGGGCGCTTGTCCCGACGGGTCCGTTTGGAGATGAGCACGCAGACATCGAACGGCACCCGGTTCAAGCGCCCTGTGAGGGAGCGCATCAGGTATGTGGTGACCGTATCGTCTGCCGCCTTGACCCGCGCGCGGGTGTAAGGCGTGTACCGTAGCTCTTTGGCCCACTGGCGTACCTGCTGTTTGACAACAGGGGATTGGCCCGGCAAGCCGGGTCGCTTCAAGACGCGGTTGGACTTGAGGGCACAGATGACATGCCAGCCCTGACGACGAATGAACGTGATCAACTTGGCAGCTGTGTACCAACTGTCGAACAGGACATAGATGGTAAAGTCCTCCGGCAGAAGGGGACTTAGCTCCTTCAGCATCTGCCGCACCAGCGTGTACTTGCTGGCGTAGGGCACCCGCTGGGACTTGGCGCGCTTGCGGTTGAGTCGGCGCACCGTCTTGCGCCGCAGGTACAGCCGCCAGTTGATGGTGAACTGGATAAAGCCGATCTGCAAGCGGCACAGGACGTAGACCGAGCCGTTGCGATAGACTGGGCGTTTCTTGCTGCTGGCATTGTGGTCGTGATGCCAATCCACGGCCTCGAGATAGCGGGTGGCTGGGTCCTTGGCGCACAAGGAGTCGTCGAAGCTGATGGAAAGTAGTTTCTCCAGGTGCAACACTCGAGCGAGCCGCACTGCGAGAGGTACCAAGTACATCAGCAGCCGCGAACGCACCTGTTCTGCCGTCCAGGGACTCTCGCGAAAGCAGTCGGCCAATGCGTACTGGTCTGATGGCGGATCGAGCAACTCGCGGTGCAACGCCGACAACGTCTTTCGACGTACTTCGGAAACAATGAGTGCATCGGCCACGTTGGTCACGTGACGGAGTTGGGGCTTGGTGAGTTTCAGGCCCAGATGAGCAATGAACTTGCATAATTCGACCGAGTTGGAGGCAATATGAGCTAGCATGGGGGACCTCCTGGGCAGTTCTGGCTTTCTGTGTATACCAGAAGCATGCCGCGGATGGCCCCTCATGTCAAATTGATGCTATGCGGCGCTGACGCGCCTTTGATTTGCCAAAGTCGAGTTTGAACGAACTTGTCAATGTAGAACAAATGTGCTAACATATTCATATGATCCTGAGCTACAAGTTCCGCCTGTACCCGAATAGCAGCCAGCGCCAGGC
>Ga0307430_1003203_pt1 | contig 10308 bp, 5 predicted proteins | sample SalMarWE160130MG_FD_202159 | JGI IMG/M metagenome (GOLD analysis project Ga0307430, IMG submission 202159) | Salt marsh sediment microbial communities from the Plum Island Ecosystem LTER, Massachusetts, United States - WE1603-130 | ecosystem: Environmental > Aquatic > Marine > Intertidal zone >... | reverse complement strand
TTTGTCCCTTTATTTAATTCTTCCAACACATCCATTGAATTATAATGTATATCTATAATGATTCTACCCTATATACAAGGATATTTATTTTTAGTATAACATACGAGGATTTAGTGAAAACAAAAAATATTTGTGTAATTCGTGTGATTTGTTGTAGAACTCTAGTATGGTGAGGTTAGTTTTAAAAACCACAATAAGAATCCTGTAAATCTAGTTAATCCTGTCTAAATATTTGGTGTGGGTGGGGTCTTAAACAACAAAAAATCCTGTAAATCTTTTTTTTATCTGCCTTCAATTGTTCGGGTGGGTGTGTGGCTTTGTGTCTCAGTGTCTCTGTGTGAGATTGATTTTGTGTTGTGGGGTTGGGTTTTAATACAAGAAGTTATTTTTTTTTAGTAATTTGGTTAAAGCTGCGGATAATTCTTTTTCATCAAATGGTTTAATTACATAACTTTTAAATCCGTGATCACGGTAGTTTGAAATAACAGGATCGTTGGGATAACCGCTGGATACTATAGCCTTGACTTCAGGGTCTAACTCCAGCAATTTTTTAATGGTTTCTTTGGCTCCCGTACCTCCGGGGATTGTTAAGTCCAGAATAACTGCATAGAAAGAGTTCCCTTCGTTCATAGCCTCTTTGTATTTTTTTAATGCTTGTTCTCCGTCTGCCACAAGTTCTGTCTGGTAACCCATTTTTTCCAACATTCTTCCTAAAGCACGTCTGACAATTTTTTCATCATCCATGAGCAATATCCTGCCTTCTGCCTTCTTGGGTGGTTGTCCTTCTTCTGTTTCTTCTACTTTGTCTTCCTCTTCCGTCGTTGTAGCTGGAAGATAAATATAAAAGGTGGTTCCAGCTCCAAGTTTTGAATCCACTGTAATGTATCCATTGTGTTTTTCGATAATCGAGTAGGTTGTAGCCAACCCAAGACCACTACCCTTCTGTTTGGTGGTAAAGTATGGATCGAAAATCTTTGCCAAGTGTTTTTTAGCAATGCCTAAGCCTTTATCCTCTATAGTGAGTTTAACATATTCTCCTTCCTTAAGTGGTAATGTTGAGTCCTCGTTTACAACTGTATTTTCAAGGCTTATTTTTATTAATCCACCCTCTGGCATTGCTTGATCCGCATTTATGATCAGATTACTTATTACCTGGCCAAACTGGTTTTTATCAGCCTGGACTTTCCAGATATTCTCAGGGAAGCTATAGAAACATTTTACGTTAGAACCTCTCAGGTTAAACTCAGCGGTTTCTTTTATTATGTTTGAAATTGAGGTTTCCTCTTTAACAAGAGCACCTCCGGTTGAAAATGTAAGTAATTGTTTGGTTAAATTCTTTGCCATGTCTGTTGCTTCTTTAGCTTCATTTAGGATATTGACCACTTCTTCGTCTTTTGATTCGAGTATCGCAAGCGAAATATTGCCTATTATACCGCTCAGGAAGTTATTGAAGTCATGAGCGATTCCTCCGGCGAGTATACTGATAGATTCGAGTTTCTGGATCTTTTGTTTTTCTTTTTCCATCTTTTTTTGTTCTGTAATGTCGTGTGCAAATACGAAGATATATTCCTTCTTGCCGAAAATTTGATAATTGGCGAGAATATTTACAGGATAAGCGCTGCTGTCTTTTCTGCGATAAGAAGATTCAAACCTGATGGAACCTTTCTCTTTCAGTTTTGTGGCGAGATCCTTGATTTTTTCCCGAGTCATTTCCGGGCAAATTCTACTCCAATTTATAGTCGATAATTCTTTTTCCGGATATTCTAAGTTTTTAAAAGAGGATTGATTTGCAAAGAGAATCTCGCCGGAGGTAGAAAGTAACATAGTGGATTCCGATGCGTTATCGATAGAATATCGGATTAGTTTGAGTTGCTCTTCTGTTTTCTTTCTTTTTATTACATTTTCTATCGTTGAAGGTAAAACTTTAAGGTAATTGGCTTCAGTGTCCTTTATAATGTAATCATAAGCGTTTTTCTTCATCGATTGAGCAGCGGTTTCTTCGTTACCTACACCGGTAATGATAACAACAGGCTCATCAGTGTTAAGACTTAGGATATCTAAAGCATTTCCGTCCTTAAGTTCAAAATCCTGAAGTATTATATCAAAAGATTTTGATTTTAGCAATTCCTTACACTCGGAGATTGAATTTGCTATATCGATGTCATATGGAAGTTTGTTTTTTTCGACGAAACGCTTGAATGCTTTCTGATCAAATTTGTTGTCTTCTACATAAAGGATTCGATGTTTTTTTTCTTCTGTTGTAGTTTCCATTATGGCGACTCCGATAACGTCCAATACATTTTAATGGTTCTAATTACTTCAACGAAATCTTTATAATTAACTGGTTTCATCATATAACCTGAAACGCCAAAATTATAACTCTCTGCTTTGTCTTGATCTTCCCTTGAAGTTGTTAGTGTAACGACTGGGATCATTTTCAATTGATTGTCTTTTTTCATTGTCTTTAGGAATTCTATGCCATCCATTCTAGGCATCCTCAAATCTAAAAGAATTAACCCCGGTCGTTTATTTTTCCCGTTTCTCAAATATTCAAGCGCTTCTTCGCCATTGTGGGTTACAGCCAGTGGATTCGTGATGTGAAGTTCATCAAATGCTCTTTTTACGCTTCTTACATCGACTTCATCGTCTTCAATTAATAGGATTTTTTGTTTACTATTCATATTCATCTCCTTTTTCGTTGTTTTGGCAAAGTGAAATAAAATGTAGTGCCTTTGTTAATTTTAGATTCAACCCATATTTTTCCTTTGTACGAATTTATTATTTTTTTGACTGTTGCCAGCCCTATTCCTGTACTTTCGTATGTTTTTTTTGATTCCAGGGTCTGGAACATTTTAAATATTTTCTCGAAATATTTTTCTTTTATGCCGGGACCGTTGTCGGAAACGCCGAATTTCCATTCGCTACCTTCATCCTTACAGCTAACTTTGATAGTCCCTTTGGGTTTATCCATATACTTTATAGCATTGCCAAGAAGATTTTCGAATACCTGAGTCAAAAGTGTTTGCTCGGCTGTGTATTCCGGCAGTTTATTTTCTATTGTAATTTTTATTTTCTTAGGAGGGTTTAATAAATCGATTACATCTTCCAAAAGCTTGTTTAGATCAATCTTTTCTGTCTTTTCTTCGATTCTTCCTATTCTTGAATATTCAAGTATTCCCTGTATCATAGCGTTTGCTCGGATGGTTCTTTCTTTAAGCATCCTTAAATTTTCTTTACCTTTTTTATCAAGTATGTCAGAGTAATCTTCTGATGTCCATTCTGCTAATTGGTTTATACCTCTAAGGGGTGCCTTTAAATCGTGGGATACTATATATGCGAAGCTTTCCAAATCTTTTGTTCTTTCTGCGACTTTAACCTCAAGTTTATGTCCATGTTCCACTATACTCCTGACTCGAATTTCGTAAGTTGCATAGGCAATCATAATTGCAAGCATTATTATTGAGATCCTAAACCACAGGGTTTTCCAGTAGGGAGGCCTTACAATGATTTTAAGTGAAGTTCCTTCTTCATTCCATACCCCATCGTTATTAGAACCTTTTACACGGAATACATATGTTCCCGGGTTTAAGTTTGTATAGGTCACCTCTCTTTTATTTCTAACATAATTCCATTTTTTTTCGAATCCTTCTAACATAAAAGCGTATTGGTTTCTCTCGGGGACCACAAAATTCAGTGCCGCATATTCAAGGGTAAACACCGAATGCTTATATGATAAAGTGATTTCTTTGGTGACACTAATATGCCTTTTTAGGGGTGAGTCGCCTGTTCCGATTAAAACAACCTTATTAAAAAGAAGAAATCTGCTTATTACCACCGGAGGTTTGTATGGATTTTCTTTTATGCTATCCGGATGGAAAACGTTGAAGCCATTTGTTCCGCCGAAGTACATTTTCCCGTCTTTGTCTTTACAAAATGAACGTGGTCTGAATTCGTTTCCTTGCAGTCCGTCACTGACATCATAATTCTTGAAGACCGGGTTACGGGGGAGATTTATTCCATTTACGAATTTTGATATTCCTTTGTTGGTACTTATCCACAGATTTCCATGATCATCTTCCAGTATGCCATTTGTTTGATTGTTTGGTAAGCCATCTTCTTGCTGGTAATAGCTAAAAGTGCTATCTTTCCGGTTAAATAAATTTAGTCCTCCGACGGTGCCTATCCATAAGTTTTTTTTGCTGTCTTCAAAAAATAAGTTGGCTCCGTCATAACTTATACTCTTAGTGTTGTTTCTATCATGCGAAAAATGTATAAATTTTTCCGTCTCTTTATCAAACAATTCGACTGTAATACTTGAAGACATCCAAATTTCACCATAGCTACTTTCGAACAACGTTCTTACCCAGTCATCTGTTATACTGTGATTATCGTCGCCGTTATTTATGTATCTTTTAAATGTTCTGTTTTTATAATCAAATAAATTCAGGCCCCCACCCATAGTTCCTATCCATAAATCTCCATCGCTATCTTCGAGTATGGAGAGCATATTGTTGCTTCCAATGCTGCTGCTATCATTTGGATCGTGTTTAAAACGGGTAAATGTATTGGTTTTTCTGTCAAATAAATTTAGTCCGCCTCCCCAGGTTCCGATCCAGATATTGCCTCTTCTATCTTTTTCAATGGCTAATACGGTATTTGATCCTATGCTTTTACTGTTATCGGGGTCGTAAACGAAATGTTTAAATGTTTTGTTCTTTTTATCGAATAAATTTAAGCCGTTATCGGTCCCAATCCATAAGGAATTACCATCTTCGAGGAATGCATGAACAAAATTATTACTTATGCTGTTTATATTAGTCGGCTCTTGTTTGTAAGTTATGAATTTTTTTGTTGATTCATAGTACATATTGATGCCGTCGCCGTAAGTTCCTACCCATATGATGTCATTACGGTCTTTATGAAGAGAAGTGACAGAGTTATATGAGAGACTGGTATTGTCATCGGGATTATGATTATAATGGTAAAAAACGCAATTGTCTTCTTGGAAATTATGTAAATCAATAATATCCAATCCTGCGTTTCCGATGCCAATCCATAGATGACCATGTTCGTCTTCGGTAAATGCCCTGATAACTCCATTAGCTATACTTTTTGAGTTGTTCGGATTGTGCTTATAGTTGATGAAAACACATTTTTCGGGTTCTCCTTTATTATATTTTAATAGGCTTAATCCGCTTGTAGTCCCTGCCCATATTCTGTTTTTGCTATCCTGGTATAACGACATAACACTATCATTCACAATAGTGTTTTTATCGTTTTTATCATTTTTGAAACGGGTGAACTTGTAGTTTAAAGTATCGAATAAATTTAATCCGTCTGAAGTGCCGATCCAAATGTTACCATTATTATCCATTAGAATACAAGTTGTTTCGTTACCACTTAAACTATATTTATCTTCTTCATCAGGCAAAAAAGAAATAACACTATCGTTTTTAGGATTATATAAATGTAGACCATTGTTACGACTTGTTAGAAAAAATCTTCCATCTTCAAGTTCTAAAAAGCCGTTGATTCTTCTTCGAGAAATGGGAATATTATAGATAAATCGGTCATTTTCCCTGTCATAAAGATTTAATCCGTTCGTGGTGCTTATCCATAAGTTTCCGTTTTTGTCTTCGTATAGAGTTTCGATATCGTTATTACTAATACTGTTTTTATCTTCAGGATTATTTTTGTAAATGGTAAAATTGTAGCCATCATACTTGTTTAATCCTTCATTTGTGCCGAACCACATGAATCCCTGGTGATCCTGGCATATCGATTTTACCCAGCTTTGTGAAAGTCCATCCTTTACTTTTAAATGTTTAAATTCTATCTGCGGTCGACGGGCATATATGCCGATGCATGGGAGTAATGTGACTGCAAATAGCAATCTTTTAAACATAATCAAATTAGTGTTTTGGCAGAGTGAAATAAAATGTAGTGCCTTTGTTAATTTTAGATTCAACCCATATCCTTCCTTTGTATAAATCTACTATCCTTTTTACTATCGTAAGACCAATGCCTGTGCTTTGGTCTGATGGATTCAGATTTAGCATCTGGAATATTTTAAATATTTTCTCGAAATGCTTTTCTTCGATACCGGGTCCGTTGTCGGATACACTGAATTCCCATTCGCTTTCTTTTTCCGTGCAGGCTATTTTGATAGTACCTTTGGGTTTATCTATATACTTTATGGCATTGCCAATTAGATTCTGGAAGACCTGAGTTAAGCGGGTTCTATCTGCTTTATATTTTGGTAGCTTATTTTCGATTGTGATTTTTATATTATCAGGAGGAGCTAATAAATCAATTACATCCTTTAGTAATTTATTCAAGTCAACTTCTTCTGCTTCTCCTTCGGTTCTACCTACTCTTGAGTATTCTAATATACCTTGAATCATATCATTCATACGTTTGCTTCTCTCTCTAAGTAGATTCAAATTTTCCTTACCATCTTTATCAAGTACTTTATTATAATCTTCATAAATCCAATTTGATAATTGATTTATGCCTCGAAGAGGTGCTTTTAAATCGTGTGATACTATGTACGCGAAATCTTTCAATTCCTTGTTGGATTTATTTAATTCGGTTGCTTTCGCGGCTATTTGCTTATTGGCGTTTTTTAAGTCACGTGTTCTTTCTGCGATCTTGATCTCAAGTTTACGCCCATATGCTACGATATTTCTTACTCTAACGAAGTGTATTGTATAAATGGCTAAGATTATCAAAGCTATCATGAAAAATCTAAACCATATTGTTTGCCAGAAGGGAGGAGTTATGATGATTTTGAGTGAAGTCCCTTCTTCGTTCCATATCCCATCGCTATTCGAACCTTTTACGCGGAATATATATTTTCCCGGATCTAAATTCGTGTAAGTTGTAAAACGACGATCCGCACTCGTTCCGATCCATGCTTTATCAAACCCTTCCATTTTATAAGCATATCTGTTCTCATCGGGTTGGGTATAATGCATAGCAACAAACTCTAATGATAAAATATTATTCTTATGAGAGAGAACAATTTGGGAGGTTTCGCTTATCGATTTTGAAATGATTACATCCCCGTTTATTTCTTTGCCAATTTCAACTGATTTATTAAATAATTTTATATCGGTAATAACTACATTAGGAAGGAAAGGGTTTGCTTTTATGCTATCGGGATAAAAGGCATTAAAACCGTTTTGACCTCCAAAATATATTCTTCCATTTTTGTCTTTAAAATAAGCGTTGTGCCAGAATTCATCGCTTTGCAAGCCGTCACTTTCAGTATAGTTCGTAAATGAACATTCCGAGACATTGAATTTCGAAACACCATTTGATGTGCTAAGCCACAAATTACCATTGTTATCTTCGACAATACCAATAATACCTTCACTGGGCAAACCATCTTTTGTATGATATGAAATAAATGCTGATTTATCGTGATTGGTTAAATCGTTGTGTTTTTTCACTACCTTGTTTAAACCACCCGCTGTGCCTATCCACATGGTTCCTGTATGATCTTGGAAAAACGCATTAATCGTATTATTGCTCAAACTCTGGAGGTTGCCTTCTTCGTGTTTAAAATTTATAAATTCTGGGTTTGATTTATTCTTCTCTTTTGCTGGTAAAATGCTTAATCCTTTACCATGTCCCCCTATCCAGAGGTTCCCAGTGTTATCTTCTGCGATAGCCCAAATAATATTGTCACATAAACTTGAAGGATTGTTCGGATCATTTCGAAAATATACAAATGTGTCAGTTTTGTCTTTATACTTCCAAAGCCCATATTCCCATGTGCCACCCCAAATTGTTCCTTCGCTATCTTCATAAATTGAAAATGTCCAGCTATATTGCAAGTATCTTTTTATGATCGGCTGCTTATTAGAACCATATTTTTCAGGAATTATTTTAGAAACAGAACCACCTGTACTTCCTGCCCAGACTTCTCCATTTTTTTTCTGTACAAGGCATAGAATGCTATTGCCTGCAATCGAGTTACTATTTTCCGGATCATGCTTATAATATAAAACTTCAGGTTCTTTATTATCGTGAAAAATAAACCTGTTTATACCTCCGTCTAAATCATTGCCTACCCATAATTCACCGGGTTTTGTAGTATGAATAGAGGATATAGTATTCCCGCTTAATGTATTATTATCCCCGGGTATAGATTTAAAGTGGTGGAATTGTTTTTTATATAAATCGTATTTGCACAGGCCCTGGCTGAAAGTACCTATCCATAAAATACCTGAACGATCTATATATAGAGAATGAATTGTATTGTCGCTGATTGAATTTAAATCCTTTTCATTATTTACAAAATTAATTAAGCGGTCTTGCTTTTCTATATACTGGAATAAACCTTTTGATTCAGTACCTATCCAAATTCTATCTTTATTATCGATTACTATATAGTTTCTGTTATTGGGAGTTACATTGACTTTACCCAAATCTGCTTTTTCATAGCTATCCGTTCTTTTATTATAAATAAGCTTTATAATTCCGTTTTGAAGACTTAACAAGAGATTACTCTCTTTATCCTTGCTGACCGATCTTGTCTCGGACTGAGCCAGTACTACCTTGGTGTTGAGGATTTTATTGCTTTTTCTGTCAAAATAATATAAAGAGTCTGCAAATAATAATAATTTCCCATTGCTGTCTTCATACGTCATTACAAAATTAATAGTGTTCGTAGTATTATAAAACCGCTTAAAATGGGTTACAATTTTATTATCGATTTTTTTATTGACAACAAGATTAAGGGCGTTATCAGTACAGATCCAGATATTACCTGATCTATCCTGGTTGACACTGTAAATAAAATTACTGCTAATAGATGTCGAGTCTTCAGGATTATGCGTATACCTGGTAAATTTTTCAGTTTCAGGGTCGAATTTATCAAGTCCGGTATTTCCATTGTTTACAACCCAGATATATCCGTCATTATCTTCATATAAAAAGATACTTCCATTATTACTCAAACTGGTAGTATCATTTTCAATAGATCTGTATGTTTTGAAAGTATAACCGTCATATTTGTTAATCCCATCAAATGTGGCAAACCACATAAACCCTTTCCTATCCTGAATTATATAATTTACAGTAGTTTGGGATAAACCTTCTTTTCTTGTTATTCTTTCAAAAGTTGCAGCAGTTGTGCTTGAATAAATAGTTCCGCTTAAAAAACATGAAGAGTAAACCGTAACAATGAAAATTATCTCAATTAAATGATTAATTTGTTTAATATTATTGCTTATTCTTTTGGTTAAATAATTTGGCATTTTAAATTCGCTTTATTGTTTTGGCAGTGTAAAATAGAATGTAGTGCCTTTACCAATTTCGAGACGGATTTGTTTTCCGGGTCTAAAATTACGAGGTTATGTAAAATTGTCACAAAAAATTTTCCGTCATCTCTTTCGCAAAATCCATTCACAAACTGATTGTAAACTTGATAGGAAGGAATAAAATGCTCGAATCGGTTAAGGTCGCGGTTGTATTTGTTAAGCTCGTATTCAGTGCCGACCCAGAGATTTCGCTTACTGTCTTCATATATGAGTTTGATTGAGTTATTGCTGAGACTCTTTGTTTCTTTAGGATTGTTTTTATATATTGCAAAATGGCAACCATCGTATTTATTTATACCGTCATTTCCGCTACCGAACCACATATAACCATAACTATCCCGGTATATACATATTACCCAGCTATGGGATAATCCGTCTTTACTGGTAAGATGTTCGAACTTAATATGCGGCTCATGCCCATATATAAGGCTACAACGTAATAATATAACTACAAACAACAATCTTTTAAACATAACCAACAATCTCCTAGTTCTAATCATAAAAGAATCATACCAGAATACAAGTGATTGATTTTTAATACCTTAAGTTTTTCAAATAGGCAAATATGTAGATAGAAGTAAAGATTATTTGACATAATTTCCCTTTTATTGTTTAGGAAAATCCGCTTTTTAATTTTTTATATTTCATCTATCAATTGGGGCTTGACAAAGGAAAGTATCATAATATATTAATAACGGGCAGTAGCTCAATTGGGAGAGCGCCTCCCTCGCACGGAGGAGGTCGGCGGTTCGAATCCGCTCTGCTCCAGATATAAAGTTTAAGAAACATAGACATTTGGTAGATTGAATAAGGAAATCCTCTGAAAGGATTGAGAGTGGGGGATTTTACTTTATATTATTTATACCTTTTTGTGCTGGTGTAACTCAGGGGTAGAGTGACTGATTTGTAATCAGTTTGTCGGGGGTTCAATTCCCTCCACCAGCTGTGAAAAATGGTTTGATGGGGAGGTTCCCGAGTG
>Ga0307430_1003201_pt1 | contig 10315 bp, 8 predicted proteins | sample SalMarWE160130MG_FD_202159 | JGI IMG/M metagenome (GOLD analysis project Ga0307430, IMG submission 202159) | Salt marsh sediment microbial communities from the Plum Island Ecosystem LTER, Massachusetts, United States - WE1603-130 | ecosystem: Environmental > Aquatic > Marine > Intertidal zone >... | reverse complement strand
GGTCGGATCCGGAAAATACAGTTAGGAATGGCCATGAAGCGTATGTTGCAGGAAGTGCCCAAGGCCAGTGTAGTTCTTGTCAACCCAACACATGTAGCTGTTGCGCTGCGCTACGAGGTAAAGACGATGGAAGCGCCGGTGATGGTGGCCAAAGGAGCAGACCATTTGGCAGAAAAAATCAGAGAAATCGCACGGGCTTACGGGGTGCCTATCGTAAGAAGACCGGAGTTGGCCAGAACAATATATTCAACCGTGGAGCCCGGCAATCCTATTCCCGAGAGTTTATACGTAGCAGTAGCAGAAGTGTTAGCTATGATTTATCGTCTGCGGCGTAGGAAATAGTAGGTGGTGAGTATTAAGCTTCTGACAGAGCAGTGGTAACAACTTGCCAATCTCATATCTACATGTTACCATTGACTACCGAAAGTAATTTGGCTGACTACGCTAACTGCGCTCATCTGTTGCTGTAAGGTAGCTAATGTTCTTTCCAGACGAGCATACTTTTCAATAAGTCTCGTCTCTACATCGTTAAGACGGTTTTCTTCGTTTTCGATTCTTCTTTCCATTGCTGTTATCTTGTCATCAAGAATATCTTTACTGATATCAAGCCGGCCGTCAGCTTCAAGTATCTGGTCGAGTAAATTTTCGAGAGCACCGGCCATTCCCTGCTTGACATTGACAGTGGCGGTATAAGTATCATCAGGTTGGTTCGGATCAACAGTAAGTTGCAGGCCATTTTCGGGATATAAAGGGTCTCCGTAATCATCAAATGTGCTGTTGCCGGTTACAAGGTTATCAGGCCAAGTAGCATCATCACGCCAAGTGGATTCACTGGATAGTCTGATCCTGACATCAGTTATAGCATTGGATTCTATATCTACCTCAATGTCATAAGTGCCGGCGGTTGTGTATTTATCGCTGGCATTATAAAACTGGATAATAGTACTACTGCTGTTGCCGCTCTTAGTTGCTCCAAGTAACTCAAGGACATCCATAAAATCCTCATTTATGGCATCATTGAAATCATCCTGGTCAAATTCCATCATTCCGGCACCATCTATGCTAATGCCTATATCAAAAGCCTGAACAAAGCTATCTATCGTATCGACAAAACCGTCAACTATTCCAATAAAGGGATCACGAGCCTGGGTTTTAATAAACGAAACCGCTATATCGTTGCTCAATATACCCATCTTCTTGGTTTCAGCATCGTACTCAGTTTTGCTCTTCAACTCGGTAATTAAAGCGTTATAAGCAGTAACCATAGTCTGTATTTTTTGTCTAACATATGCTGTGTTTCTATTAATAGTTATTTCAATCGGTGTATCCACTTCCGTAACATCATGAAGGTTCAGCGTTATTCCTGTAAGGGCGTCGGTGACACTGTTGCTGTTTCTGTCAATCCAGCCGTCATTGCCTTTTGTTGTTTCGACAACTGAAACCACTCCTGCGTCCAGAGAACTATCTTCACTGACCGTCATCTGTGTAATATCCATACCAGCTAAATCACCGGCAAAAGCAACTTCGATGGAACCTCCGGGAAGATTACTACCACTACAAGAGACATCATTAACTCCAACACTTGCCAAGTTTTCCAATGCAGTCTCAATATCAGAAGCACTGGCATTATAATTAATCGCTGTGGTTGTTTCTCCGTTAAGGGTCAGCTTGAATGTACCCGTGGTAGGAATACCGCTGACAATAGAGAGCGTCTGCACTTCGTTAACTGTTGTTGTAGGATATCCATCTATTTTGCTCTTCGAACTCTGAGCGTTCTGGGTTTGTATAAAGGAGGTTGACGTAAGAGACGCAAGGCTTTCTGAGTAGGCAGTACCGCCTTCTATTGAAACAGCCATAGTAGGTAAGTCCAGGTTTGCCGTCCCTGACCAACTTAAGCCGATTTCTAAGCCACTTGAACCATAAGTATTGTCTGTCAGCCAAATCTGGCCATTTTCAAGCCTTGCCGTTGCTACTCCGTCAAATTGTTCATTAATCGCATCGATAAGATGACCTACCGTTGTATTTGCTGTAATAGAAAGTTCTTTATCCGGCAGATCGGCACCGGAATGATTCTTGCCGGCGGTGATCGTGATTTTTTCATCTCCTACCAGTGTTCCGCTGAATTGGTCAAGTTCTGTGATTTTAGTACTCAATCCGGCATTGCCATCATCATCAGTAAAGGTGTGATAAGATTCGCCTGTGTCAGGCTTCCATACCTCTGTAGAGCTTGGGTTGACAGATATCTGGTAATCTTCGCCTGTTTCCTGGCCGCTCAGCATCAGGTGGTATTTGCCACCCTGATTCAGCAGGCTGGCGGTAACGCCGGGGTTGTCCTCGTCATTATTTATCAAATTGACAAAGTCTTCAAGTGTAGTCACATTTTTGACAGCCGTTATCGTTCTCTCCTTATTGTTATACGAATAGATAAAAACGCCACCAGTATCATCTGTTAATACATAATCGGTCTTATAATTAAAGGTGGAAGTGTCCTGTATCCATGTTTCTGTCGTTGCCAATTGGTTGATTTCGATTGAATGAGAGCCTGGATTTGCCGTTGATGATGCGCTGACCGTTAGTATATCGGTATCGCTTGAGCTTGTGCTGAAAATTTCCATGTCATCTGCATCGGCAAGGGCACTTGCGGCTGATTCCAGGGCGCTGATTTCGCTTCGCAATTCATCCAGTGCGGTGGTTTGTTTCTCGTAGTCCGTTTTCTGTACTTGATATGTGGCAAGTCTTCGGCTATTGATTATCATTAACTGCTTGATGAGCGCAGCAGTGTCAATACCTGTTACCAAGCCGGGAAATCTTAACTCTCCCACAATGGTCCCCTAAACCTTATTCTATTTTGTGCCATTTAGTAAATTCGTTATATTTTTTACAGTCCTGATTATTAATGTCGGCAGGAATATATTAAACCTAAACTACCAAATTTGCTCAGCCGTTGCACGTTTAGCGTCCTTACCCAATTATGGTGCGTTCTTTCACATTGCAGATGCCATTAACCATGACTGGTGCCAATATTATCGGATTTTCTTTTGGAAAAAATCTTGTCCTGCATCTGATGAGATTATCTGAATTGAATATTGTTTCGATAGACCTCAATGGTTTTTTTGCCTCTGCGAACCTGGCTTAGCTTTTCGGCAGTTTCGGCTTTCTGAGCTGCAAGAGCAAGGCATAGGTTCTGGTATAACTTTCGCAACTGCTCGCGCCTACTTCTAAATTCAGCCGATTCAAAAACCCCCGACCGGGCGATTTTCCCCACGAGAGAGCCGGCTTGCTTGCTTAAAACCTCAATTTCATTGATCTTACCCTTACGGGCCAGTTCTATTTGTTTTTCCAACAGGCCTTGTAGTCCATCCAGAAGGTGCATCTGTCCATCCGGAATAATCTCAATACTATCGATACTCATTGCATTCTAATTCCTGCTTGGGTTTCTTGTTTTGCCTGAGCCAAACTATGTTCGACTTCTTCCAGAAGATTAGCTGCGTCTTTGTGGTTCTCGTCCAGGCTTAACAGGTCCAGGAGAATATTTTTAGCCTCCTCAAACCTGCCGTCTTTCATATAAAGCGCTGCCAGAGGGAACATAACGGAGGTATCGCCCGGGTGCATGTTCAAATACACCTCCAGATAGTGAGTAACCTTTGCGAATGAACCCATCTGGCAGGAGGTTTGAAACAGGCCCAAAAGAGCTATCAGATTGTCAGTGTCCAGCTCCAGGCTTTTAAGATACATCTCAAATGCCCGCTTGTAATCGGCTCTTTGCTGTGCGACCATAGCAAAGCCCGTATAGGCCTTAGCGCAATTAGTGTCCAGCCGACAGGCGACCCTAAATGCTATTTCAGCATCATCAAGAAGATTCTTTTGCAGCGCCACTACTCCAAGCCCAACGTAAGGGCCCGCCTCGTCAGGCGATAAGACGGCTGCTTTCTCGTAGTACTGCTGTGCCTGTGTGTAGTTGCCGACAGAAGTGTAACAGTCCCCCAGTTCCTGCAAAACTTCGTAATGCTGCGTCGAGTCTTGCTGTTCATCGACATTATTTTGCGTTATGTCCATAGCAATTCTTTTCCTTCAAAAGTTCTCATTTTGCTTTTATTGCAAAATGGGATCTCTTAAAAACTGACCATCCCACGATTGCAACCCCGGTAAGAATAATGCAAATTTCATGCCGTTAACCTGTACCAGCGTATATTCGCAATTTTCCAATTCCAGATGTAAAATTTGTATAAATATCGAACATATATATCGTTCAAAAACGCATTTTTTTCAGCTATTAATCCCGTTGTGTCTGGCTTCCCGGCAGCTATCTGAGGAAATCCAGAAGCGACATAGACATAAGTCTTCCAGCCACGGACAACGACATTTGATATAGAACCTCCTGGCGCGAAAGGTCTATAGCTATTTGGGCGATGTCAGCTTCCTGTAAGCGTGTTGATTCATCCTCAGCGTTGTACTTTAGGTTATTCAGACTATCCTTGAGATTGTCCAGGAATCCGATTTTTGACCCCACGGAAACTTCAGTTTGTACCAAAAGGTTGCTTACCTCTTTCAACGAAATTAACACATCATTTCGCAGCTCCTCTAATTGAATCTCAGAAAGCCCTTTTTTGTTGTTCAATATATCCCGGAGGGTGATAAGCGTATTGAATATATCATGAGTTCCAGGCACACTCACCAGCTCAACTCCGGTGCTGGTTATCTCCGTGGTATTAACATACAAGACTCGTCCAGCCGAATCCGTGACAGCTAAGCGGGTATCCCCGGTACCTTCCGTTGTCGTACCTTCAATTATAGTTATCGCCCCCCCGTTAGTTAATGTATTGTCGCCGGCCTCTAATTGGGGAACATTGCCCAACGTATCGGCAAACGTGATAATAAAGCCGGCTGCGTAGGTACCGGTTACTGTTACGTCACCCCCATCAAGGTTCGACAATGCTTCAAGAGCACTTTTAACCTCAGCGGCACCTTCGTTCCATTGAATGGCACCGGTCTTTTGCCCGTCAAAAGTTAAGGTAAAGCTACCCGAGCTTGGTGGCGGTGGCACACCACCAAAGGTCAATGTTTGAGTTTCCGAGCCTTTCCCCTTGTCAACGGTTACGTAATCGGTCCCATCGTTAATAGAGAGTCTGTATTTGGTTGGGTCGGTGTCGTCGGTTATCGTTAGCCAGGTATAACCTTGAACATTAGATGTCCCGTTCCCGGATGCGGCGCCGGTATTGCCCAGAAATGTTGGGGCACTGCGATCGTTCGAATGAAAAATATTATCGCCTATGAAAAAACCACTGGATTCCATACCGGGGGCTACCTCTATATTCCGCCCCTCATTACTGCCCTGATAAGTTACACTGGTGATTTCTCCATTGGTGCGTTGTATAAGATATGGCGCCGAGGCCGTATCGGTTCCCCCAAAGAGGTATTGGTCCATATGTTGGGTATTAGCCAACAAGACTACCTGCTCTAATGTATCGTCGATTCCGTCTGCGGTTCTTTTTCTTGCCTCTTCGTCGTAGATGCCGCTCGTAATTTGAGTTAGACGTGTTTGGGTCTCCAAAAAGGCTGACGTTATATCCTCGATAATGGTAGATGAAAGCTCCAGTGTGCTAACGACTTCCGAGAGGTTGTCTATATAATTTTCCAGGAACTTTTCATTGGTGCTGAGCCCTAAAACCCGGTAGGCGGCAGAAGGGTCATCAGAAGCTCGGTTTATCCGTGAGCCGGTGGATGCTTGTTCCTGCAGGCGAGCCATTACCTTAGTATGCAGATGCAGTGCAAAGCTGACATTATTATAAATATTGTTCAGTGTTCCGCTCATTTTTCGCAACTCGTATTTTGATTAGCGCTTCATGCTTCTCATACTATTTCCATAATAGATATCAACAACGATTGAATTGTGCTCAGATATTTGCTCATTGCCTTGAACATCTGTTCGAAGACCAACATCCGGGCAGCTTCATCGTTGATGTCGACGCCACTTATCTCGCTTTGTTGATTGCTCAGGTTTTGAACCATAGATGTGATATTGTCTTTGCGTGCCTGTTTAACAAAAAGCTGTTGAGCAATGTCCGTAACCATCTGGCGATAAAACTCTCCGGGTGTCATAGAGTTCAAACTGGTTACGGCCTGGTCCTTCAAGCCTACCATCCGCAAAGCGTTGGCGTTATCGGTCATATCCGCACCCAGGGCCGCCGCTACACGGCCCGGCGTAGTATTTATATCTGAACAAATCGCTATATCCGAAGCGCTTCTGCCGGAAAAAAAGGTGTTGATTCCAACCGCTGCCAACACACCTGAAGTATCAGTGTCCGCAAAAACTTTAATGCTAAAAGAATCTCCGTCAACCAGATCACCTGTACTAAGAGATATCTTGATTCCGGTATCTCCAACATCAATCTTGTCACCCGCCGCATAGCCGGAACCGATATTGATGGTATCAATCGTGTTTGAGGCTTCGTCAGTTACTGTAAGTGTGAGGGTATGAACTCCAACATTACCAGTGCCGGAAACCGTGAATGTGAAAGTATCGTTTGAGTTTCCCGTATAAATGCCTGATGCATTTACAGTTGGATCCGAGGACCCATTGAAGTCAATATCGCCGGATTCAGGCTCAGGAAGAACGGCGGGCAGAAAATCAAATTTATAGTCTGTTTCGGACTGAATATGAAGCTTGGAATAAATCACCGAAGCAGTTAGGCCGGTCCTTGTCGTAATCTCGGCTGCGATGTTAGATAGCGTAAGCGGAGATATTAAGCTAAGATCTATGTCCTCTCTGGTTATTGCTCCAGTAGTTATATTCGTAACTCTAATATATATATGCCCATCAGTTATGGGCGGATCGAAATCGGCCAAATCTTCGCTCGTCACCGGCCAGCCGGTCAATTCTGTAAACGACCCAGTTGAGCCGACTCCCTGGACATGGTATTGATTTATCTGCTGTATCATTGCAGTTGCCAAATCGTCCAGGTCATCGTGAATACCAGAGACCAGTTCATTTCTTAACGACAATAATCCACCTAATCGTCCACCTTGCACGTTTATGTTAAAATTGTCCGCGCCGGCCACGGAAATACCCAGTTTGCCCTCTTCTTTCAAACCTGACTCCAGGTCAATAGAAGAGGCACTTATCACCACAGGGGTTCCGGATACATAGACATCTATCACACCATATTCTCGGTTCATGGTCTCTATACCAACCAATTCGGACAGCTCTGTTATGCTCTGGTCCCTTTGGTCCCGTAGATTGTTGGCCTGGCCACCGCCTATTTCCTGCTTTTCTATATTGTTGTTCAGTTCGGCTATTCTGTTTGTCAGGATATTGATCTGCTCGATGGTGTTCTTAGCTTCCAGCTCAATCTGGCTTTTCAATGCTGTCAGAAATTCTCCTAATGTTCTGAATTGACCGGCCATAGTCTTAGCAGCGGTTACAATCTGGTTTTGCCAGATGACTTCTCCGGGATGAGCGGAAAGGTCCTGTAATGCGTTGAAAAAATTGTCTATAGCTGCATTCAAACCGCTCCCCTCCAAAAATTCTCCAAATGCGTTTTCGACCGTCCGCAGCGCGGTAAATTCCTGCGAGACCTGACCTAATAACGACTGCTGCCGGAGAATCTCCTGCTCCAGAAAACCATCAATTAATCTGGTAACTCCGACGATATCGACACCTCCTCCCAAAAGAACCGAACCGACCTGTGACGAATAGGCAGGACGCAGCTCTATTCTCTGGCGGTGGTAGCCATCGGTGGCCGCGTTGGCAACATTATTGCCGATTATATCAAAGGCTTTCTGGGCTGCTTCAAGGCCGCTAATTCCTATCGAAAAACTATCCATTTCTTTACTCTATTTAGAACACCTTACAACTGCAGGTTTACAAAAGCCATATCAGTTTGCTCTTTGGTTGCACCATTGGAGTTATAGTAAACCGCCCCTGTCTTGCCGAGGTCGAAGATACTCTTCAAAAGCAGGTTATTGAATCTGGCGCATTCAGACAAAAGCAAAGCGGTGTTTAAATATTCTTTCTTAAGTTCTTTAATCAATGACATTAGCTTCGCTTTCTTATTGGTTACCTGAGCCTTTTTACCTTTTGGCAGACTTGCTTGAAGCGCCGACAAAGTCATTTGCTCTATGTTACAACCAAGAGCATTCGCCAATTCTTTTCGTATCGTTTGCCGTTTTGATTCGTGGTTTCTGTAGCTGTCCGACTCGGCCTGGATAATCTTAAGTAGTGTGCTCAAACCGGCATCGTCACGTTTGATAACTAAGCTGCGCAATTTATTCAGTTGCGACAAACTCTCCTGTATATGTTGGCTGTCTTTGTCGAGACAAGCTAACAGTTCATCGACTTTATCTTCTATTCCAATTGCCGTCTGTTTCATATATGCCCATCTACGACTCGGCTGAGCTCGCCGAAGTCTGATTGTTGTACTGTGTTGGCCTGCTCAGCATTGGATAAAAATTGATATATATCCTTCCACAATCCAAGACCGCCGTTGTTTGCAACATCGCGGGCAAGGTATAGCCAGAATATTCCATGAATCTGTTTGGAAGCCGCGTCTTTATCAAGGCCCCAGTCCACGATACTATTTTTCATTTCGTCCAGCAGCTTAGTCAGTAGAACTGATTCAAAATCCTTGGCTACTTGCTTCTTTTTCTCTTCCGAGATGTTCTTGAGTCTCGATTTGTCGAGTTGCTCTAACAGAGTCGGCGGCGAGACTGGTTCGGTTAATATCAATTTGGCGCTGTCCATTAAATTGCTCCTACATTATCACCAGCTTGGCTTGAAGGGCGCCGGCCTTTTTCAAGGCGTTAAATATCGCTATCAGGTCTGTTGGTGTTGCCCCTATGCCGTTAAGGCTTTTGGCTAACTCTGAGACGGTAACCGACCGGGACATAGGAATCAGATATCCTTCGTCCTCTTCGATTCCTATCAACGTGTCTTGAACAACTTTAGTGTCCCCGGCATCAGAGAAAGGCGCGGTTGGCTGTGAAACAATCGGCATTTCCTTGATTTTTACAACAAGGCTGCCCTGCGAAATCGCAACTGCTGATATGCCGACGTTTTCGCCGACCACGATAGTGCCGGTGCGCTCGTTGATAACCACCACCGCGGGAATATCAACCTTCACTTCGTGCTTTGTAATATCGACGATAAAGCCGGCTATATCTTCCTGACTAATTTCGCTTGGAACTTTAACCGTAACTGTGCCGGCGTCAACTACTACTGCACTGTTCGCGTAATCCCGGTTAATGGCTTTGCTAATTTGCTCTGCGGTTGAAAAATCACTGTTTCTAAGATTAAGCGTGATAAGTCTACGGCCCCCAATGTATTCGACGAATGTAGCTATTTCTTCCTTTTCAACTACCGCGCCGTCGGGAATTCGACCGACCGTCTGGTGGTTTTTTGTAATCGAAGCCTTATCGCCTGCTGCCGTCCAGCCGCCGATTGAAACTCCTCCATCCGCTATGGCGTAAACCTGACCATCAAGACCTTTCAGTGGTGTCGGCAGCAGCTTTCCACCCTGGAGGCTTTTGGCATCTCCAATAGCAGAGACGTCAACATCAGTTCGTGAGCCTTCACGGGCAAAGGGACCCAGCTCTGCTGTAACCCAAACCACTGCAATATTACCACCAGTCAAATCGGTAGGTGTGAGAACCAATCCTGAATCTCTCAGCATATTAGTCAGCATTTGTCGCGACAGCACACCGCTGTCGCCGTTTCCGGCCAGGCCAATGACTAAGCCAACGCCTGTCAGTGGATTGCTGCGAAGCCCCTGAATATTAACAATATCCTTGATTCGTTCGCATTGCCCAACGCCGGGCATAAGTGCACACGCCAAAAGCGCACAAATCATAATTATCATTAAGCCATTTTGCTCTTTTGCCATTTCTGTCTTTCCTTTCCTCCACACATTTACATGTGTGGTATCCTTCTATTCCCCACACGTAAGTGTGGGGTGCGTGCCATGCCCTGAGCCTGTCGAAGGGACAATCAAAACGGCCAAACAATGTTAAGTATCCTGCCAAGCCAGCCTGGCTTTGTGTAGGGTGCCGAGACGCCTGAATTTTTAGTAAGAATACGAAAATCCGCCACTTGTTCGCTCTTGACCGTGTTATTAAATGCTATATCGCTTGGCCTGACTATGCCGCTTACCTCAATGGTTTGTATATCACCTGCAATATTACGGCTGCGTGTCCCCATAACCACAAGGTTGTGATTAGGCAGAATATCCACAACTACTACACTGATCTGATCCACAAACTTACGTTCGTCTTTGTAATCAGCCTTGCTTTTCAACTCATTACTGGATGTAGCAGACATATC
>Ga0307430_1003197_pt1 | contig 10321 bp, 10 predicted proteins | sample SalMarWE160130MG_FD_202159 | JGI IMG/M metagenome (GOLD analysis project Ga0307430, IMG submission 202159) | Salt marsh sediment microbial communities from the Plum Island Ecosystem LTER, Massachusetts, United States - WE1603-130 | ecosystem: Environmental > Aquatic > Marine > Intertidal zone >... | reverse complement strand
CCTTTTAAAGAATATCCCTCTCTTTTATGGCCGTAAAATTCCAGCTTCATCCCCAGAAGAGGACGGAGGTAATTAAGGAGGAAAATTTTTCCTGTTCTTGGAGTCGCTGCGATGAATTCACCTTGTTTTTTCAGCACCCTGCATATCTCGTTCACACACATCTGGTCATCTTCAAGATGTTCAAGATAGTCAAGACACACTACTTTGTCAAACGATTCATCTTTAAACGGAAGGGGCCCGGGCTCCAACTGAATGAGATTTTTTTTGAGAATTTTTTTACTGGATTGAACATTGACAAAATCTTGATCTGCGCTTATCCAGAACCCTCCTTTTTTCCTGAGAAAGTAACTGAGAATGCCCTGAGCGCATCCAAGATCTAACAGGCGGTTATGAGGATCTACTTTATCTATATCCGGCTTCCGAATGACTGGATCACCGCAATGATGCCCGGGGTGAGATCTTTTTTGTGGCTGCCTTAAGTTATTTTATAAGAGCCCCTTTGCCGCAGACACACAGTTCGGAGAGAAGCGAACAGTTGAATTTGAAGAATTTCAAAAAAGCCCTTTTTTAAATTTTTATGACAATTTTGGCGAATTTGCTTGACAAAAATATTTTATTATTTATTCTATAAATAGTAAGTAGATAGTCAGTAAAGGGATTAATGTTCGTAAAAAAAATTTTATTATGAAATGAAGAAATGGCAGTGTAAAATATTTTGTGTGAAATAGAGAAGGCGTAGTAAAAAAGGCTCTTTTCCTTAAAATAGGGAATATTAGAAAACCTATTTTAGAAAGGAGAAAGAGCCTATGAAAGTTGAACTTAGCGTACCAGAGTTCATCAAGATTTGCAAGATGGTACAAAGGAGTCCGTGGAGCATATTTAAAATGATACGCTCTGAGATTCGAGGGTCTGTGGGGCGATATCTGAATGAAGTGATGAAAATGGAGCTTACAGAGTATCTGGGCCGGAAACCCTATGAGAGAGCCAATAGTGATGGAAATCATAGAAACGGTTCCTATCATCGCAATGTGACCTTCAAAGGGATTGGTTCCGTGGATTTAGAGGTTCCCCGGGACCGGAAAGGATTTTTTAAAAGTTTGGTGATACCCCGCAGCAAACAGATGGAAGAAGAGCTGAGAAAAGACATATGTTTGATGTTTCTTACTGGGATCAGCACCCGGACTCTTTCCCTGATCTCAAGGCAGTTGATTGGCAGACGGATAAGCCATTCCCAGGTCAGCCTGGTGAGCCGCGAGCTGATTGATGCTGTGGAGAAGTGGAGAGAGCGGGATTTATCAGCTGAGAGGATCAAATATCTGTTTGTGGACGGGGTGTGTTTTAAGATGAGAGTGGCAAAGAGTGTGGAGAACGTTCCAGTGCTTGTAGCCATTGGAGTGAACACATCCGGGCAGAGGACGGTTCTAGGACTACAGGCTGGGGATAAGGAATCCGCTTCCAGTTGGAGGGAATTTTTCAAGGACCTTAAACGCAGAGGTCTTGACGCACGGGAGGTAAAACTCGGAGTCATGGATGGATTGCCTGGATTGGAGAGGATCTTCACTGAAGAGTTCCCCAAGTCCAGGATCCAGCGCTGCCAAGTGCATGCAGCCAAAAATATATTGGCCAAAGTTCCCATGAAACTGAAAAAGACGGTTTCAGATGATGTGCGGACCATTTTTTATGCCTCATCCAAAAACAAAGCCTTGAAATATTTTAGGCTTTTCAAGGAGAAGTGGGAAAAAGAGCTTCCTTCGGCTGTTAAATGCCTGGAAAGGAATATAGAGAAATGCTTGACGTTTTTTAATTTCCCTCAAGAAGAATGGATCTTTTTGCGGACAACCAACATCATCGAACGTCTGAACAAAGAGTTTAAACGCAGAACAAAGCCCATGGAGATAGTGGCGGGTGAACATGCCTGTTATACCCTCCTGGCTTTTATCTGTCTGAAGATGGAATTGCATTGGAGAAACTTCCCTATGGGGAAAAGAGCCAGCCATTTGCCAGTACTGCAAAATCTGGAGCTGACTAATTTTACACAATCAAGTTGACACTACCTGAAGAAATCGAGATTTTATATATTAATAATAGCTATCATTTTTATTAACTTAACCTGATCTATTCATAAATTTTAAAACACGGTCAAAAAAGATTCAAGAGCAATTAAAAATGCAAACATATGAATAGAATCGATTAAACGAATGAACTGATAGTTAAGGAATCGGGAGAGAGGCAGTGATATTTCCTCATAAGGATAGAGTTTTTACGTTAAATATGAGTGGTTTTCTAATAAATGACTCTTCCCATGGTTATTACGTGTATCCTGGGTCGCAGCAGGAGAGCCAGATTTTCTGCAGCTCTCCTTTCCAGGGGAAGGAGGTGGGCAGATGGATTCTTATTTTCCGCGACAGTTGTCTTATCCGGGCTCCTATCTTAATGATTTTCAGACGTATGGTGTCAAACTGGGCTAAGGCCCACTCGGTTCCTTTTAAGTGGAGAGAGCGAAAAGTGTGGAGAAGCACATAGGCGGCCGAATGAAGAAAAAGCCGAAACTGATTGGCAGAAAAACTTGTGCACGAAGTGCGGTCAGAAAGCAGATGATTCTTGTGCTCTTTGATCATAAGTTCCATGGCGCCCCGGCCGGAGTAGGCTGTTTCATAGATAAACCGGCGGTTTCTGTGTTCCAGATTGGTGATGATAAAACGGGTGTTGGATCCCAGGGCATTGTATTCGACCTTGGCAATGACTCTTCTTGCCTTTGGCCAGGATTTGGCTTTATAGAGAGTCTCAGTGAACATTCTCACAGGCTTTTCTCCCAGCTCGAACCTCAAGGCTGCCTCTTGGAGAAAGGGCTTGACCTCTCTTTGAAGAGGAGAAAGTTTTTTAAATCCCAGAATATATTTCATGTCACTGTTTTCACAAAAATCAAACACTGCCGGACAGGAGTAGTAGGAATCTGCCCGCAAAAGCATGCCTACCTCAGGCCAGGCTTGTCTTATTTTTTTGACCACCCGTTTGAGGATAGATACGATCTGTTTGCCTGTGGGCCGCTTTCCAGGCCGCAGCACCGTGGTGATGAGTCTACCGCTTTTCCCTTCATAGATGTGGATGGGCATATAGCAGTAGTCGCCATGATAGGCATTGAAAAGTCTCAACTGCTGGGAGCCGTGGGTCAGATCATCCGTGTCATCAACATCCAGGATAATGCCCTCAGGCGGCTCATCGTAAGATTGGATAAACATATCCACAAACACTTCGGCAATCCGGTAAAGGTCTGTACGTGTGAGGCTGTTTTCAAACCGGCTGATGGTGGGCTGACTGGCCAGCGACATCTCATCTCCGGGCAGTCTCTCACAGGCGATTTTCATTATCGGGTCTTCCCGCAGTTCATTGCTGTCATTTCCATCCTCATAGCCACAAGCAATCTGGAAAACCCTTTGCTTGAAAAGTTCACAAAGCTGATGTTTGACATAACCGGGATGACGCCGATCCCGAAGGGAATCCGTTATTTTACTTACCAGCCCTATCCGGTTTTCAACCTCCCTCAGGAAAAGAAGCCCCCCATCAGAACTGACCTCTCCGCCTTTAAAATCAGCTTCAATTTTTTTGTTAGAAAGACCTTTGAAAATAAGCTGTTGTTTGGTACAATCTTTCATGGCTGTTTCCTTTTTCTTTTTGGTTTTAACGTATTATATATCAATACGTTACCTAAGGAAACAGCCTTTTTTATTGGCTTTTTATGAATAATCCAGGTTAATTATTATTTTTTTTAATATAATATATTCCTCTAATAGAGTATCAAAAAAATTAATTTATTCAGAATCGGATTCAGATAATGGTCGATTGATTAAGAGAGAGACACAAAAAAATTCTGATTTTTACAATACTTTATGTCCAGAAATAACTATGACAACGACTGATGGCAATGTAATTCATTTAGATGATATGATCGGAAATGTCATAATAATAAAATTTAGTAGGTTTTATAAAAAAGATTTATCTTCTCTTGTTTATCTAGATCATATGTTTAATAAATTTAAAAAATATGGTGTATATTTGTTTTTTGTGCATTCTTATGGTGAATATGATGAAAACAAAATTAGAAAAATCTGTCATCTTTATGCTCCTGTTGTTAATGATTTTGGAAGGATTTCTTATAGCCTTAATTCAGCTCCAGATGATATTATTATAATAGGCAGGGATTTTAGAATAAAATTCAAACTGTCTACCTCTATAAACTTCGATAAACCCCTAGTTTATAGAGAAGTTCTTAAATGGATTTCCAATGAGACATCGTTTCAATCTCTTGAAGATTCTCCTGAATTTTTTTCAAAAATGAATTATATTTTTTATGAAGATGTATTTAAAAATAAGGAATACAATTTAGCTAATCAAATTCGCAGGAAAAAAACTATTTTAACATTATATACATCAATTTGTGCAGGTTGCGATGAAGGATTAAGGATTGAGCTTCTTAAGGAATTCACTTTAAGAAACAAGGATAATAATGTAATTATATTATTTGGAAAGGGGAACAATAAATATGTAATTAAGCAATTTGCTTATCTAAATAATTGGAATGAATATCCTTTTTCTATAGGAGTGATAAAACCTATAGCTAGTGATGTAGAGGAGGACTATTATTCTCTTTTTAATCTTGAGGTTGATCCAAGGACATTTATTATTAATAAAAATGGGAAAGTTATTTTTGCCGAAAGTTTAAGAAATTCAAAAAAGTTAAATCCGGAATTCCTGAAAAAAGCGAAATGAAAAGTATTCGTTATTTTTTTCTTATTTGTATTTTAATGATATTTCAAGGTTGTAAAGAAACAAGCTCAGGGCCATCTGATATTCAATTAAATGAGATTGTATTAAAAGATTTAATGATATCAGAAGAAATTAATGTATCTATAATTGAACATCCAGAATCTAAGAACAAAAATATTACTTATCTTCGACTATGTAAGAAAATTGAATTAAATTCATCTGATAATAGAGATAATTATTTTGTAAATATTACAGATCTTTGCATTGATAGGAACGATAATTTATATGTTGCTGATTCTACTCTCCATAAAGTATTTAAATTTGATAATAAACAGGAATTTATCTTGTCATTTGGAGATTCTGGACAAGGTCTTGGAGAGTTCATAGGTATATTAGGAATCAATTCAGGAAATGATGGGAAAATATATATATCAGACAATAGAGGCCTTAAAATTTGTATATTTTCTCCAGAGGGTAACTTTATAAGAGAAATTCATCTGGAAAGTAATCCATTTGATATTCCTGTAGTTAATTCTAGAGGTGAAATTTATTTGCTATCAGGAAGTGGATTTGAAATTATCGATATTTACGGATCTGACTTTAACTTCTTACAATCTTTCTTAAATATTAAATTTAACCACTACTTTCCATTAGAAAAGCCTTCCAAACCTATTCTAAAAAGGATATTATTATATCCACCATCATTCAGAAGTGTACTTAAAGTTATGGCGCCTAATAACCACTATTATATTATCCTAAATAATTCCCTTTTGGTATTTCATTATAATGATAGAAATATACTTGAGCTTCTATTTAAAGCTTATAATCCCAGAATTTCTGAAGATTTGATAAAAAGATATAATACTGTAAAGAAAAAAGGAGGTTGGATAAATTGTTTTGGTGCTGCATTTTTAGATAATAAAAATTTGCTTAATTTAGTCTATTTTAATAAAGCTATAAATGAACCGGAAATTTATAGATTTAGAAGTACGGGTCAATTTGTAGATACCTTAAAAATCTTAAATCCTGAATACAAATCTAACAGAATTGTAGAAGCATGTGATAGTAAAGGTAACTATTTTGGGATAAATAATGAAAAATCAATAATATATATCTATAGGACTTATTAAAATTGGAATTAAGTTTAAAATTAATTTAATTAAAATGAGGGGAGGTAAACATGAAAAAATTTACTAAAATGCTAGATATCTTACTTCTTGTCACTTTAATATTCCTCACCATTATTAACCTGGCATTTACAGTAGAGGCTGCGGGAGCCTGTTATATAGCAAGTGATCTTTGTGAGGCAGAAACGATGATGGTATGTTGGAAGGCTTGCCGTCCACTTGATTGTTCATATGTCGCATTTTATACTTATCAATGTGTGATAAGTGTTTGTAAACAAGGATGGTATTATGAATGTTCTGATGGTTCCTATGATTATAATGACTGTACTGCAGCTGATCGTTACTGCCCTTGGTAATAATTTCAAAAAGAATGATATAATTCCATTTAGAAGTAGCATAAGCAGATTTGGATAGAAATCTGACCGTTATATAAACACAAAGAGAAACCTATATGAATAGTATGAAATTCGTAGTATATATAAACGTCTTATTATTATTGGTTTTTAATATCGGGTTCCAAAATATCCAGCATGAAGCGGTGGCCATCAACATCGAAGTCCCTGTCCGTGTCTATAAAGGAGATGCCTTCATAGACAGTCTGACCATTGAGGATTTTGAAGTCTACGAAGATGGGATTTTACAAAAGATCGAAGCGGTTTATCTCATAACAAAGACAGAGGTCCAGAGAAAAGAAAAGGCAGCGCAGATAGAAAAAATCCCTGTTCCCGAGGTTTCGAGGTGTTTCGTACTTGTATTCGAAGTCATTAACTGGCTTCCCCGGATCAATGATTTGATCGATTATTTTTTCGATACGGTTTATCAACCTGGAGATTACTTGATCGTAACAAGCCCTGTCAAATCCTATAATCTGAGTGAAAGAGCTTTGAAGCAGATGCCCAAAGACCGGATCGGCAGTCAATTGAAGAGCCTTTTAAGGAAAGACATCATAGAAGGAAATATGGGATACAAGAGTCTTATGCGGGATATCATTTCTTTTGAAGGTCTGACAGGAAGAACAAGCCTAATGCTCGTTCAAGATATGTTCAAAAGGCTTAGAGATTATAAATATTTTGATGAACATAAAATGGAAAATGTTTCAAATTTTCTTAAGCACATTCAAGGGCAGAAGCATATCTTTCTTTTCTATCAAAAAGAGGAGATTCCCGTGCCTACAGAAATTGAGGAACTGGAGACGCTTGAAAGCATCCCGTTTGATATAAATAAAATAAAGCAAATCTTTGCTGATTCTGAAATAACCACTCATTTTATCTTCTTAACAAAGGAGTTGGTAGGTACGCTCGATATTGAACAGATGGGGGGATTGCATATGTCTTTCTCTGACATCTCCATGGATGTATTCAGTGCTTTTTATGAAATCGCCAAAACCACAGGGGGCGAAACCTATGTCTCAGCTAACGCTTTCTTGGCCTTCAAGCGTGCTTCAGCCGCATCTGAAAACTATTATCTTCTCTACTACACTCCCAAAGATTACAAAGCGGATAATAAGTTCCACAAGATAGAAGTGAAAGTCAAAACAGGCCGCTTCAGGATCACCCATAGGGCAGGATACATAGCTGATTGACTTATGAGATGTTTGGATGACCTGCGCCTCGCATCTGCAGCGAGCTTGACTTGTGAATAACCCAGGATAGAGGTCAAATCGAGAGTTATCAGTGATAAAATGTTAAAAGTATAATGCAGCTCTAATATTATTTTTTTTTGGCCCATACCATGATGCCGTATCCCCTCTGGAAAAAGAATATTTTATCTATTCGCGTAAGAAGCCAGATTAGGGGGTAGATCAGCGAGTAGAGACCGAATGCTTTTTTACTCGAGGCGAACTCGCTTGAAGTGGAGGGCCGTATGTTTCCGTCTCTCAATTTGAGGGATTTTTTTGACAAGAACAACTTTATGTACAGGAAGTTGAGCAGAAGCTCAATGAGCTCTGTGAGAAATCCGGAAAAAGAGCTGTGTTTTATGAATCGGAGGTCAGCTTTTTCAATAAGAGTCTTTAATCCTTTTAAAGAATATCCCTCTCTTTTATGGCCGTAAAATTCCAGCTTCATCCCCAGAAGAGGACGGAGGTAATTAAGGAGGAAAATTTTTCCTGTTCTTGGAGTCGCTGCGATGAATTCACCCTGTTTTTTAAGCACCCTGCATATCTCATTCACACACATCTGGTCATCTTCGAGATGTTCCAAATAGTCAAGACACACCACTTTATCAAGTGATTCATCTTTAAACGGAAGGGGCCCGGGCTCCAATTGAATGAGGTTTTTTTTGAGGATTTTTTTACTGGATTGAACATTTACAAAATCTTGATCCGCGCTTATCCAAAACCCTCCTTTTTTCCTGAGAAAGTAACTGAGGATGCCCTGAGCGCATCCAAGATCTAACAGGCGGTCATGAGGATTCACCTTTAGATGTTTGTTTATGAGACTGATTTTTTCCTTTTTTTTAAGGGATTTGTTAACGAGCTTGAGCTGCCAGTCTTCTTGTTGCATTATAAGGGATTATATAGATATCACTTGGGTATGGTCAAGCCGCTTCATAAGTCAAAGAAAAGGAATATGGTGAGGGTTAGAGAATATGTATGTGACGGCATTGAAGAATCAGCCTTCTTGACTCCATCCTTGCTCTCTAATAATATAGAGATATCGTGAAAATTGAATGGATCGTGGTCGGGCCCCTGGAAACAAATTGTTTCCTTGTCTATTCTGTGGATAATTCAGAATGTGTCATCGTTGACCCGGGAGCTGAACCAGATAAAATAATAAAGGGAGTCAAGACAAAAAACCTGAGACCTGTAATGATAGTCAACACACATGGCCACGTGGATCATATCGGAGCGAACAAGACCATCAAAGAGGAATTTGATATTCCCCTGTATATACATGAAGCTGATTTAAAACTGCTGAAGAATGCTCTTCAGTCAGGATTCGGACTTATGATCGGTGCGCAAAAATCTCCTCCTCCGGACGGATTTCTCAAAGAGGGGGATACCATCGAGTTAGGCGGCTCTCATCTCGAAGTGCTTCACACGCCGGGTCATTCACCAGGAAGCATCAGTCTGTTGGGTGATGGGTTCATACTCTCCGGGGATACGTTGTTCCGGGGAGGAGTGGGCAGGACCGATCTTCCCGGAGGCTCCTGGGATAAGCTTAAAGAGTCAATAAAAAATAAAATTTTCAGTCTTCCTGCGAACACACTGGTTCTCCCAGGACATGGTCCTTCCACAAACGTTGGCTTTGAAAAGGACTCCAATCCTTACCTAACATGAGTCAAATCTTTAGTTCCCGCAGTAATGCCTTAAAAGCGTTTGTTGAATTTCTTTCCGTTGAGAAAGGTCTCTCTCAAAACACGGTTGTTTCTTATTCCCGGGATTTGGGAAAGTATTTCACTTTTCTTAAAAAAAAGAAGATCGGCTATCTCAAAGCAAAAGAACAGGACGTCACGGAATTTATCCACGGGTTGAGCCGTTCCGGACTTTCTCCCCGTTCCACAGCAAGGATAATTTCATCCATAAGAACTTTTTACAGGTTTCTTGTGCTGGACAGGGCTGTAAAAACAAACCCGGTTGAGAACATAAGCTCTCCAAAAGCCTGGCTGTATCTTCCGCAAGTGCTCAAGGTGAGTGAAGTGGAACGTCTTTTGAATCAACCTGATGAAGAAAAAGTCCGTGGCATAAGGGATAAGTCTATGATGGAACTTTTATATGCCACGGGTTTAAGAGTGTCGGAGTTGGTTCAGCTGGAACTGAATGCTTTGAATTTTAAGGATGGTTTTTTGATATGCAGGGGAAAGGGAGACAAACAAAGAGTCGTTCCTATAGGCGGTTCTGCTGTGCTGGCGTTAAGGAAGTATCTTGAATTCTCGCGTCCCAAGCTTTTAAAAAGAAAGAGCGAATTTGTCTTTTTAAGCCAGCACGGGAAGCCCTTTACCAGACAGGGCTTATGGAAGATTTTAAAAAGATACGCTGAAAAAGCCGGTCTTGAAGAAAATGTAAGCCCTCATATTCTCAGACATTCTTTTGCCACTCATATGCTGGAAAGAGGCGCAGACCTCAGGTCTGTTCAGTCCATGCTTGGCCACAGTCAGATAACAACGACTCAAATCTACACTCATGTGAGCCGGAAGAGGCTGAAAATGGTGTATGATAAATACCATCCGAGAGCCTGATCAAAATATTTTCATCTTCGCCTTGACATAGAGGCGAACCACTGCTATACTACACGGCTTGTTTTATGATTAAACTAATAAGTTTAGTCAGCAAACTATGAGGTATCAAAATGAGCGATTTTGATTTAAGAAAAAAAAGAGAATTAAAAAGAAGGCTGGAAAACAGAGGAAATATCCTTGATGTCGCAGAGAAGCTGTTTGTGAAAAACGGATATAGAAAGACATCCATGGATGATATTGCTGCCGAGGCT
>Ga0307430_1003195_pt1 | contig 10331 bp, 10 predicted proteins | sample SalMarWE160130MG_FD_202159 | JGI IMG/M metagenome (GOLD analysis project Ga0307430, IMG submission 202159) | Salt marsh sediment microbial communities from the Plum Island Ecosystem LTER, Massachusetts, United States - WE1603-130 | ecosystem: Environmental > Aquatic > Marine > Intertidal zone >... | reverse complement strand
GAATATGCTCCCGTATTTTTCGGCCACCAATCAATTTTGAAATCCCTCCGAATACTTCCTCGTCAACCATATTATGCCCATTCTGATTCGTTGTCGAAAACACGAGATATTTATCGTTCTTTATGTTTTGTCTTTCGCTTCGATTTTTTCTATCAGATCAGTCAAAATCGCATCTTCTGGGTGAATGTGCCCTTCATGCCAAATAAGATTGTCATCCCAATATCCAGGGCAATTATACACGGCATGAGTATCTGCAGGAAAGCAGTAGCTGACCTCGGCGATTCTGGCCCTACCATTTGGACACTGGAGGAAATCAAAAGTAAGAGTTTGTGCTCCGATTTTGCCAGCTACGTCGAAGGCTGTTTGAACACACTGTGGGTTGATTCTATCAAGACTATAGTCAATGCTTCCACTCCCGGAGGCTCTAAAGTCGTTTTTACGTACATCTCGAGTAAATCCAAAGGCTCTTTTGCCGATTACAACAATACGAGTATCGTAGCTATTGTCTGGAATAAAGTCCTGGACATAAAAATAACCTCTTTCATTCCCCAATTCCTTGTTTATTCTGTTTATTGCTTTTACTGTATTAAGAATCTTTCTTAATGTGGCAATAAGACCCTCGCGACGACGTATCTCGTGAATTTTTTTATTAGCATCATAAAACAACTTTCTAGTAGGCTTAAAACCACTTTTGAAAGCCTTTCGCGCAAGCTTTTTTGCTTCCCTGCGATTCCTAATAAGCCTGACGTTTACAGAACCAGCACCTTTCCTTAATTTGAAAACCTTTGGAAAATGTGCAGTATTTATCCATTTGAGAGCTTCTGTCAATTCATAAAAGACAGATGTCAGCACCGTAGGTGCATTCACTGCTTCCAAAAGGTATTTCTGGGCGATCTTATCATCAAAATGCCAACAAGTTTTCATGTCAGGATATACTATTAGTCCCATTGCTTCAGCAGCAAAGATGACGTTCTTGGCCACTAAAATATTTGCAGACCTGTAGTGCTTCCAATTCCAAAGAAGCGCATCGAACATTCTTAACTGCTTAATAATGTCAGAATTGAAGCAGTTTACTACTTCATATGATATTCCTTGTTCTGAGCAATACTCTATCCATCTCGTGGAGAATGATCGTTCTTCATGGTGTATAGCAATTCTTATCATGGTCCTTATTTTAAGCGTCCAATTTTCTGTAATAAATCGCTTGTGATTTTTGCTTCCGAATAACCAAGCAGTAAAGAAAAGAAAATGGTTTGGTGAAACATGATTGTGCCGGAATAGATACTCGCTAGTAGAAATACCGTGTATCCCATCGCTAATGCCGGAGCAAACATGTGTCGATGCTGAAATGCTTTAGTAACAAGGGATATAATTGACATATGGAAGCAGACAAACAAAGCTGTACCAACTAAACCATAATCAAAGAGTATTTCAACCCAATCACTGTGTGCGTACATATATGGCCCGTGGTTATGTAAAGTTTTTTTTCGTAAAAGATCTCCAACTGCATAGAATCCAGCACCGAATGTCTTCTCAAAAATATCGCCCTCCAACCAGCCACGGAGAACGACTGAATAATAACCACTTCTTCCCGACGTTAGGAATACTAATGTATCATCCTCGTGCCGTCCTTGCCACCGCAGGACCGTGTCTTCCCACCTCCAAATAAATATCACAGAACAAATCAATATAACTAAACAGAACAATAATAAATATTTTTTAGCCTCTTTTGGGCTTATCCGAACGCTTACAGCTACAAACACGGCCATCGATGATAGCATGGCAATAATAGCTCCTCTTTTCATTGTAAATACTATTGCAAAAATAGCCACTGTCACAAGTAAGATAGAAGAAATCTTAAGTTTTCGCGTGAGGAATACGAGTGGCAAAAACCAAAGAATAAGATAAGCGTCTCCATTTCTATAGAGAGTCCCTGTAATAAACCACTCTCTAATTGAATGTATTCCAATGAGGAGAATTGAAAGTGAAGCAATAACACTGATATGTTTCAGTGTGATCACGTTCTCTAACGCCATTTGATAAAATACTACTAAACCAAGGATCCAGTATACGTGTTTTGCAAAAGTAAGTACTAAAATGTAGTTTAAGTCGGCGCGCGCTATGAAATGCATTAAAAACATCACAGCAAATAATGCAGCACACTTAATAATGGCCGAACGAAACGGCCTCTTTGCGGAATGACAGGCAATACAGGTTACGAACAGAAAAAGTAGGATTGTGCAGCGTAAAATATGTGGTATGATTCTCCCAGCTATGTTTTCTTGGTTTGAGGGAAATAACCAGTCCACCAGAGAAGCTAAAATAAGAAGTACACATAAAAACCAAGCAGAATATGTTGGTTTCTTGCAGACCCTACTGGCGGGGCTGTTAAGATCCACCCCTGCCATTCTCGAATATATGATTGTATTTTGCATTATCAATATGTTAAGAATTGAATATTCATGAAGGTCGAGTCATTTACACATGCTGATCACTTGATAAGATTGTTTCGAGAAGCTCCCTATGTGATTCACACCTTATAACGTTTTGTAATGATGCAATTTTATGTTTCGAATAGAATAAATCAGAAAAGTGGAACACCCTGTTAAGAAAACGAGAGAGTCTATTGTGCCCCCGGATGTAACTAAAATATCTATACCTGTGGCTTTCACAAAACTGCTTCCATTGTTTCTCGACGAATTTGCTGTCAGCTATCAATACGGATTTCTTCAGCAAATCAGGGATAAACTCATAATCTTTATTTCTTTGCACCCTTCTCGCTCCTATCCGACTGGCATAACCGAAATTAACTCCGGAGGAAATGCTTAAAACATGCAATCATATTCAGTAAGAAATCAATCGGACAGTGTTTAGTGTCGTATGTCAAGCTTCGATATATGTCACAATATGTGTCCACGACGTTATCTATATTGAAATACTGCTCAAACCACAGCCCAGATTGCCGTTTCAAAATAGCAGAAAAACTCTCTTCAGACAAAGCCCTTACTATATTCTTATAGTTTTCTTCTTCGTCGTAACTTTTCAGCCGATTTAAGGGAAAGAAGTTTAGGTCGAAGGCTTCATGAAAGCTTTCTTCAGTAACAAGCAACGGATATTTGCCATTTTTCGAAGGTGTCAATAAAATCTTTCCTAGTGAAGCTGCCTCCATAAATCCTCTCGCTGTGCCAATTACAAAATCTGCGATGTCAATCAACTCACTGGCGTTTATTGTATACTCATCACTATGAAAGAGCTTAATTCTTTCGCTTTGAAATTGGGCAATCTCATCAAACACCTCTTTGTTTTGTAGAGCGCCAATAAATACCAATTGGCATGGGTAACCAATTTTGTTAAGCCTGTTTACGAGATTGATGCTTTGAATCATATCCGCTTTATATGTTCTCGAGAACCGTACAATTCTTAAAAATACTTTACTATTGTTATCAACATAGGCGCGGATATTATTTATTCTCTGGAAATCAGTTTTGACTCTCGAAGCACGGTTTGGTATTAGATGCAATCCAGCCCTTTTGTATTTCCTCATCTGTTCGAAATACCTCTTGTTTTCTGCGCTATAGAAGATCAAATGATCAGCGTACGGATAGAATCGAGGGGGGCCTACGCTAAGACAGTTTGTTAATATTGATGGTTTCTTGTACATAAAACCCACCAACCTTGCAAAAAAGTAACTGTCTGTGTCAAAAGCATGAAGTACATTTGGTTTTTCTTGAACCATTATTTTATTAAGCGACCTCATGGCATTGACCACATTTAGACCCATAAAACGAATGTGATAGGATTTTACGTTTGCCGACTTTATGACGGGCGATTCGTTAACTCCAATATCTGCAACCACACAATCACATTTTTCTTTCACAGCCTCTGCAGTTGTCTTCAAACTGTAAAAATGTCCTCCCCCACCTTTTCCTCCAAGACCGTGACTTGATATCAAGTAGCATATTTTCATAATACTATCTGATCTTCATAAATTTCAAGTTTCCCGTTTACCAATAAGCACGCAGGCCGGCACCGCTAAACGCTGGTGGAATAATGCCAGTAACAATGCAAATACGAGCATTAGAATAAAAGTTAAGATCACGCAAAATTTTTTCTCTAAAATTTTACCACTTGAACTGTGTGTCAAGACATGATTACTTAAGCAAATATAGCGCTGTCATATTAACGCGTCCATATATCTTAAGATGTGGCTGTATAAACCTTATTTTCATAATCGTATTTACCTCTTGACCCGACTTCCTTTATGAGCTTAATCAATTTTGGTACACTTACTTCAAAAGAATATTGTGTCTCTGCAATCTTCCTACCATTCTTACCCATTGATTCTCGAAGAGTTTCATTCTTTATGAGTACCTCCAATTTTTTATACCATTCATTTTCAGAGTTTGCCAAATAGCCATTTATACCTTCCCTAATCAGTTTGGCATTTACTCCTACAGGTGATGCAACACAAGGAATTCCCACGGCCATATACTGAAGTAACTTATAGCCACCTTTTCCTCTCGTCCATTCATTATCTGGAAGAGGCATAATTCCAATATCAAAATTCTGCAGGTATGTAACTTCTGTATCTAACGCCCATTTTTTAATCCTTACATTAGCGTCCTCTATTAACACTTTAGAAGCTCCTATTAGTTCAATAGTGATATCAGGATAATTTTTTTTGATTTTCTTTAATACATTCAATACCAGCGCCAAATAAGCAGTAGTTGCAGAACTTCCTATCCACCCGATGACAAGATTTCTTCGTTCGCACTTTTCGCTGGGAAAATACTTTTTGCAATCTATAGGGCCAGTAATTATCGAAATGTTTTTATTAAATTGTAATGCATATTGCTTAGTAAAGTCATTCGCAACAATAACACTTTTGGAAATCCTAATAATGTGGGCTAGCCGCTTAGTTACGGTCTTTACCTTCGAATTCATTCTGTCCTGCGGAAGTGCATAAAGTGCATCGTCAAAATCGAATATTATGTGCTTATTTAGTAATCTTATTAAATTTTGAAAGCAGATTGGCAGCAAACACTTCTGAATAAATACTATATTACACCACACCGATAATACAATCACCTTCAAAGCTATTGCCGTGTGACGGATTCTCCTTTTTATGAATTTCCATATTCTATGTACACCCACGTTAGTTATTTTAGCACCCACTGGAACGATATAACATTGTATACCAGCTGTTCTTAGATATGGCAGGTACTGATATCCCCTTGTTCTGCTACTTGCCACCACTTCCGTACCACTTGTTAGAAACAAAACCTTCATATTTTATTATTTTATAATCCCTTTATCTTGCCGAAATTGATTATCTCGCTTACAACCGTCTCAAATTCCTCTTCGGTCATACCTGGATAAAGTGGAAGTGTAAGTAACCTTGGCCATATTCTTTCAGTAACTGATAGATCAGCTTGTATATCGCCAAAGACCTTAAAAGTCTGCCGGCTCAATGCCAAAGCATGTCTACCTATATATCAGCAAAAACAGGAGTAGCCCCACAGTAGAAAGGCACCAAAGCATTAGACACAAATGTCATTGAAGGGATAATAACTTCATCTGCCTGCCCTATTCCTAAGACTAAATTTGCTAAATGCAAAGCGTCTGTGCAGGAATTTAAACCAACAGCAAATTTGGTATCAATATATGAGGCAAAATTTTCTTCAAACTCTTGCGTCTTTGGCCCAAGTCCAATCCAACCTGAATCGAATATCTTCTCTAACTCTCGTAGGATTTCTTCTTTGATCATTTTAGGTCTAAATACTGGTATCATCTTCTTTTGCCTCTTACACTTTTTCCGCATAAACAACCATTATCCCTGAGATTTTCAGCATGCCTTGGAGTAATCCTAACGGCATCATCACTAATTGCGCAATTCTGCTGGATTGTATATTTCCTACCTTTTTGCCTAGCAAATACTTTTCACCAAACAGAAGATATTGTAAACTCCCCATCAAATCCCAGGTTGAGTAATCATGTTTGATAGAAATAACTTTGAACCCCACTTGGTCGAGTAGTTGGCGTATTGTTCTTGGCGAAAAAATATATAAGTGCCGTGGAGTGTCGTACCCATACCACTTGTCGTGAAAAACGTATCTACCTATACTTCGAGCATTTGGGACACCAATGACAGCAACGCTGTCCTTTTTTAATATCCTGTGGGTCTCTTCCATCACCCTCCGTGGACTATGGGTATGTTCTAAAAACCACCACGTCGTAATGCAGTCAAAATAGTTACTAGGAAAATTGTTGTTTAGAAATTCTCCATTATAAATATTTATGCCATTGTGATCTCTTGCGTAGTCGGCAGCGCCTTTATCTATCTCAACGCCGTAAACATCACAACCAAATTTCTCACGGCACTTTTTTAAAAAATTACCTGTTGCGCACCCAATATCTAAGACCTTCGTTTTACCGTTCACTTTATATATTGAAGGTAAGATTGTATTTTTCACATTTATGAGAGCAAGCAGCCACCTTAAACTTACAAGACGGTAAACGCTTTTAAGGCCCGACTTGATAAAATTCCTAGTACTTATCTGCTCTTGTTCACCCGCGGTTTGCTGGTAAGGGCCGTAATTGGTCGGATAGTACCTACCAATCGATCCCAGGGTAGGGCGCGGATTAACGTAAATCAAGCCACAATGATTGCATTGAACAATATTGAAAATACCCTCAATGTTATGGATCCTATCAAAATTTCTGCAAATCGACCGTGTATCATCGTTTCCGCACAAATCACATATAACATTCTCAAGTTGCATGTTCTTCTCAATCTGTTGATTTAAGAGAGATGTTTCTTTGTCAATCTTTTTGCTAAAAATTTTCCTCTGATTGAAGTCTTTGCCAAACCAATGATGCTTCTTAAGGTGTGAATCGCGCAATAAGTTGCCCTAGCTAAAAACAACATGACATAATTGCGTGAATCGCCCTTGGAACCAAAAGTGAGAAACTTAGACCTGCAAAAGAAATTTCCTTCTCTCAACGCGAATAGTATTCCTTCCTTGTCCTTTAGATGTGAATTTATAATTATCTCTAAGTTACTAAATTGTCTTCTATTGTGAAGATCGAGCCCCACATAACAAAACATGTTTTTGTGTTCTTTCAAAATTCTCCCAATAGAGTCCTTCCACTCCTTCATAGCGTTTATCAAACCCGTCGGCTATCAAATTGTACCAATTTCTAACGCCGTTTGTCTCTGATTGAACATCCATTTAAAGTTCTCTCTCCCTTTGGCTGACTTAACGCTACTCTAAACTTCTTGAGCAATTTCTCTTTGATGTTCAGTGTCTCTTCTAACTTGAAAACATATAGTGACATATATGCATATGTTAATATGCCCACAAGAGCAGCAATACCAGTTTTCAAAATCAAACTCATATTTAATAGAGCTGCAACCTGAAAAGAACAATAAGTAAGAACGCTACTAATCAAAGATGCTGCTGCTATCTTCAGAAATCCTTCAAGTATTTTTTTACTATTGATACCCTTAAATATCCTTCGCACAACAGATGTAGTTACGATAATCGAAATGGCTGGGAAAATCGCCCCTGCTACTGCAAGTCCAATATAACTGAAATACTTTGATAAAATGTATGTATATCCAAAATATGCTGTAATTCCACTTATGCCAATGATAGCTACCAAATTGGTCCTTTGGGAAATGTAGAAGCCTTTGCCAACAATATTTCCAAGTCCATAAGTTACAAAAGCCACCATAAGAATTGCCAATACGTTTGCGACAGACATGGTTGTTCTATGATCAAATACTCCTCTCTCGAAAACCACCTGAATTATCGGCACTCTCAGCACAACAAAGACCATTGCAATTGGAAAAGTTGTCAGCATAATAATCCGAACACCCTTTGCAAAGTATTCTCGAACCTTTGCTATGTCATTTTCTGCCCATGCCCTTGCCATTACCGGGAAAATGGTACTGGCAATCCCCCCCGTTGCAATTCCACAAAGAATACCTGTTATTTTAGTTGCATACCCTAAATACGAGATACTACCTGTTGGTAGAGTGGAAGCAATCATCCTCTCAATAACCGTAGTTGACCTATAAAACAGCCCTGCAAGGATTAATGGTGTCATGACCCTAATCACTTGTCTCACACCCTCATTGTAGAAATCAAGACTAAAAGTGTACTGGCCGTGTTTAACGAAAACAGGCACTAAAATGAGGAAGCCTACAACAGCACCAGCCAAGCGTCCAAAGGCAAGGCTTCTTATCCCCCAATAACGAGCAAGGAGAACGACAGACAACAGCATTAGTACAGCATTTAGAACCGAAGCTATTGCAGGCCGCAAGAAACGATGCTCCGCGTAATAGATACTCGATAACAGGCTCGTCAGCCCGCTGAAGATAATCGAAGGAAAAATAATTCTCAAAAGATTCGCGGTTAAAGAAAGCTGTATGCCTTTGAACCCAGGAGCGGTCACGGGAATTAACTGCTTAGCAAATATGAACCCAAGTAGCGATATTCCGAAAAGAACCAGAAATGTGAGATTTGTAAAGATACTCGCTACCTTCCATGCTTCTTCCCTGCTCTTCTTGGTTTCATATTGGATGAATATGGGAACAAAGGTGACAGTCAGCGAGCTTAAAAGAACAGTAGTGATATAAGCTGGGACAACGACAGCCGCAAAATAGGCATCCCTTTCCATCGTGGCACCAAACTTGGCAGCTATAATAATCTCAGTGAAAAAGTTTATTACGATGCCTACAATGGAGAAAAATGTTATTTGTATCGTCGGCTTTAATAAGCCTTTCTGATTCAAAGGCTGTAGTCCATCATCGTTCATAAATCTGACCGTTTACCGAATTTTCCACTAAAGAAACCACACATCTGGTGATTTTGTTTGGTTCCTCTATAGGCTGACTACAGCGTGCTCATCGATTAGCCTGCTGAATAGCGTGGCACGGTGGCCAGCGGATTCGAGAGAGCCATTGACCGAAATCGCTATCTCAAACTCTATCGCTCCAGATAAGCCGTGATTGCGGACTTGTGCCTTAGGTACCGGAACATTCATAATAACTACCTTTGATAAATCCGGCTGAGAGTTGTTTGGCCGCCAAACTTCGGTTTGCTCCGTTCCATCTTCATCTTCGGTCTTCACAGAAATCCAGGCAAAATCCATTCGCTTCGCAGCTTCGCAAACCGCGGCCCACCACTGCTGGTAAGTGCGTGCATTGCGAAAATGAAGTTGAGCCTGCTCGAAGTCCATCTGCTCCTGCTTACGTTGACTTGCAATATTATATTTCTTCTTCAATCCGGATATGCTTTCTCTCAGCCGAACCGAGCCGACCACACGGAATACAATAAGCAGTAGCAACAAAATGCAGAAAAAAACCACCAGCGTACTAATATCATGGGTGACCATCATGAACATTCCCAGCCCTGCTGAAAGCAAGGTCAGAACATATATTGTAATAACCACGTGACGTCGGGAGCGAACATCGAACGGCGTTCCAGAAACCGCCGAAGCATAGAAAAAAGGGTATCAAAAATCGGTATTCCCAAAGCTAAAGCCGGCAAAGCAAGCCCAACCAAAGTCGAAGATTTCATCGAGCAAAGAACGCTGGAAGAGGCGATTGTAAAACCTAAGAACATGCTGCCGCAGTCGCCCATAAAAATCTTAGCCGGATTGAAGTTGAAGAACAAAAAGCCGGTCAAACTACCGAGCATAGCAAGCATTAACACGGCCATCACAACTTGGCCGCTATAGACGGCAAATATGGCAATCACTCCACAGGCCACCGCTGAAATACCGGCGGCGAGGCCGTCCAGGCCGTCGCTGAGATTTACAGCGTTCGTAATGCCCACAATCCAAAAAATTGTCAGTGGCCAAGAGAACCAACCGAAGTCGAGGGTAAGCCAATGAGTAACAACCACCGAATTTATCCGGATGCCGATGGAACAGATAGCGATAGCGGCGGCCATCTGAGCAAGAAACTTTACGCGTACCCCCAGGCCCTTGGTCTTAATGTCGTCAATCAGGCCGACAAAGAATATAAACGTAGTGGCGTAAAGCAGCACAATGACCTTAGGCAGAATATCATGGAATGCATCTCCGATGACGTTCGACACGAATAGCACGATAACAGTAAGACACATCATAGAGAGAAATATTGCCACGCCTCCGATACGCGCTATCGGCTTTGAATGTACATGCCGGGCACCTGAAATAGCGATGATACTGAGTCGACGCGCAAGCCGGATTATAACCGGCGTAATAACTAACGCAAGGAAAGCAGAACCAAGATATACGCATAGGTAGGTTTTCATATTGAGCTGGCGACCTTCAACTTT
>Ga0307430_1003191_pt1 | contig 10335 bp, 13 predicted proteins | sample SalMarWE160130MG_FD_202159 | JGI IMG/M metagenome (GOLD analysis project Ga0307430, IMG submission 202159) | Salt marsh sediment microbial communities from the Plum Island Ecosystem LTER, Massachusetts, United States - WE1603-130 | ecosystem: Environmental > Aquatic > Marine > Intertidal zone >... | reverse complement strand
CTCAGGCAAAAGCCTTTCCATGGTTTTTTATGCGGGGAAACTGATACATAATCTGGATAACCCGACCATTGTTGTCATTACCGACCGCAATGACCTTGACCAACAGCTTTTTGATACCTTTGCCGCGTCGTCAAGCTTACTTGGCCAGCCTCCGGTGCAGGCGGAATCACGCGAGCACTTGAAGTCCCTGCTCAAAGTGGCCTCCGGCGGGATTATATTTACGACCATTCAGAAGTTTTTCCCTGAGAATGACCGCGCCGCATACGACCGCTTGTCCGAACGACGTAATATTATCGTTATCGCGGACGAAGCGCACCGCACGCAATACGGGTTTAAGGCAAAGCTGGTTGATATAAAGGATGATACCGGCAAACTTAACGGAAAGCGCATTGCCTATGGTTTTGCCAAGTATCTGCGGGACGCCATCCCCAACGCGACCTTTATCGGTTTTACCGGCACACCAGTAGAAAGCACCGACATAAACACACCGGCGGTGTTCGGCGATTATGTTGACATATACGATGTCGCCCAGGCCGTGGAAGACGGCGCAACGGTAAAGATATACTACGAAAGCCGTCTGGCTAAAGTTAACCTTACAGAAGATGGCCGTAAACTTATAGAAGAATATGACAGGGAAATGGCTGATGACGGAGTTCCCGAAACCCAGAAGGCTAAAATCAAATGGACTAGACTTGAAGCTATTGTCGGAAATCCCGAGCGGTTGAAGAATCTGGCACGGGATATCATTTTGCATTTTGAAAAGCGCACGGAAGTTTTTGCTGGCAAGGCGATGATAGTCACCATGAGCCGTCGCATAGCAGTCGCCCTTTATGATGAAATTGTTGCTCTAAGACCCCACTGGCAGGATGCAGACCTGAAGAAAGGGGCTTTAAAAGTCGTCATGACTTCTTCCTCATCCGATAAAATGGAGTTTGACCCGGAAGACCCTGAGAGCTTGGTGATTCCTGCTTATCACAGGACGAATAAGGAAGACCGCCGCTTGCTTTCCGACCGCATGAAAGACCCGCAGGACTCTTTGAAGCTGGTTATTGTACGGGATATGTGGTTGACCGGCTTTGATGTTCCCTGTCTCCATACGCTCTACATTGACAAGCTAATGAAAGGACACACCCTCATGCAGGCAATTGCACGGGTAAATCGCGTCTTTGGCGATGATAAAAAGGGCGGACTCATTGTTGATTACATAGGCATAGGAAACGCTTTAAAAGAAGCGATGGCTTTTTATGCGAGCTCCGGGGGAAAAGGAAATGCGGTGGAGACACAGGAAAAAGCATTACAAATGCTTCTTGAAAAGATTGAAATCGTGCGCCAGATGTTTCATGGATTCGATTATATGCGTTTTTTCAGTGTAGGCACTTCTGAGCGTCTTTCTATAATCCTTCAGGCCGAGGAATTCATACTTTCAAGAGAACAAGGCAGGGAGCGCTTCATTAATGAGTCAACCACGCTTTCAAAGCTTTTTGCTCTGGCCGTCCCCCATGAAGATGCACTTGCTTCGACTGATGAAATCGCCTTCTTCCAGTCCGTTCGGGCACGCTTGCTCAAGTTTGAAGGCGAAGGTGATAGCGGTGATAAAAAGAATTATGAAACCGCTATCCGGCAGATTGTGAATCAGGCGGTTGAATCAACCCAAGTTGTGGATATTTTCGATGCGGCAGGAATTAAAAAGCCGGACATTTCATTACTATCTGAAGAATTCCTTCAAGATGTAAAGGAGATGAAACATAAGAACCTGGGGTTCGAACTCTTGAAGAAGATTCTCAATGATGAAATTAAGATAAGGTTAAAATTCAACATTACCGAAGGGAAGAATATTCTGGAGATGCTTGAGGCATCTATCAAGAAGTACCAGAATAACCTTTTGACAACCGCTGAAATTATCGAAGAATTAGTGGCAATCGCCAGGCAAATCCGAACCGTAGACGGTTTGGCGGAGAAGCTAAAATTAAAGAAAGACGAATTTGCCTTCTACACTGCGTTGGAAATCAACGATAGCGCGGTAAAAGTATTAGGCGATGAAACGCTGAAAAACATAGCCCGTGAAATTGCTGACAAAGTTCGCAAAAACGCAACGATAGATTGGGCCATGAAAGAAAGTGCCAGGGCAAAACTCATGGTTCTCGTGAGGCGTACATTAAATAAATATGGTTATCCGCCGGACAAACAACAAAAAGCCGTTGATACAGTGCTTAAACAGGCTGAAGTGTTGGCTGATTATTGGGTCGAGCAGTGACGGAAGCCGCCTTTCCCGACGAATTCCAGAGGCACCATACCAATCAGGCCTACTACAAATCAGGTGTTATGTCCCCAGGATACCAAAGGTGGAAAGGAGGATGCCAGATGGTTAGACAATATTGGGTAGTGTCGCCGAATGTGGACGGCACGGGGAAGAACGTTGAAGAATGGAAGCAAGAAATCATCCGCCACCATGCTGCAATTATGGGATGGGAACCGAACAATTGGGAGAGTGGTGCTATGGGTCCGAGGTTCGCAGCCAATGTGGACGCAGGAAGCAAGGTCCAGCTAGGTGACATTGTCCTCATTGCGCGGGGTAAGAAATCGGCAGACATTGTTGGCTTCGGTGTGGTGAAAGGGCAGATAAAAGCACAGAGACTTCCACCATGGGACCGTCGTGTTTACCTGCGTGAGCTAGAGCCTTTCAAACAGTGTAAGCGGGTGCCAAAAAGCGTCCCAATCCTTGCAGTCCTACAGCATACTTGGGCCCTCGTCCAATTGCATCCAGAAGCAAACCCAGACGCCCGGAAAGTGTGTGAATGGATGGAGAGACAACTTGCAGAGCAAGAGAAGCATAGCAAAGAACCGAGAAAAGTACCCCTGCGTAAATCTAAGAAATCTGACTACGAGGTAAGGACTCCGGAGCAAGTCAAGAAGCTTCATAAGCGCGAAGAAAAGTTGCTGCATGGCTACCAGCGTTGGCTGATGACTCAGGGGCGGCAACTTACTGCATTGCAATATGGTCGGAATGAATGCGACGCTTGGGAAGCTGAGAGACAAAATATAATCGAGGCAAAAGCACAGACACGCCGTGAAGACATTAGGATGGCCGTGGGACAGCTTTTCGACTACGCATTTCAAATGCGCGAGCAATTCGAAAACCCCAATAAGGCTATCCTACTTCCAAATGAACCTCCTGAAGACCGTGTCAAATGGCTGGAGCCTCTGGGTATCAAGCTGATCTGGCGTAGTGGTCGATCATTCCAAGACAACGCAGGTGGCCAATTTACTTAGGAGTCAACTGTAATGGCTTCGTCCAAAATTCCATGGACACCATACCAATCAGGCCTGCCGCAAATCAGGTATTATCTCAGCAGGATATCTGCCAGATGAATATAAAATGACTTACCATCCTGTGTAGTACCATCGTGGGATTGCTTTATGATCAGTCTTATGAGTATTATTAACCTAGGCTGTCACTAAAGCGATGAATAACACGATATATAAGTTAAATAGTCCAAATAGTAAGCTCTTGACTCCAACACAGCTCAGGTCTGAAATCAAGAAAAGGATGAGTGGTTATCTGGATTGGATGCGGAAGAATTCTAGCTTGCCAATTCCGGACGACCAACAGATACTGAGCAATAGATATTATTTCGTATTGAATGATAGATACAAGTATCTCAATTTCCATCCTGACATTATGCAGCAGGCACAAGATATGCTGACAGGACGCGTTGACCGCTACTATCACGATACCTTCTCACGGATAGCGATACACGACTATATCAGTCACATAGCCAGTTCTCAAGCACTCTGCTGGAATATTGTCTTACCCATGAAAAAGCATGATAATTTTGGCCCCCTTTTCGAGGTGCTCAGTTCGGCACTCGCGAAGGAAGGCGTGGCTTCTGAATTTGACTTTGGGATCGAGACAACGGAAGTCCTCGAATTGAATGTTGGCCAAGACCTAGGTGAAGGCGCGAAAGCAGCAACTTCAATCGACCTTTACTTGCGGACGCCTCAGGGTAAAGTATGTGCGGTAGAGTTCAAGTTAACCGAGCCCGATTTTGGCAGATGTAAGCTCCCTCGCGATAGGAATCATAAATGCGATGGTAACTATGGCAGCCCACAAAATGTTGAAACCAATGATGGGTTTCTGTGCTATCTTGCTATGAAGGGCAGACGGTACTGGCATATTGGAGGACAGTACAGTCTTCTCAACCCCACTCGAATAAATAAACCTTGCCCACTTAATATATATTACCAGGCTCTACGTAATCTTATGGTAGCCAAGAAGCGAGCACAGGAATCGTCGGATAAGGAAATAAGGGGGATTTTCGTCTTGGCAGCGGATGAACGGAATGAAGCCTTCTGGGGACCTAGGAGTCGTTATGCTAGTTTTAAGCGGTATCTGGCTGAAGTTCGTGGAAAACCTGTGCCAGATGTGTTCCGGGTTTCAATTCAAGACATCGTGAGCAAATTCTCAGGTAGTCTGTCTCAATATAAGGAGTACTTCCAAGTAAAGTACGGTTTTAACGAAAGCCCAAAAAACGTGAAGGAATCTAGGCGATTCTACTACCCCACCCGACATTACCCATTCCGCGGTTTTGTTCGATAGCATGTGCCACCTGCAAAGAATTCCAAGGACACCATATCAATCAGGCCTACTACAAATCAGGTATTATGTCCCCAGAATACACTCGAGTATCTTACTTATGCTTTTTCGATGTTTGAGACGGGTCGCAGTTTCGATGTATAACTCTATTCTGCGTTACCTTTTCATAATCAATAAACTTGGAACCCGGGTCAGCAAGGGCAGGCTGATGGTCAAGATTCCAGGGGTTATCTGGCTCAGCCGGTTTGCCGCAGATAGCACATAAACCACTCTGCTCATTGAGTAGCCAGTCACGATACTTCTTGCGCAGAGGGCGCAGTATGTTTCCACCAATGGCTAGTGCCCTACTCGCATAGACAGGAAGACGAACCTCATAGAAATCAGCAGCCTTGCGTATTACTGCGCCGACTGGAATCTGTAAGATCCATTCATCTCGCTCTTGATCGAACCTCGGATTATATCTTAATGTGAACGATTTGTACTTTGCCGCTGTTCTTTTAGTCATCGTTAACAATCACTCAAGACTTTCTCATATTCTAACATTATGAAAGAATACCGGTCAACGAAGTCAGGCACACCCCGAATTCCAGGGGCACCATACCAATTAGGCTTGCTACAAATCAGGTATTATGCCCCCATAATACAAAAGAATCGTTGATGAAGGGCTTGGGGACAAAGAAATCGTTGACCAACTTATGAAATATGGTAGTATAGCAGAGACCAGTGCTGTCTATTTGCCAAAGCTAGGGGAAGAGGACTAACAAGGGGGAAAAGTTCAGTGTTTGTAAACTGACAAACCATGAAGAAGGTCTATTATTTAGAAGAGTTGCAAATGTTCAGAACTAACCTCCGAAATGCGGTAGCCAAGTACTTGTCTGTTACCGCCTTTCAGGATAAATGGGAAAAGGATCAAAAAATCGGGGCAGGTTACTTCTATGAATTGACCTATGCTCCTATCCTCTCCTTCTTCAGAGAACATCAGCCCTTATCTGAGGCATTAGAGACCAAGGTAGCCCTGATCTTTTCATGGAATCCAACTATTTGTAAGATTACCTCCGACAGATTTACACAAGCAAAAAATGAGTTGGCCGCTTTAGAATCTACTAGAAAGAGGCTTAACAATATTGAGATTCTTAATCTTGATACCGATAAAATCCTTAGTGAGCTTTGGCATCCCGTTAAAAAAGCTACATCTTCGAGAGATTCGACTCCCGGGGTAAGCGTTACAAAATTTCTACACTTTAGTTTCCCTCATATTTTTCCAATGATCGACCTGAATACCATGAAGGGACTTTACGGTAAAACCGTTAATCTCAAATGGTACTCTATATTCTTATCAGATTGGAAGAACCTCTATCAAAAGTCGAAGGCATCGTTCGACCAAATCTCTAAAGCAGTTAACATGCCAGTGACACGAGTGTTAGATATAATGCTTTTTACACCGCGGTAGCAGGAATTCCAGGGATACCATACCAATCAGGCCTACTACAAATTAGGTATAATGTCCCCGGAATACCATGACCCTCGCCTTGCTCTATTGTTTGCTGCGCGGTTCAAAGTATAATAAGAGTCAAAGTCCCTTAATCCACCGTATTATTCTTATTTAGTTGAGAAGCCATGAAAGGCGAACAAATTATAGATAAATGGTTCAGACATCCGAATCTAGATAGAATAATTATCATGTCCCTTCTCCTTTACATCCCACTTCATGTCCTGGAAGAAGGGGCATTCGGTTTTCCCGCCTGGGCTGAGATCTACTGGCGCATACCTGGTTATACGTTTGAGAAGTGGGTTATCCACAATTTCTTCTTTGCCGGGGCACTGCTTATAGGATACATTATCTACCGCATTAACAAGGAAAAGCTGCTTATTTTTGGGGTGGGCATCGTTTGCTGGGGAATAATGAATACCGCCAACCATATAGGCTGCAGCCTGGTATTTTTGGAATACGAATCCGGTATACTTACCAGCCTGCTGTGGATTCCCTTGTTTAAATGGACAATAGATTACCTCCGCAGTATCAACAAGCTCACGCGGAAAATAATGCTATCCTCATTTCTGCTGGCGGCTGTACTATACTGGGGAGCACCTATAACCCTGTTTATTCACACAGGGTTAGGGTGAGCTAATTTCCAAGGACACCATACCAGTCAGGCCTGCTACAAATCAGGTATTATGCCCCCGGAATACCCTACTTGAGTCCCAGGGCGTCTCGCAGGTTGCCTTCAATTCTTTTCATATCTGGTAGGGGCATTATTCCAAGCTTCTTGGCTATCATGCCCTGCTTTATCGTCCTGATAATGCCCGTCGCCACCGACGGAAAAAGAAGTCCAGCGCCTTCCCAATTATTGATGACGTGATCGCCCAACAATATCCGGTCAGTCCTGCTGGTGATTGCCGCGATTATAGCCTCCTGGCGGCTTTGATGGTAAGCATCTGAGCTTACTATGACTGCCGGACGCTGCCTCTCTCCAGTTTCATCGGAGAAGATAAATCTGACAAGGATTACATCTCCGCGTTTACAGCCGGTCATAAGCTGCATCCTTTTCATTATCCCAGACTTCGGCAAGAACCGGGTCAGCTTTTGCAGATAACTTCAAAAGCGCCTCTACATCTGCAATTTCCTCGCCCGGACGGGGCACCTTGTCGAGGTCTTGTTTGCGAAACCGGCGATGACGTTCCTTGCCAATGCGAAAAGCGGGCAGCCTCCCTTCCTTGGTCAGTTTGTAGATAGTCCTTCTAGATACACATAGGTATTCAGCGGCTTCCTCAACTGTAAACCATTCTTTAGTGATTACCATAAGCATACCTCCATACAAGCTCGTGTTCGCACTTGATACCATTCTAGCACATGCACGCAAATAAAAGCAATGAGAAATCCCAGGGACACCGTACCAATCCCCGATTTAATCGGGGACCAGTCAGGCCTGCTACAAATCAGGTATTATGCCCCCCGAATACCAACGCTGATATAGATTGATCCTTATCGAACTGGTATCTATCGCTTCAAATCCTGTTCAAAATTATGCTACACTTATTAATGACCGGCAATGTCAGGGTTAAGGAAATGGGTGCCGTCCACGAGAGAGATATGGAAAAGGAGATAATCTTTGTGGTAAAGGAAGCCCCGGAAGGCGGTTACATTGCCAAAGCTCTCGGACATAGCATCTGTACCGAAGCCGATTCTTTTGCCAAGCTGAAAAAGCGGGTGCAGGAAGCCACGCGGTGCCATTTTGAAGCTGAAGAGATGCCTCGGCTCATCTGCCTGCACATGGTGAAGGATGAGGTAATCCCAGTATGAAGCTACCCAGGGATATGGGCGGTGAGGAACTCGCTGTCCACCTGGGCAAGTACGGCTATAAAATAACTCGCCAGACCGGCAGTCATATTCGGCTAACATCAACCGCTAAAGGCTTTGAAAATCACATTACTATCCCTGAACACAAACCTCTCAAAGTCGGCACTCTGGACCATATCGTGAATGAGATTGCTGATTACCTTGAAATAGAGCGTCAAAAACTGCTCAAAGAGCTGTTCAGATGAATAAACCCTCACCCAATTCCAGGGACACCATACCAATCAGGCCTGCTACAAATCAGGCATTATTTCCCCAGAATACTACCGAGGCAAAGGGTATTGACAAATGGTGTCATATATGATACCATAATGTCACCTTGTTTAAAGTAAATTGATAACAGGGAAAAGACAAGAAAGGACGGGGCTGACTATGTTAAGGGGGTTTACACCATATGGCAAGCGGCAAAAAACCGCTGGAGGCAATTCGACGGAATCCTAGAAATGTGGCTTTGCGCGACTTCGAAGCACTGATAAAGCGGTACGGATATATCGAAGAAGGCGCAAAGCATCCCAAGGCTATCATAGGAACGCGCACGATGCCTTACAAAAGAGAAAATCCAGTTAAATCCTGCTGCGTAAAAGAGTTATTAGAGATTATCGAAGAACAAGAGACATAACCGGCTGGAGATTACAAATTAAGATGGAGATTAAAGATGGTAACTAAAGGCAATATAGAGAAAGAGTTGGAACACTATGCGAAGTTGCCTTACACCGTTATAGTTGAGCAATGGGATGACGGTGAGGGTCCTTATTGGGTTGCCAGGATTGCAGAGCTTCCACATTGTCTAATACACGCGGACACACCTGAGGAAGCTATAAAAGAGATTCAGGAAGTCAAAATGGATTGGATAAGGTCCAATCTGGAAAGAGGACTTCGCATTCCTGAGCCGAGACCGCGCAAATATAGTGGTCAAATCAGGCTCAGAATTTCGCCTTCACTTCATAAGCTACTTACATATAGAGCTGAAACGGAAGGAATGAGTCTGAATCAATATATGGCTACGGCACTGGCAACGTCAGTTGGTATAACCAAAGAACCCATTCACACGAGAAAGGCGAGAAAAAACACTCCGACAAAGGTGTAACGAACTCCATGGACACCATCCTTCACAAGGTGAAGGACCAGGCCTACTACAAATCAGGCATTGTGCCGTGGGTTATGTGCTCGGAGTGATGCTTCAGCTACCCGCTAATATTCAAAATGGTAGCCGCTTTTTCAATGAACTTCTCTGCTGAAGCAATAACCGCTTTCGATCCGGATTGAGAAAATTCAGCCTCGTAATCGGCAGTTTCACGGAGATTCATGGCATTGAGGAAGTCCCGAACTAACTGAGCGTCCATTTTGCTTTCGTCCACAAATAGCGCTCTCAAAGCTACGGCCAGACAGTAGTGGCTCTTTTCACGGTAGCCCCGGGAGTAGACAAGCGCTCTGGCAGCATGAAACATCGCGTAATATCCCTGAATAGTTGACCATTTGTAACGCTCATTTTCATAACCGGCTTTGGCGTCCGACAGGTCACTTCTGGCAACCGAGAGCTCCTTCTTAACCAGTATTTTGCCTCTGGCGAAGGAAACAATCTTCCTGCTTTCGAGACACTGTCTAAACTCTTGATTCACTGCCAACCCTTTCCCAGAGTACTATGCCACGTTCAACTTCTTCCATAAAGGTCCGCTCTGACTCCCCTCTCTCCAATAGCTCCACAGGCGTTCTAACCACCGACTGAATATGAATATTCTCAAATCCCTTCGGGAATGTAAAACCACTGATAACATTTGACACTTTTTCCCTGTTGTTAGAAACAATGAATAAATCTAAATCACTATCCGAATTGTCTGTCCCAAAAGCACAACTGCCATATAATATTATGCGGCTGGAAATCTTCTTCAATTCTCCTACTAAAGGTTCAATAAGCAAGAGAGTCACCATTTTCTTGAACTCTACTAGGGCGGCATTAGAGGAATCGATAGAATAGAAATACATCTTCCCCTCTCTTCGGCGTTTGACAGCTCCGGTCGAATATAGTTCGTTCAACGCCCGGTTTGCTGAGCCGGTTGATATTCCAAGCTTACGAGCTACCTCTCGTTCATAGAATTCCTGGTCTGAGAATTTCGCCAGCAGGCTCAGCAGCTTTTGGTTGATCGTGGTTACTAAATGTGGCTGTAGCATATTCTATTTGCTCCAAATATTGAGCGTGTGCTCATTATAATGAGCAATGGTAAAAAAGTCAAGGCATTGGAATTCTAGGGACGCTATACCAATTTTACCTGCTACAAATCAGGTATTATTCCCGCGGGTTATGTGCTCGAGGTGATGCTTCATTCACTCATTTTGGGGTGACTCCTTAGGTTTGCGATTATTTGAACAATAAATAATCCGAGCATGA
>Ga0307430_1003189_pt1 | contig 10338 bp, 8 predicted proteins | sample SalMarWE160130MG_FD_202159 | JGI IMG/M metagenome (GOLD analysis project Ga0307430, IMG submission 202159) | Salt marsh sediment microbial communities from the Plum Island Ecosystem LTER, Massachusetts, United States - WE1603-130 | ecosystem: Environmental > Aquatic > Marine > Intertidal zone >... | reverse complement strand
CGTAGACCATTCGATCTGGCTTCCGCCGGTAGTGGTTTCCATCAAGTCCTAACATTATTCGGATTCATCTATGCTAGAGAGGCCTCTGTTCTTCTTGTTGACGAGCCTGATGCACATGAACACATAATACTTCAACGACAAGTGTACGAGCGCCTGCGCAGTGTAGCACGCCGTCGAAACTGCCAGTTAATCGTCTCAACCCATTCCGAAATAATCCTCGAAGAGACGACTCCCCAGCAAATCTTGTCCTTCTATGGAAAACCCCACTGTATTCATGTCGAAGAAGAACGCGACCAGGTTCGCGAAGCTCTACGCCGCCTGTCGTCTCTGGATATACTTGACGCTGAAAGTGAGCATAACATACTCTACGTTGAGTCCGATTCCGATATCAATATCCTATCGGCCTTTGCGAAGGTCCTCAAACACCCGTCCACCAACTTCTTCGACAATCGCTTTCACCGCGCGATCCGTGGGAGCCATCCGCGCGAGGCCAAAGCCCACTTCTTCGCCCTTCAAGCAATTTACCCCAATATTCGTGGCATACTCTTCCTGGACCGCGATAATAAGGGCCTTCCTGAACACGATGTCGCAGCCAGTGGGCTGCAAATCGTTAGATGGCACCGGTACGAAATCGAGAACTACCTGCTTATTCCAACTGCACTTCTTCGATACATTAAAATCATGATAACACAACCGGAACTATTCAAATCAGCCACCATACAGCGAGCAGAACAGTTCCTCAGAGAACAATTTCCCCCTGATGCGTTCGATAACCCCCTTAGCGATAATCCATTTCTTAGGTCCATCCCAGCAAGCAAAGAAATACTCCCCAAACTGTTCGCATCCGTCGACCTGAATGTCCCAAAGAAAGACTACTATCAAATTGCAGAGCTTTTTGAGCCTCCTGAAGTGCACCCTGATGTAAAAAAGAACTTGGATTTAATTGCCGACACACTCCTTACGCATGGACATTCAGCGAACTCTTCGGAAAGTTAGGGACAGTGCTCGATGGCGGCTTCTTGAAGAAGTCGACAGAGCTTACACTGTCTCACCTCACAATATTGTAGCCAGAGAAAATTGGCTATGCCGAGAAGTATAAAAAATTGCCCCCGACCTGACCTGTACTCGATTCAGAACCCGAGCAAAGGAAAAGGCCGAGAACTCATCACGCTCGGTCTTTATAAATCCTGGTTTTTTACTAACTCTCGCCTCGAAGCTTGGCCTATGCAGAATTGACCTCGTTGAAGACTAAGCAAATTCGGTGAAGACTCGGCGGGCGTATCGGGCGCTTATTTTGAAGGCGTCGATGGTGGTCATAGTTTTTGGCGAGCCGGCTTCTACGGCCTGTTCGAGGACGATGTGCGGTTTTATGCCGATATTTAGCAAATATTTTGCCAGGGCCGGATAGTCGATATCACCCTCGCCGAAGGTTTCGGTCCAGATATTGTCCTTGGACTGGCGAAGATGCAATTCGGTGATTCTCGGGCCGTAAAGCTTAAGGACATCGAAGAGCGCTACTGCTGAATTGCCTGCACCTCGATAAATCCAGTGAGCATCCAGGCACAGCGTAACGTACGCCGGGTCGGCACCGAGCATCATGTGATGAAATTCGCGTGCGGCGTTGCGCAATTCGATATCGTGGTTGTGGTAAGAGAGCGTTAATCCCATTGCCTGTAACAAACGTCCTAATTTTTCAAGGGCTGTGGCCTGCACTTTTAGCTGGGCATCATCTTTATTCTCCAGGCCGCCCCAGCGGATTGGGCTTGGGTTGGTTACGATGATTTTTGTGCCGATGCCTTTTGCCTTCTCGGCAATAGCTAATACAGCATCGATGCTCTCATCGGCCTTGTTCCGCTCGTGCAGGATGCTATTAACGTACAGCGAGCGCATTTCCAGGCCGTGTTTTTTCAATAGCGGCCCAAGGCGGTCGATTTCCTGTGGGTTGTTGGCGAGCGGCTCGTAGCCATCCATCCCGCTGGCTGCAATCTCACCAAGCCCCTTGTCAAGCTCGTTATTGAAATTGCGGTTATCCCGCTGATAGAAGACGGTCCACGGGTACTGGTTACAGGCCAGATGCAGCTTGCCAGCCTGCCTTCGTTTGGCTGCTCTGACTACCTTGGTTCCTATTACAATCGCCCCCCCCTGCCATCGCCAAATCTTTGATGAATCTTCTGCGAGAAATTGTATCGTTCGACATAATTAAATCCTCCTGTATAAATATAGTCCTAAAAAACCGGTTTTTCTTACTTAGTATCTGCTGCGGAAGATAAAGACTAATGACGTCACCCTTGCGCTTGCTTTCGTCCGCCAGCGGGCGGATAAACTCGTACCCGCGGAAACGTGGAGCAGAGTTCCAAAATAAGAAAGACTGGATTCCCGCTTCCACGGGAATGACAAACACTGTTTCCACAACAGGAACTACTTGCAATCTTTCCGCCTAAACAGTCGGCACTTATTGTCATAAGTATGGACGAAACAGCCATTTTCTGCAAGAGTATTCTTTGGGGGCACCATCCCCAATCGCCGTAAGGCGTCCCCAAGGGACTGCGCTTGAGGCTGCCACCCTTCCAAGCTATAAAATCAAATTTGACAGACTACTCGTACTCCATTTCAGAAATAGTACGACTACGAGATTGCCACCCCTTTGACTTCGCTCAGGGCTAAAGGCTTTTTCGGCTGCGCCTCGCTCGCAATGACGACGAATGCAGCCCTATGTCATTGCGAGGAGCCCCCCGCGTCTTCCTGTCGGAAGACAGGAGCGGGGGCTACGCTCAGGGTAAACTCCGCGACGAAGCAATCTCAATCTCGCATAGTAGGGATATTTACGAAACGATGTATTAGACCTGTTCCATCATTATTGGAAATTCGTGCTATGGGAAACCATTTTTAAAAATTGTGTCAACCAAACATATATAGTAGTCTATCGTATTAATTAGACTTGGCGGTGTTGCTAAGTGCTGTATATGGGAATTACAGTTTGTAGAACCGTACCGTGCGGCAAACATGAGCATGTTAGCTTAGCGCCGGCAACACATAACAGAAAGGTAAGACAATGAGCGAAGAAACAAAAAGGCGGTTCAATTGGCGGGCGTTCTTTTCCGTCCTGACTGCACTGTCCTTTATCGGAATGGCCTTTACCGGAGTGATACTATTTGTGGTTCCGCCCGGGCGCATCGCAAACTGGAGCGGTTGGACCCTTCTTGGCCTTACAAAGCACCAGTGGATTGGCCTGCATGACTGGTTCAGTATCATCTTCGTGGTCGCATCGGTCTTCCACGTGTACCTCAACTGGAAGCTGTTCGTTAGCTATTTCAAGAGCAAAGTGAGTAAAGCCTTCGCCTTGCGCGCCGAATGGGCGCTGGCTCTGGTCGTATGCATCGCAGTTTTTTTTGGCACCCTTGGCGATGTCGCGCCCTTCTCCTCGCTGCTGGTCTGGAACGAGAACATAAAACACAGTTGGGACAGCCCCCAGCAACGCGCCCCTATCCCCCACGCCGAGTTGCTGACCCTCACTGAGCTGGCTGAGCAGGTACGCGACGTGGACCTCGAAACCATGCTTACAAACCTCAAGGCTAATGGTATTGAAGTTGAGTCAACGGATATTGTGCTTGGTGAGCTTTCCGAGAGCTACAACATGACACCGGCCCGGCTCTATAATATTGCGCTTGGCCAGACAAGACCCGGCAGGGGCTATGGAGGGGCGGGACAGGGAGGAAGGCAAGGACAGGGCGGACATGGCGCCGGTGGACCAGGGGGCGGATCCGGTCAGCACACCGTTACTCAGGCTGATACCGGTGCGGAGCACGCACGAGGCGGAGCCGTTCGCGGCATCGGTCAGATGACACTGAAGGAGTACTGTAGCCAGATGGGCTTGGATGTGAACAAGGCCGTAAAAAAACTGCAGGATGCCGGTTTCAAAGCCAGCCCTGATATGACAATCCGAGTAATCGCAGATACCGCCGGCATCCATCCCTCCGAAATTCGCACTCTCCTCGAGTCCCCAACTCAATAGCACGGTCAACCTTTGTACTTAGACTCGGATTTATTCGACGGTTTTCTATGGGGACCTCGCCTAAAAAGTTTTATAAAAAATCACTCACAAAACCCCAATTTTCTTTAAAAATCACCCCCAAAATAATACCAAAATGATTGTTTCTCTCGCGATTCTAACCTGTTAGGAAGTTGCCGAGCTGATAAACGATAAGCGTAATTACGTAAGCTAAAGCCGTCAGGCCGAAGAATTGGAACAGCGCCCAGCGCCACGAATTTGTTTCCTGTTTTGTCATTGCGATCGTTGCCACACACGGCGTACTAATCAGGCAAAACAGCATAATGCAAAAACCTGTTAAAGGCGTGTAGTTTGCCTGCAACTTTTCCCGTAAACTCTGCGCACTTTCCTCAACACCAAGTCTTCCCGCCTCGTGCGAGCTAACTGCATATACTATTCCCAATTGTGAAACAAATACCTCTTTAGCGGCGGTTGCGCCGATAAGGGCCGTTCCGATTTTCCAGTCAAAACCGAGTGGCTTTAACGCGGGTTCTATCGTTCGCCCTAATCGGCCAACCAAAGAATACTCCAATCCAGCTTGCCTTGCCTGGCCGGTACTCAAACCTGCCAAAGACTGTTCGCTTGGTTTCGGGTAACTCATAGCTGCCCAGAGTATAATCGATATGGCAAGGATTATTGTGCCTGCCTTTTCCAGGTACATCCATCCTCTATGCCACATGTGAATACAGACGGATTTAAGGGTAGGCATACGATATGGCGGCAGCTCCATAACGAACGGCGTGGTTTCGCCCTTAAAGACGGTCAATCGCAAAACCTTGATACAAACAATCGCCAGCACAATACCTATCAAATAAATAAGCCAGAGCATTGGCCCGCGCCATTTTTCCGGGAAGAAAGCCGGTATTATCAGCGCATAAATCGTCAGCTTTGCGCCGCAGCTCATCAGGGGTATTACCATTATTGTCGTAAACCTGTTGCGTCTGTTTTCGAGTATTCGTGTGCCCATTATCGCCGGCAAAGAACATCCGAAACCGATAAGCATCGGTATAAAGCTTTTGCCGTGCAGCCCAATTTTATGCATGATGCTGTCCATAATAAAGGCGGCCCTGGCCATATAGCCTGAATCCTCAAGAAGGGCAATCGCTAAAAACAACAGCAAAATATTTGGCAGAAACACAAGCACCCCCCCTACTCCCCCTATAACGCCATCAACCAAAAGAGACAATAGCCAGCTCTCGGAGCCGGTCGGCCAAAAGCCGGCTATCGTTTTACCAGCCCAGGCGAAAAACTGCTCGAGCCAGCTCATCGGATACTCGCCTATCTTAAATGTCGAAAAAAAGACCAAATACATTAATATCAGAAATATCGGCAGCCCCAGAATGTGATTTGTTACTACAGCATCTATCATATCGCTGGTGTTATGACGCGACTCGACCGTGCTCTTGATAGTCTCCTGACAGGCACCTGATATGAAACCATACCGCCGGTCCGCCATTACGATTTCGGGCTCATCGGCGAAAATACTTTTAAGATGTTCGGTGCTGGTTGTAATGGCATCGAGCAGTTGTTGGCTATGGACTTTTTCAGTTATCTCAGAGTCCCGCTCCAACAGTTTAACCGCCAACCATCGTGAGCCGTATTTTTCTGCTAACTGTTGCTCTTCATCGGCGAGGAGTGTTTCGATTCCTGCCAACTCTTGCTCAATTTCTTCCCCATAACTTACCTTATGAGTGCGCTGCCGCTTACCCTGCCGGGCTGTTTCGACAATAGCATCGAGCAGCTCTATTTTACCTTTGCTCTTGTTGCCGACGGTTGGGACTATCATTGCTTCCAAAAGCCTGGACAATTGTTCAGTGTCGAACAACAATCCCTTTTGCTCGGCAATATCGCTCATATTGAACGCCAAAACCAGAGGCACATTCATTTCAATAAGCTGGGTCGCTAAGTAAAGGTTCCGCTCAATATTGGAGGCGTCAACAATATCAACCACAACGTCCGGATGCTCCTCGATTATGAAATTACGGGCAACAAGCTCCTCTATCGAATAGGCCGTCAAGCTATATGTCCCCGGCAAATCCACGAGTGTTAAATCGATTCCGGCGTATTTGCAGGTGCCCTCCTTCTTTTCCACCGTTACTCCGGGATAGTTTCCTACGTGCTGGCGCGCACCGGTCAGCATGTTAAATATGGAGGTTTTTCCGCTGTTGGGATTGCCGGCTAAGGCTGCTTTGATTTTCTTTTTCATAATCTCGCGGTCAATATCAGCCCGCAAGGCGCCCTGTACTAAAATCCACACTACAATCTACTTTAAACTTTTTCACTGCGACGGCGCCTGAGCATAACTTAATACGAGGACTCATACTGTTATCTCTACTATCTGCGCCTGACGTCGTTTAGTTTTCTCATTCATAACCGCCAGCCATCCAGTAATAGCTTCTTTGATGTTAGCCTTGGCTTCGGCCATTGTTTGTCCCTGAGAAACACAGCCAGGCAGAGCTGGTACTTCCGCAACGTAGTAACCGGTTTCATCCTGTTCAATAACAACCTGAAGTTTCATAATATCACCTTCACTTTTAACCACACGAAGTATCCTTCGTAAATTATACCGTAATTTACGGAATTTCCAAACTCTGCTTCCAGAGGATAGAGTTAAAAAAGTCAGGCCCTTTTATGCTCAACCATAATCTTATGAGCCATCCCTCTGCCTAACATCATCTTGGAGTTTTTGACGCTTATCACGAAAGGTCCGGGATGACTGTTGTTTATGACTGTTATTTCCACGTTGGGCACAAGCCCCATCGAGGCAAGCCGGCTGCTCAGACCCCGTCCGGCCTCTATGCCGACTAACTTTACCGTTTCGCCCGCCCGAACCTTCGACAATGGCCTTGCTTGCTTGTCTTTCATTGCTGTTATCTCGCTCTAAACGTTCTGTTCCCTGCTTTTGCAGAAATTCTGGAATTCATTCAATAAATCACTACCATTTTCGCTGCTTTGGCTTACAAACTCGATAAAACACAGAAGCTTCGCAATAATTCCCTGACCGAGTGCGTGTTCGGCTTTGCAGGCGGCCTGCTGGGCAACATCCGACTCGACACCTAATACATTGAGGAAAAAAGACTTCAGGATATTATGTTTTGTGGCAATTTCAGCGGCGGCAGCCCTCCCCGGTTCGGTGAGTGTAACATAATCGTATGGCTTATAGTTGGCCAGCCCCTTTTTCTTCAGGACCCGCAAGGCACCGGTAACAGAAGACCTGGACACACCGAGCAGTTTGGCTATGTCCTTGCTGCGGGCGAAGTTAGACTCGCTGGCAAGATTGAGAATGGCCTCGAGATAATCTTCCAAAGAGGCACTTAGTTTATCGCTTTTGGATACTACCATAGCTATTTTTCTTTTTTTTGTGCGTTTTACCTAATATAGTTAGGTGCACCTAACTTTGTCAAGGTTTTTTTAATATTTTTTTGTAAATTCAGGAAAATTAGGCCATAAAATATTTTTCTGAAAGTTTTTTCGGAGGAAAAAATGGGCTGTGGGCAGATGTTAGCACTGTCAAACGACGGTCTAAGCGTGACACCGAAGAAACGGAAGGATAAGATGCTGGACTGCCAGATGCACGGCCTTGTTGGCATCGACGGCTACATCTACGGAACAGCTCAGTCGGGAGGCAATGGACTGGTCTGTCTGGACTTGCGAACAATTGTTTTTGTTACGATATGTTTTATATTAGAATATTGTTATCTATTCGGGGCGTGGCGCAGCAGCATTTCATCATAAAAAAAATGACTTTGTTTGTTCAGTGCCGGTAAGATACGCTTTAGGGGCACGATTAAAATGCCGATTACAATGAAGATAACCCTTTTTGTGGTAATACTAATTTGACGAAAGTATCGTGAAAATGAGGAAATCGCTCAAAGTCCTGTGTTTTGTTTTGCCGATAATTGTGGTTCTGCTTGTTATCGCTACAATATTAATTTACCGATATGGCGATCCCGCCTTGAAAATCGCCATCGAATCAGCAGGAACTAAGGCCCTGAACGTAAGCGCCGGGTTTTTCAAGAAAATAGTGGACTTCATAGTCTTTTGTGCCGGGCCTGTTTGGAATGTATATATAAAAATATTCTACGAAATCGGACCTTTGATCGCCACCGGGGTGTGGTATGAAGTTGTCGTGAAAGTTGCTGGTGTCATTGGATTGCTAATATTAGTTACAGAAATATTCAGATTAGCTGTAATACATACCTCTGATGATATTTCCGGCTCGGTGCCAGGTATATTGTACCTTGTTGGATTTATTTGGCTGGTGTTTTGTGCTATTGTGGTCGCCTCTTTAGTTGGAGCAATCATTGTTTTTTCAGTGTAAAATTTATGAAAGAGCACAACAATTATTCTCGTTTGAGCTACTATTAAGTTTCGGTTGATGTTATCGGTCTTTATTCTACAAACGTAAATCGTTTTTCAATACGATAGTTACATTTACTCTTCATGGACTTTTTAAGCAGGGACATCCTCGTATGGGGTTCCTATTCGTCAGGCCATCGCTTTGCCTTCGGCTTCCTTCAGATTCGGCATTACAACCGACACCCTAACCGTCCGGATAATCCCGATTTATCGGTACTTTCGGGCCTATAGAGGCCTTTGACCTCCAAGCATTTGTGCCCTGCCGGGCCCACAAAACAAACGGGGCCTATACCGAATCAATCAGTACAGGCCCCGAAATAATTTGAAACAGCAACTTTAAGTCTTTGGCCTTGCGACTACGCTCTATGGCTCCGGCCACATTACCTCATCAAGCCAACTTCTCTGTCAGCAGAGCATAGTCCTTCAGTTCCACCGTGCTGTCCTGATTCAGGTCTTTCTTAATCCAGAACGGCAATGTTACTCGTTACTCACGAGGTCAAGAACCTCAAGGTCAGACAAAGCCCGGTTGTAGAGCATTACTTCATCAAGAGCACCGTGGAATGAGTTCCACCCGTTTGTGCGGTCGCACCCAAAGCTCATCCCCGCATCCGTTCCTGTGCCGAGAGTAAAATCGCCCCGACCGACCTCCTCACCGTTGATATATGAAACTGCGGTGGTTCCATTGAACGTAGTGGCCACGTGCGCCCATTGTCCCTCGGGCAAAGTAGCCCCACCATAACTTAGCTGACTGCCTTGCCGTTCAAACATGATTTGTTGATTGTTACTATTTATCTCAATCTGCCACATCATTGTGTCTGCGCCCCAGTTGTCCCTTTTGCCAATCAGTCCCTGCCAGACACCCTCGACTGGTCCATCGTATCTGGCCCACAGTGCAACTGTAAGCTGGCCCGTTCCTTCCGAAGGATTCCACGTTCCCAAGTCAACATACCCATTTGCCGGGTTGCTACCATCGTAGTACAGGGCCGTGCCATAACCGCTCATGCTTTCTATCCAAGTCGGCGTACCCTGAATCGCGCCGTTGTGCCCGTTGCCGGAGGCGTCTGCAGCGATGTTGCCGCTTCCCTCATCCAGCGGATAGTAGGCAACCAGACTCGTGGTCGTAAAGCTCCAAATATCGCCGATGTGCGTCGTACCATCGGCCTCGACCGCATTGAGCTGCCAGTAGTAAGTGGTGCCTGGTTGAAGGCCACCAAGGACTCCGGGGTCAAATGTGACCTCTGGCGTGTTGCCTATGAACGGCGGTGGACTGCTGATGCCGATGTATCCATCGTGCGAAACGGCACCGAATCCCGGCCACCAACTAAGAGTCGCATCTAACGCCACATCTTCGGCGCCATTAGCGGGGTTGGGACCTGAGGCAGCTTTAGTGACCAGCACGGTGTAGTCGCCGTCGGTGGTGATGATATAGAAGCCGCTCGCCTCGATAGTGCCAATGTCGATCAGATTCTGCATGTCAGCTTCAGACAGACCCCACCAGGTGTTGGGATCACCCACCGGGTCAGGCTGGAACGGCTGACGAATCCGGAACTCGCCGCCGGTGTAAATGATCTTGGTGTCGGTAATCATGATATCGTCGAGATCCTCGGCTTGAAGCAGACCGCCGTTCATGAAGATCCTCACCTGGCCTGTGTCTTCACCGCCGTCTTTACCCAGTCTGAGCCGGTCGCCAGTAATCATCTCACCACCGTTCATCGTCAGATGTGCGGTGCCGTCGAGGTTATCGCTCAGATTCAAATAGTCAGCGGAGTAGAAGCTTCCGCCGTTCATGATAAATTCAGCCGTCCCGCTGACGTCGTCGTTGAACGTGGTGTAGCCGTCCACGGTGACCGTGCCGCCATCCATTATCACCTGGCTGTATGCCGGGTCACCTTCGTCGTCGTTCATGTAGAAGTTGGCGGTTGTGTGGATCG
>Ga0307430_1003188_pt1 | contig 10340 bp, 6 predicted proteins | sample SalMarWE160130MG_FD_202159 | JGI IMG/M metagenome (GOLD analysis project Ga0307430, IMG submission 202159) | Salt marsh sediment microbial communities from the Plum Island Ecosystem LTER, Massachusetts, United States - WE1603-130 | ecosystem: Environmental > Aquatic > Marine > Intertidal zone >... | reverse complement strand
TATAATTTTCGTCTAAATACTTAAGGTTCTATTCTAAAGGAAAAAATCATGACTAAAGAAACAAAAAAGAAGAGTTTAAAAAAAAGAAATCTGATCATCGCTACCATATGCATCCTCATTGTAGGATTTATAGGGTGGAAAATATATCAAAAAGCTTTAGGCGGAAGGGCAGGTGGAAACCAGGGACCGACTTCTGTTGCTGTTGAAATCGCTCCGGTAACAGAAGGCTCTATCATAGATATAGGGACGTTTTCAGGAAGTCTGATCCCAAAAACCCAATTCACAGTCGCCCCTAAGATCTCAGGAAAGCTCGAACAACTGTTTGTTGATATAGGCGACAAAGTGCAACAGAATCAACTGGTGGCCGTACTCGAAGATGAAGAGTACCAGCAGGAAGTCATACAAGCTGAAGCAAATCTCCAAGTTGCCAGAGCCAATCTTGAAGAGGCCAATAGCGCTCTGGAAATCGCTAAAAGGGACCTGGAGAGGGCTGTCACTCTGCACAAAAAGGGCATTCAATCTGATTCAGAGCTCGATGCCGCTAAAGCCCAGTATGCTGCGCAGGAAGCCCGGTATAAAGTGGCTCAAGCCCAACTGGAAAACCAAGAAGCAGCCTTAAAAACAGCTCAAGTCCGTCTCTCTTATACCCGTATTAGAGCCACCTGGGAAAAAGGAAGCAACTCTCGCTACGTGGGGGAAAGATTTGTCAATGAGGGAGCCATGCTGTCCACAAACACATCCATCCTCTCCATTATAGAGCTCCAACCCATTACCGCTGTCATCCATGTGACAGATAAAGATTATTTCCGTTTGGCCCTGAATCAAAGTGTCACCATTTCCAGCACTGCTTTCCCCAGCAAGTCCTTTCCCGGACGGGTGGTTAGGATAGCCCCGCTGCTGCAAGAAACCTCGCGTCAAGCCCGAATTGAGATTGAAATCCAAAACCCTGAATTTCTTCTCAAACCTGGGATGTTCATCAACACCCGGATAGAATTTGACAAACACGAAAAGACCACCATTATTCCCTACAGCTCTTTAGTTAACAGAAACTCTCAGCAGGGCATTTTTTTAGCGGACCTGGAGAACAAGAAAGCCAATTTCGTTCCTGTCAAGGTAGGTATTGTGGAGGGGGAAAAAGCAGAGATACTTGAACCCTCTCAACTATCCGGATTTGTGGTCGTGCTGGGACAGCATCTTCTGGAAGATGGAGCCGGGATCATCCTCCCCGAAGACAACATGGCTACAGCGCAACTCAATCTGGAATCTTTATATAAACCAGCCGGTCCTAAACAAGATTCTCCAGGAGGCCAACTGTGAAGCTATCCGATTTCTCAATCAAGCGTCCTGTTTTTTCAGTTATGCTGACTCTGGTTATTGTAGCCATTGGACTCGTAGCCCTGAGCCGGCTTCCCATCGACCTTATGCCGGAAATAACCTATCCCACTCTCAACGTATCCACCTCCTATCAAAACACGGGCCCAGAAGAGATGGAACAGTTGGTCACCCGGCCCATCGAAGAGGCCATGAGTGCTGTTCCAGGAGTGGAAGAAGTGTATTCCATCTCCTCTGAGGGAAGCAGCACGGTGAGAGTCATGTTCGATTGGGGCGTTGACCTGGATGCGGCTTCGGATGATATCCGGGAAAGGCTTGACAGGGTAGTGCCCCGTCTTCCCGAGGAAGTTAACAGACCCATGCTCAGAAAATTCGATCCCGCCCAGTTCCCCATACTGATACTCGGGGTTTTGAGTAACCTGGATCCCGTGCAAACCCGGCGCATCATTGACGAACAGATCTCCTACCGCATCGAGCGAATTCCCGGTGTCGCCTCCGTTGATGTGTGGGGTGGACATCAGCGGGAAATCCAAATCAACTTATACCCGGACAGAATCAAAGCCTTAGGCCTTCCCCTGGATCAGGTTATAAATACAATCCGCCAGGAAAACATCGACACACCGGCGGGAATCATAGAAAAAGGTAACTATGAAGTCCAGGTAAGGATCCCCGGCGCTTACACCAATCTCGACGAGATCAGAAACACGGTCGTGGCTTTCCGCGACAACGTTCCTATTCTGCTCAAAGAGATTGCCAGTATAGACGATACACACCAAAGAATAACGCGTATCGTACGCGTTAACGGAATCCCCGGAACCCGGATCGCCATCAACAAACAGTCTGGAAAAAACACGGTGGCTGTGGCTCAAGGAGTGTTGAAAGAAGTCGAAAGAATAGAGCGGGATATCCCGCAAATCCAGATGATCTCGGTCACTGACAGCTCCCAGTACATAAAAAATGCCATCAGCAATGTAAGCTCTGCCGCTATCTACGGGGGAATTCTGGCTGTCTTCGTTCTGCTTTTCTTTCTGACAAACATAAGAAGCACACTGGTCATTGCAACAGCCATCCCTATCTCTATCATTGCCACTTTTGCCCTGATTTATTTCGGAGGCTTTACCTTAAACATTATGACTCTGGGAGGATTGGCCCTCGGCATCGGGATGCTCGTGGACAATGCCATTGTGGTTCTTGAAAATATCTTCAGGCTGCAGGAGTCCGGCATGCCGCGTTTTAAAGCGGCCTCTGTGGGAACTCAGGAAGTCTCCTCAGCTATTGTAGCCAGTACTTTAACCACTCTGGCCGTTTTCCTGCCCATGGTTTTCATACGCGGGATGGCCGGAATCATGTTCAAGCAGCTGGCATATGTGGTGAGCTTTGCCTTGATTTGTTCCCTATTCGTGGCCCTGACCTTAGTGCCCATGCTGAGCAGCCGTATCTTAAAGCCCTCTGACCTTAAAAATCCAAATTCAAACCGGAGATTGAGAAAACTGGCCAACTCCATACGTAACTTTTTCTCCCAGCTGGAGGACGGCTATAAAAAACTTCTTCATTATTCTCTTGACCACCGGACCCTTGTTATGGGTGTCGCGGGAGCTCTTCTCCTTGGAAGCATCGCTCTCATCAGTCTCGTGGGAAGCGAATTCATGCCTTCGACTGACGAAGGAGAGGTTCGTGTCAGCGTGGAAATGGAAGTTGGAACAAAACTAGATCTGATGGATGAAAAGATCAAAATAGTCACAGATATAATCCGTGCAGAAGTTCCGGAGGTTGAGGACCTCGAAGAAAGCTTTGGGGGAGGAGGCTGGCGCAGAGGAGCGAACAGCGGGAGCGTCACCGTTAATCTCAAGCCCGACCGCTCACGTTCGAGCCAGGAAATCGCCAATGCCCTCCGTCCGGCACTGGAAAATATTCCCGGAGTCATTATCCGGACACGCGCCAGTGGAGGCATGTTCTTTTTTAGAGGAAGCGGGTCTGAGGAAAGAGTCCAGATCGAGATCCGCGGCTTTGACTTAGATACCAGCGAAGAACTGGCGCAGCAGGTCAAAAACGTGACGGAAAACGTGGAAGGGATCACTGACGTAAGGCTGAGCCGGGATGTGGGAAATCCTGAGGAACTCTTTCACATTGACCGTCAGTCAGCAGCGGATATGAAACTTACCGTGAGCCAGATCGGAAGTACACTTCAAACCGTTCTGTCAGGAAGCCAGGCCAGCATGTACAGGGAAGGGGGATATGAGTACCGGATTTTGGTCAAAGTCAAAGATTCGGAATACATGGATATCGATGATATCCTTGACCTTACCCTGACCAATTCAGACGGAGAACAGGTCAGTCTCCGCAATGTTGTGGATGTCCGTTCGCGCAGAGGCCCTGTTCGTATAGAGCGAAGAGACAGGGAGCGGATTGTTAACATCACGGCTGACTATGAGGGAAAGGATCTGGGTACTATCCAGAACGATATCCGCAGAGGATTGCGTTCTGTCCCGGTTCCCAGAGATTTTTCCATTGCTTTCACCGGAGACTTTGAAGAACAGCAAAAAGCATTCCGGGAACTGCTGACCAGCATCATTCTGGCTATTCTCCTTGTTTACATGATTATGGCCATGCTGTATGAGTCCATCCGCGATCCGTTCATTGTTATGTTTTCGGTTCCCATGGCTGTCATAGGAGTCGTCTTGATGCTCTTTCTTACCAACACCACTTTCAACATGCAGTCCTATATAGGCTGTATCATGCTGGGAGGCATCGTGGTCAACAACGCCATTCTTCTTGTTGACTATACAAACCTCCTCCGAAAACGCGATAAGATGAAGATGAGAGAGGCTATTGAGGAAGCCGGGAGAAGACGGCTGCGGCCCATTTTAATGACAGCTATGACCACTATCATGGCCATGATACCTCTAGCTATGGGACTCAGGGAAGGAAGTGAAGCCCAAGCCCCCATGGCCCGTGCTGTTATCGGAGGACTGCTCAGCTCCACATTTATCACTCTGTTGATTGTTCCTGTTGTTTATTCCTTTTTCGAAGGGCGCAAAAACAAAAAAAATAAGAAGGTAGAAGAAGAACTCGCTGAACTGTAAGACTACAGCTTGAATCTGTAGTTCACCTTTATCAAAAATATGTTATCGCCCGGTGCTGAAAACAGAGCCTGAATATCTCTTGATAAGTCAAACTGACCCGGGTAGGAGTAATCCGCCCTGTTCTGGGTCCAAACAGCATAAAAGGTAGAGCCCGGACTGTATTCCCATCGGAGAACCACAGTACCGCGCATTGATTTCAAATTAAAATCAGGATTTCTTATGGAAAAAGGCTCAGCAGGGCCGGGGCCATCCGGATCAAATGTATACACGCCTTCATTCAGAGAAATCGTAGAGTCTCCTTCTCCGTAGACATAAAAAGCAAACGTTCTCGGTGCTCTCCATTCCTTGAATTTGAAATAATCTCCCACACCGATATAAGGCTGGAGGTATGCCTGAAGACTGAGCTTGGGCGTAAAGGTCCAGTTCACTCTTATTTCAATGGGGATGGTCTCCACGATGATATCAGACATCACATACCGGACACCATACGTTTCTGTTTTTAACTCATCTTCAATGCTTGTGACCCACTGCCCGGCTGAATGCCTCCACATATAGCCCGGCCTTAAGGATACACTCAAATTGCTTCCCGGCTTCCATGTCAAACCAGCATACACAGACCAGTTGTAAGCCCCGTAAGGATGCGTCCTGTAAAAAAGTGAAAGAGAGCCTATGACCTTTTTTCTGTTATCACTGCTTAGGCTTAAGCTCCGCGTGAAACCCCAGGGATACTCAGCTATCGGTCCTCCTCTCGTCAAATAATGATTGTATCTTGTCGGATCATAGGACATGGAAAAAACAGCGGACCAGTAATTCAGAAACTGTCCGAATGCATTAAATATGTAATTTTCATTGATTCTGTTTCCACCAAAGTCATAACCGCGGCAGGCTGCCAGAGTGAGCTTCCAGTTCCGGAAAAGAGCGCCCGGATGGAACGTCTGGTATCCTGTTTCTATATGGCCGTGGATGACATCTCCCCGGGTATGATACCCCATATCCATTGAATTGAATCCCGGCGACATGACACCAATAGCTGTATTAAAGACAAGGTTTCCTTTCTGCTTGTTTAGAAAGATACGGCCGGCCCAGCCGCTCAGATAGGTGGCATTCTCATCAACACGGACATAATCAACATCAGGACGCTGAAAATAATGAAGGGAGGAGGCCTGAAGTGCCGTGATCGCTTCTTTGGTGCCGGATACATGCGTTCCCCCAAGCCAGCCGGTCACAACCCAACCCTTATCCTTATCAAGAAAGGCCCATCCGTCCACAGCAAAACCGAACGCTTTGCCTGGAATCACAGCAGCCAGTTCGTCTGTTTTAAAATCCCGTATCACTGAAGTGGCAATGAAACCCAGCCCCTGGTTTCCCTGATTGAATTCTTTCTGTGCCCTAAAGACTCCGTAATAAGAAAAAGGCTCTATCTCCTGCTTTGTGTTCACATCATCGACCTTTATGGTGGCATTTTCCCTGTTCGTAAGGGCATTCAGAAATCCGATGTTCCACCCCCTGCCGATTTTTCCTGTCACTTTTGCCGCTGTCAGAATAGTGGTCCAGGCTGGGTAATCCACATATCCATAAGGCTGCATAGAGCCCTGCGGTGAACGGCCGATCCTCCGGCTGTAAAAAAAATCGGGATTATCCCACCCGAGATACCTGACCGTATTCGCTCCTCCGGTTCCGAACCTGAAAATATCCGCACCCTCAATAAAAAACGGCCTTTTTTCTTCATAATAGGTTTCCTGGTCACTGATATTGATCACAGCAGGATCAACCTCTACCTGGCCAAAATCAGGATTCACAGTCATATTCAAAGTGAGGTTGCTCTTCAAGCCGGCCTTTACATCAAATCCCGCATTGCCTGTCAATTCCTCACCGGTCTGAAAAGGATTCCCTTCCTCCTCAGGGCCCAGCAGAGCTTTCCCCACAGCAAAAGGCAGCATCTCAAACAGGCGTGCCGGTTTGATGTTTTCGATTCCTGTCAATACAGCAAAACGGGACACATATCCGCTCTCCTCCTTCGGAATCCACGAAAAAGTGCTTTTTTCATTTTTCCTTTTAATGACCCGGATAAAATTTACTCCCCATATGTACTTATCTTTCTTCTTAAACCTCAGTTGATTGTAGGGAATCTTTATCTCTACAGACCAACCTTGTTCATCTCGACTTGTGGAACATGACCACACTCCATCCCACGTATCATCTTTTCCCTCATCATTATAGAGAGTGCCGTCAATAATGGACCCTGAGGGGTTAACAGCAAATTGAAAGCCGCTTCTTTTGTCAAAATATGGGTCAACCGCAAAAATAAACCAGTCACTCTCCAGCTCATCATCTCTTCTTCCCAATCTCGTTATGATGCGTTCCGGCTCGGAATCATAAAGATGGGCGGCAATGTAAAGATGGCTCGAATCATACCCCACCCATACGACTGTTTTTTCTGTGGCAGGCTCTCCGTCCAGGGGTTCAGATTGGATGAATCCTGTGAATCCCGCGGACCGCCAGGAAGCTTCTTCTAAAACCCCATCCACTATGATTCGATCTGTGATCCTTGCAGCCTGTATGCGTCTTTCTTCAAAAGGGCGGGATTCAAGACCGCTTAAGAGCAGAAACAGGGCCCCTAAAAGTATGGCTGAATTTCTTGTTTTTAAGATACAATGATTACTGGACTTCAATTTAATACTCAAAATTTTAAGTTTGTTAGTGTACTAGGTTTGAAAATTTTCTTCAATTAAAATCTTTATGATATAATCAAACACGAGAAAAGGAGGAAAAATGCGCAGATTATTTGGAAGGTCTATCATCATTGTTTTTTTCGTTCTGGGTCTTGTATCGGGCATTTATGCAGAACAGCATCCTTTTTCCGTACACGACATGCTCGCCATGAATCAAATTTCTGACCCTCATGTGTCTCCTGACGGACTCAACATCGTTTTTACAGTCCATACCACGGATCTGGACGAAAACAGAGGCCGCACAGACCTCTGGCTGGTCAACACAAACGGTAAAGATCCCAAGCAGCTCACCGCCCATCCGGCTTCAGATTTTAATCCCCGCTGGTCTCCCTGCGGAAAATACATTTGGTTCCTGTCCACCCGTTCAGGCTCATCTCAAGCCTGGCGAGTACCCATAGATGGCGGAGAAGCCCAGCAGGTTACTCACCAACCCCTGGATGTAGGAAATCTTGTCGTTTCCAGAGACGGGAAATCCATTGCTTTTACCATGGAGGTCTATCCTGAATTCACTGATCCTGAGGAAACAAAAGAAAAACTTGACCAGATCGCAGCCCGAAAAAGCAGCGGCCGCATTTATGAAAACGTTTTCATCAGACACTGGGATACCTGGGAAGACGGCAGAAGGTCCCATGTTTTCGTTATGCCGGCACAGGGCGGAAAGGCACAGGATCTCATGCCCGGAATGGATGCGGACACACCCTCCCAGCCCTTCGGGGGCCCCGAAGAAATCACATTCACACCGGACAGCAAAGGACTCATCTTTACGGCACGTAATGCCGGGCGTAAAGAGGCCTGGTCCACGGATTTCGACCTTTACCTTGTTCGCTTTGACAAAAGCAGTAAGCCCCTCTGTATAACAGAAGAAAACGAAGCATGGGATACAACGCCTGTTTTTTCTCCCGATGGTCAGGCCCTTGCTTATCTGGCTATGGAAAAGCCAGGATACGAATCAGACCGGTTCCGGATTATTGTTCAAGGCTGGCCCCATGGTGAAAAACGCGTGATCACTCAAAGCTGGGACCTGTCACCTTCGTCCATATGCTGGTCTCCTGACGGTAAAAAGCTCTACGCCACAGCTCCGAATCTGGGACAGAATTCCCTATTTTCCATAGATACAGAAACGGAAAAGATCAAAACAATCATAAAGGATGGATATTTACGCTCTCCCGAATTATGTACAAACCGGATCATTTTCGGTATGGACCATCTGGCCTCTCCGGTTGAGCTCTATTCAGCTGAGCTGGACGGAAGCGGGATCATTCAAATCACACAGATGAACAAAGAAAAAATCGCCCAGGCAAAAATGGGAGAACACGAACAGTTCACATTTAAAGGTTGGAACAGTGAAACTGTCTACGGCATTATTGTAAAACCTATCGATTTTAATCCAGAAAAGAAGTATCCTGTGGCATTCCTCATTCACGGCGGGCCCCAGGGTTCCTTTGGAAATCACTTCCATTACCGCTGGAATCCTCAGGTCTATGCAGGAGCCGGATATGCGGTGGTCATGGTTGATTTTCACGGCTCTGTAGGCTACGGACAGGATTTTACTGACTCTATCCGCGGAGATTGGGGCGGAAAACCTTTGGAAGACCTGAAAAAAGGACTTGAGTCGGCCCTCAAACGCTATCCCTGGATGGACGGAAACAAAGTCGGGGCTTTAGGGGCTTCTTTCGGAGGATTCATGATCAACTGGATCGCAGGAAACTGGCCGGATAGATTCTGCTGCCTCGTCAATCACGATGGTAACCTGGATGAACGCTTCGCCTATTATGCTACTGAAGAACTGTGGTTCCCTGAATGGGACCACATGGGGACACCCTGGACAAATCCAGAAGGATTTGAAAAGCATAACCCGGTAAATTATGTAAAAAATTGGAAAACTCCGATGCTCATCATCCACGGAGCTTATGATTTTAGAGTCGTGGAAACTCAGGGGATGGCCACTTTTAACGCGCTGCAGCGCCTTCACATTCCAAGCAAATTTCTCTATTTCCCTGACGAAAATCACTGGGTTCTCAAACCCCACAACAGCATACTGTGGCACAAGACCGTCATCGATTGGCTGGATCAATGGTGTAAAGACAAATGAACATCGCCATCTTTTTATGAATAAGTCAGGTTTTCTTTATCTGAGTTTTAGGGTAATGCTCCCGATTCCCGCATCAATGTCGGCTCTTATCTCAACGTCTGTTTTCCCGTAAGCCTCATTGACAAGGTATTTCCCTTTTTTTATGAAATCTCTTGAACTTATGGACCCAATACCCTTATCCACTTGAACGATGACACCTGTATCCCTGGGTAGATACACTGTTGTGGAACCCACACCACCGTCAATAACAACATCAAGGTCATTCTGATAGCGTCCGGAAATATCCACTTCAAGCTCTCCGACCCCTATATCTATATCGAGTGACGTTAAGTTCAAATCTTTAAGGTCAAGGTCCCCTTCTCCTGCGCCCATATCAATTATCAAATCCAGAGGGATATCTTCGTTCAAATAGATATCCCAGAAGTTCCTTCCGTTTCCTGCCGGAATTCCAGATGAATCACCCTGTCGGACAGAAAGAAATCCTTGAGAGCCCTCTATACGGTAATTGATCTCAGGTCTCCATCGCTGAATGTTGTATTCAAACACTCCTTCCAGAAGATGTTTCGTTCCCCCGAATATCTCTATTTGACCTGCGCCAAAATAAAACCTCGCTTCAACAAACCGGGCCCCTTCAAGCTCTACTGTCCGGGAGTCTTCCTGCAGTTCGCCAATGGGAATACATGTAACAGACACAAACAATAAAAAAATGAGAACCGCTAATCCAAAGCTTATCTTTATTTTTTCCATCTTTCCTTCCTTATGACCGGCCTGGTCTCTTCAACCTCGACTTGTTCATCATCCAAGCTGGTTAAGTTCTTCTCTGTTATTATAATATACGAATGAAAATCAGTAAAAGTTCTTGCCTTCAATAGTGTCCTTCTGATTTTTTTTGTCTTCCCTGCGAACCCGGGGTCATTGAAATAATTCGGAGGGAGTGCTATAATTGTAAACAAATAAGTATCAGGTACTTCTAGCAAAATCCGCTTCTCGGAGAATAACATGAACAGAAAATTAATACGCCCAAAATTTTCCCATTATAAAGAGAGTAAAAAACAAAATATATCCCAAAAAAAACCCCACCCATCTTACGATACCTATGCG
>Ga0307430_1003186_pt1 | contig 10340 bp, 12 predicted proteins | sample SalMarWE160130MG_FD_202159 | JGI IMG/M metagenome (GOLD analysis project Ga0307430, IMG submission 202159) | Salt marsh sediment microbial communities from the Plum Island Ecosystem LTER, Massachusetts, United States - WE1603-130 | ecosystem: Environmental > Aquatic > Marine > Intertidal zone >... | reverse complement strand
CCGTGTGGGCGGGGTTTATTGTGGGGCTGGGATGTTGGGGGGTGGAGTCGTTTCTTTAGGTGGTCTTGAAAATTGAGTTTTTGAAGGTCAGGCGGAGAGTTCGAAGATTGTACGGAGCGAGCAGCCATTCCAAACAAATTTTGGAATTTTCAGAAAAAAGGTTTTCAAAAGACCCCACACAACGACCAAAAAAGGGGCTCTCTTTTTTAAAATAATCATTTGAAATACAATTATTTAAAGAAATAAAATCAAAAGGACTTCGATGCGAAAAAGTTAATTGCCTATTTTTTAAAACAAAGTTCGAACCGGTTTTTTGTAGAATTTTTGATAATTCTTCGTTGTTTTTCTCTTCGTACGCTTTACTTATGGAATTGCATGTGTTTATAACCTCTTTTGAAAGTTCGAACCAACTACATTGCCCTTTTTCGATTTTCTCCAGTTTCTCTTCTAATTCTACTTTTCTTTCAATAAATTCCTGTTTCTTTTCTTTATATTCTTCTTCTGTGATTATGCCTGGCAAATAACTATCGAGTAGTTTGCTCATCATGATTTTTATTTTCTCTAATTCTTCTTTTTTTTGAGCTTTCTGCTTCTCTAATTTATTTTCTTCTTTATTCAGTAAATCATTATAATAATCAAAAATCTTACTTTTAGTGGCGTCATTAATCCAGATTTTTGAAAGAGAAAATAAAATCTGATTGGCAAGCTCTTTTTGTTCGATGTATTTTTGAGAACATTTTCCTTTTCTTTTAGTACAGTGGTAATAAATGTATTTATCTTTTTGCTTTTCAGCGGTTATCGACGCTCCGCATTCACCACACTTCATATAACCTCTGAAAGGAAAAGTATATTTCTTTTTTCTTGTGGGGCTTGAACGTTCCTCCATAACTTCCTGACATTTGTCAAAAAGCTGTTTGCCCATCAACGGAACATGAGCGCCCTCGTATAATTCTCCTTTAAATTTAAACACACCATAATAAAAAGGATTTTTGAGAATATCAGGGATTACACTTTTTACTAAATCCTTTTCCCTTTTGCCTTTAAGCCCCATCTTTTTCGCGGCTTCACTTAGGTCGCTGTATGAGTAATTCCCGGTTGAATACAATTCAAACAGTTTTTTGACGAGTGGAGCTTTTTCCTCGTCTAAAATTATTGTATGAGTACCAAGGTCGTTAAGATAACCAAGAGGAGCCCAGCCCGGATATTCTCCGCGAAGGACTTTTTCTTTCATTCCTCTTTTAACATTTTCGGAAAGATTATCAATGTAATATTTAGATTGACCGAAAGCAATAGAGAGCATAAATTTTCCATAAGCATTATTTTGAAAAGTGAACGTAGAAAATTTTAAATCTTTTATCGCTCCGGTATCAACGAGATAAATTATCCTTCCCCCATCGATTGAGTTTCTTACGAGTCTATCCGGATGCCACGAAATAATCCCGCTTGCTTCTCCTTTTTCGATTAAAGCAAGCATTTCGTTAAAAATTCCCCTTCCGGGTTCTTTAGCTGTTTTAGATTCTACGAATTCTTTAGTTACATTAAGTTTTTCTTTTTCCGCAAGACTTCTAAGTTCCCGAAGTTGTGAATCAATCGAAAGAATCTGTCTATCTTCTTCGTCTGTCGATTTACGTGCATATATGAAATAATTGGACATTATTTTAATCATATCGGCAATATAAAACTTGTCAAGAGATATGCACTCACAATAAATAAGGGAAAATTTAATCCTGAGTTATAAGTCGTACGTCCTGATAAGGGGAAATGTTTGACAATTTGAACTTTTTTCGTATAATATTAAAAAAGGATAGGATATGAGGAAATTATTATTGATGCTGTTTTTAACTTTTACACTGGTAGGCGATAAATGGGGATACATCGATAAGACAGGGGAGTGGATAGCCAAGCCGCAATTTGATGATGCCTGGGATTTTTCCGAGGGGTTGGCGATGGTTAGGATAGGCGGTATAGAGGACGGGAAGCGGGGATATATCGATAAAACTGGAAAAATAGTAATTGAACCGCAATTCGATGTTGCCGAGAGTTTCTCCGAGGGACTGGCACGGATATGTAAAGACGGTAAATGTGGATATATCGAAAAGACGGGAAAGTGGGCAATAAAACCTCAATTTGATGGTAACTGGGCTTTTCACGAGGGACTGGCGATGGTGATGGAAAAGATAAGAGGTATAGAGAAAGAGAGAGGGTTTGCAAAAAATATAGGTAAATGGGGATATATCGATAAGACTGGTAAAATGGTAATTGAACCGCAATTCGCGTTTGCCGGGCATTTTTCCGAAGGGTTGGCGGGGGTTGAGATTAAATATAAACGAGGATATATCGACAAGACCGGCAAGATAGTAATTGAACCCCAATTCGATGATGCCGGGGATTTTTCCGAGGGGTTGGCGATGGTAAAAATATGGAAAGACGGTAAATGGCAATGGGGATATATCGATAAGACTGGTAAAATGGTAATTGAACCCCAATTCGCTGTTGCCGGAAGTTTCTCCGAGGGGTTGGCGATGGTAGGAATAGGCTGTATAGAGGACCTAAAATTTGACGGGAAATGTGGATATATAGATAAGACTGGTAAAATGGTAATTGAACCCCAATTCGATGATGCCGGGGATTTTTCCGAGGGGTTGGCGATGGTTATGATAGGTGGTATAGAGGACGGGAAGCGGGGATATATAGATAAGACTGGTAAAATGGTAATTGAACCCCAATTCAGGGTTGCCGGGGATTTTTCCGAGGGGTTGGCGATAGTTGGGATAATAGGCTCTAAATTGGGATATATCGATAAAACGGGAAAGCGAGTTATTGAACTTCAATTTGATGGCGGCTGGCATTTTCACGAAGGTATGGCGGCAGTATTGATAAGGGATTAAATTCGGTGTAGAGATTTCTCGTTTAACGTTTAACGGCTCAGTGAATTTTCTTAAGACGTATCTGTCATGAAAAGAAAAAGACCACATATTATATAAGTTTACCATTAAGATGTTTTTTTCCTGGGATCTAATTTCTCCGAAATCAAAAAACCGGTTCGATTTTTCTTTAGAAAAACGCAGACGAAGGCGGCGACTTTGTTTTAAAAAATAGGCAATTAACTTTTTCGCATAGAAGTCCTTTTGATTTTATTTCTTCTTTTTCTTCAAACTCTTTAAATTCTTCTCTTTACAACAATTATTTTAAAAATGATTCTTCTTTTTTGGGCGGGGCGGTCGGGTCTTTTTCCGAAATTTTTTCCGATTTTTCGTCCGTTAGTAAGGATTGGCTGTCTATCGCGAACCACGTTCGAAGGTGGGCGGAAAAACAAGTCGCTTGATTCTCAATCTTTACTCCATCCCCCCACCCATACGGCTTGCCGCCCGCAACGCGGGCTGCCTTTGGCTTCGCCCTCGCTATCGCTCGGACGTCAGCCAAAGACTGGCTTTCTTCCGCAAGCGCAAGCCGTCTTGACCCAACCCCAACGCTTCAATCATACGACCGAAGCCTCTTTGAGGCTTCTCTTTGTGTTTTTTGCCTGATTCTTCTTCTTTTTATGATAACTTAAAAAGAATAAAGAAAAAGTTAATTGCCTATTTTTTAAAACAAAGCTCGAACCGGTTTTTTGTAGAATTTTGCGAATCAACCGCAAGCATTTGCCTATCTTCTTCGTCTGTTGATTTCCGTACTTATACGAAAAAATTGGTCATTATTTGAAACATACTCTGATTAAACAGGAAAAGAACCTTGATTCCTTAATTATTTTTGCCTTCTGCTTAATTTTTTATTTCCAAGGGTTCACTTTTGTATCTATTCGCTTATCAACTCTCCAAAGAGAGATATTTAAAAGGCTATCTGAAGATAACGAAAGATATTTTATGACTTGTGAATATGATTCGTTTGATAATTCTTTATTGTTGACTGCAAGGATCATATCGTAAAGCTTAATTCCCGCTTTATGAGCAGGCGACCCTTCCTTCACCTTCATTATAGTAGGAAAATAGTCGGCTCCATCATTAGTTAAGACAGATATTTCAATACCAACTTTTTCCTTAACAATATTTTTATCCGGATTATAAAATCCTTCTGGTAAATCTTCTATTAAAGATTTTATTACAAATTGTGCATTAACAGAAAAATCCGGATTTGTTGAAAACCCTATTGCGTGAGCATCAAATATCGGTAGTTTTTCAACTATCTTACGACCTGAAATAATTATAGCAGGGTAATAATTCTTTACTGAATATCCAGGACGAGTATAGGTCTCGGTTTTAAAGTAGCCAGGTACACGAGTTATATTTTTTGTTGTAGAACTCCAATTCCCCCATCCAAAAGAACTGTAATCTCCCAATGAACTAAAATCCAAAATTCCAGAACTACTTGATTTCTCAGTAATTGTTTTACTCGGAACCCACTTAGGTAGAGAATACAAGGAAGGAGGGATATAAGCTAAATCCTCACGTAGAAGTCCCGATATACAAAATATCACATCTGGATTTTTATTAAGAGGTACAAATAAATACCCTTTCTCTTCTAAAAAGTTCCTCAATTCAAACAAGACTTTATTTTCAGTTCCGCGATCAGGAAAAGAAAATTCTTCAAGCATTTCTTTCTTATCATTATCTAAGGAGTCATAATTTACTCCACCTATTAAGGTTAAAAACTTTAACAAAGGCATTACAGAAAATGTCTTAAAATTTGAATATTTCCTCAAAGTATCCTTTTCGGCAGGACTAAGATTAAGCATCTGCGCTTTTAACGAATTACTCTTTTTTTCTGCTTTCATACCAATAGCAGGGGTACCCTCTGGGGTACTATAAATAAGTTCCGCAGGAGTAATATTAGTAACTTTCTTATCGGTAGATGCACAACCAAAAATTAAAATTAAAGTAAAAAGGGAAAGACTTACTTTATAAATACGATATACATAAAAATATAAATTTTTCATTTTTTCCTCCTTATATTTAAGCATAAGCAAAAAATCTCAAAAATCAAGGGTCTTTTTTGTACAGAGAAAAACAAAACTGGGGCGATTTTTCTTTTAGAAAAACACAACCGTAAACTAGATAAGTTTAAGGAAAAATCCCGTTTGGAATATTTAACTTTCGCACAGCATTTAGGTTACTCTCATACTCGAAATGATAACTTCCAGAAAATTCTTGAAAATACAAAACCCCACTTAATTCAGGATATAATTCAAAAAGACCACTTTCTTTATCATTCAAACAGAATTTTATCTCTTTAAATTTCACCGCTGCCAAAAAATCACCAAATACGGAAATAACATATGGCTTTCCAACACTCTTTACTGATTCCTGATATGTTTGAATCTTTAACCAGATACACTTATAGAGACGATCTAAATTATTTCTGTATTTATTACGAAATACTAAAGAGGATCCTTTTTTATTCCAATCATCTTTTATTTCATTCTCTGCAAGCCTGTCAATATGAAAATTCGTTAATTCAACAATGCCTTCTATTTCTGATTTACCGTTCAGAATACACCAGTCAGGAGTTTTTCCATTAATATCATATTCATATTTTACTTTAAAATGATTTGAACTTAAATAAGCCCCTAAGATTAATTCTCTAAAAGTATGCATAATTTGTTCCGAGTCGTTTCGTTGTTCTCTAAATTTAACAACAAATTTTTTTTGGTCAGAAACCTCTAAGAAATCAAAACAACGATAGATAGTCTTATCGATACTTTTATTGCCAGCTATTTGTCCATACTTCATTTTTTAAGCTTTCCTCTTTATATTTAAGATTAAAAAAAATACCTAAATCAAGGTTTCTTCTCTTAGATAGCGATCCTTTTCTCAAATTCGTTTTGCGAAAGCCCGGCTTTTTTTGAAAATCCTCAAAGTAAATTCCGGTTGATTTTCCGTTCATATTGCGGATAAGTTTTTATCAACTTTTCTTTTGTCAAAATACATCCTTAGAGAAAACATCAAGAGTGTTATATATCTTATTAATTTGTTTAATCCTTTTTTCATAAATTTCCTCTGCTGGTTCTACAGGATATAAAAAGTCATAAATTATAAAGATAAGAATTTTCAAATCTCTTTCCAAATAATCAGAATCACGTAAGTTCTCGGCTATAATTTTTACTACTCTATCTTTATTTTTATTTTCGTTTCCTTTTTCTGCAATACTTTTAAAAGGGCCTCCAAAACTATTTAAATCTCTACCATAGAGTGCGTCTTTAAACCCTCCAACTGAAGATATATAAATATTCCAACATTGAAAATTTGCCCTAATATGCGATATTGTCTCAGTTTTTTTTGAAAAAAGATTATCGATAGCCATTTCAATTGCTACGTCATGAGGGTAAGTCTTCTTTCTATAATAATTATAGCAATCAATAATATTTTTGATAAGATTTATTGCTTCATTTTCTTCTAATAACTTTGTATATATTATTCTTCTATCCTCAACGCCATACTTTCTGCTAAAGGAATCATAAATAAGGCTCATTTTTTTGTACATGTTCTCTTTCCATGCTTCTGTTGGCGGGATACCATTTTCAAGGCAGAAAATAAGATAAACTAAGTTTTTCAATGCTTCTTTTTCTGTCTCTACAGTCAACGAAATATTAGTTTCCCCCATCAGCTTTAAAATATCTTCTGGATTAACTCCACGGCGAGTTTGAATTACTTGGCTCAATGATTCATCATGCGAAAAGCCTAGTTTTCTATAATAAAAGTAAATTCTCATATTGGATTTAATTAATCCAGTGGTTGAGGAATACCTGTTAAATAAGAAAATAACTGTAAAAACAATAACCGAAAGAATTCCGGCAAAAAATATTCCTAGTAAGGGCTTAAAAATAAAGAATAACATTAAGCTTATTATTAACATTATAAAGAAACCCATTTACCCCTCCTATAAAAACAAACTTTTTCTTATAAATTTGCGGAGAAGCCTTCTAAAACCTCATCTTGTTTTAGTAAAATTTTCTGCCGCGAGAATTAATAAAGGAGTTTAATCTGTTATTTAAAAAAAGAAACAACATAACACCTGCAAACGCTATAGGCATAGGTTTGTCTTTAAATCCTAAATAACATCCTAATAAACCTATTGCGAGCATTGTAGCAAAAAATAAAATTACTTTCAATAATACTACTAATGCTTTATTCATTTTAACCTCCCTTTTTAGTTTAGGTATAAAAGCTCACAAAATCAAGGGGGTTTTCAAAAAACCGGTTCGATTTTTCTTTAGAAAAACGCCGTCGTAGACGGCGACTTTGTTTTAAAAAATAGGCAATTAACTTTTTCTTTATTCTTTTTAAGTTATCATAAAAAGAAGAAGAATCAGGCAAAAAACACAAAGAGAAGCCTCAAAGAGGCTTCGGTCGTATGATTGAAGCGTTGGGGTTGGGTCAAGACGGCTTGCGCTTGCTTCCGCAAGCAAGTCTTTGGCTGACGTCCGAGCGATAGCGAGGGCGAAGCCAAAGGCAGCCCGCTTTGCGGGCGGCAAGCCGTATGGGTAGGGATGTGGAGTAAGGATTGAATTTATTTTATCTGGTTTGTTGCTCCGCCCAATGACGAACGTGGTCGGCGACGGACAGCCATTCTATACGATTTTTCGAACACTTTGTTAAAAAACGGATAATAATTTTACTCTGATATTTCTAAATCTTTGATTATCTTTTCTATTTTGCCTTTAAGTTTTGGCACATTATCCTGAATAACCGACCATACAATATCCCAGTTAACACCAAAATAATAATGTATTATCTTATCCCGCATGCCTGCCATTCTCTTCCAGTCAATATCCTTATATTTCTCTTTGATTTCAGGCGATAAATTTTTAGTAGCTTCTCCGATAATTTCAATACTCCTCGTACAACTCCTTTTCAATAATTCGTTAGATATAAAATCATCAAAGGTTAAACCTTTTGTTTCTCTCAATAAAAAATTTATTTCTTCTAATATATGTTTTAGAAATGGAAGACTACGTTTCACTCCAAATCAGTTCCTTCTCTATGTATGGTTCAATAAAAGGACTCAAACTTCCCTGAGTGATGAGTTCAACCTTTCTTCCAAATATATCTTCGAGAAAAAAGGCTAAATCCATGAAATTTTCGAAATCAGGTTTCCTAAACTCAACAAGAAAATCAATATCACTATCGTTTTTCTGTTCTCCTTTTACATAAGAACCAAAAAGTTCAAGCTTTTTAACTCCGTACTTTTTAAGGATATCGCTATTTTTATTTATAACGTTTACTATTTCTTTATCGGTAAGTTCTTTAATTTTCATATTGTATAAACCCTTTTAATTTAATAATATTTTACAAATAAAAATTAGTTTGTCAAGCCAATCAACAATACAACTTCGTTTTAAAAAATAGGCAATTAACTTTTTTTATCAGAAAATAATTTCTACAAAAATTACAGGAAAATTAAATCTAGGTTTTTTACTTTTTTGAAATCTGAATCCATTGTGGCTATTTTCAATTTATAATACTTTGAGACCAAATATTGATAAGCGTCATCAAAATCTAAGTTATATTTCTTTTTTATATCTCCGAGTTCCGCATACTGATTAACAGGTAAAGTAAGAACTTTAATATTAGGCAATACATCCTCGGTAAAATTCACAAAATCTTCCTCGTTACCATATTTAAACATAATCACACCTATGGAATGTAAAGAAAAGTCAGTAGTATGGAGTACATCGATATTATCAGATAAAAATTTTTTACATTCTGATTTTTTTCTTTGGTTAAGTAACACTTCGAGGAAAATATTCGAATCTACTAAAAACATTTACCTTAAATCAGAGGCTTTGTGCTGTAACTCCACAGAAGTAAACTTATCCTTTAATTTCTCCAACGAACCCTCCCAATTAAATTTAAATTTTCTTTTCCCATTTCCTGCTTTTTTGTATTTTTTCTGAAGAAATTCTATATAATCTAAGATCTCCCTTTTTACATCATCGGGAAGCTCTTTTATTTTAACTTCTATTTCGTTATCTAACATTATTAGCCTCCAATATAATATTTTTGTAAAAATAGTAACTGAAGTCATGTTTGTCAAGCCAATCAACTACGCGACTTTGTTTTAAAAAATAGGCAATATTAAAAAGGTATCAAGGGTTCAAGGTAGCTACCCTCCACTCACTTTGATTTTATTTCTTCTTTTTCTTTTGATTTTTTTAACAGGGCACACCCCATTGAAAAGTAAACTTTCTAACGAAGCAGGCAAAGGGCGTTATTGACAGAGATAGGATTCCTATTATAATACCGATATGGAAGTTACGGGAAGATGCTTACCTTATTCATTAGGATGTATAAACTATGTTAGGTTTTATAATAGAACCAATAAAAACATAAACCATATCAAAAGGAATTGCCATGAGAAATAATCGTTTATCAATGCTTAGAATTATCTTGATTCTTGTTTTTGCTTTTTCAGCCTTTGCCAAAGACATCAGAATTGTATGCCCATATATAGGGCCGATTACTGATGTTTATAAGAATGATGAAAGAAATCTCGATTTGAAAGATAATTCTTTTCTCAAGGGTGTTTTTTTCCAATGGGTCAATCCTGATAGCTATCAATGGAACGCTTTTGTATACCAGTCATCCGATATCAATTACAGTACCTTATGGGGAAGCCATTTTATTTTTGATTATTATTTCCTTTCCGGAGAACGTGGCAAATTCGTAATCGGCACTGGTCTCGAATATCTTCAAATAGCCATGGATGCGGATAGTAGTATAACTCCTCTGAAAAATCTTGAACTCCTCAATAACCTATTCATACCGTATGTTCGATTCGGGTATCGATTTCAATTCAATTACAGCAAGTTCAAAATATCCATTTTACCCTGGATGGGAGGTGAATATGAAGGAGTAAGAGGAGACTTAACTATGGTCATGGATCCGCCTGGACCCGCTCCCGCAATAACGACAAAAGAAGATATTGGCAATGATAACTATTTAGGTATGGCCGGGGTAAATTTCAACGCCAATCTTTTCCATATGTTAGACCTTGAAGCTAAATATAACGGTAAATTTGACACCAAAGTTTATTATTCTAATGCAACAGCCATGATAAATTTATTTTTTACTCGTCAATGTGGCATATCATATCGAATTAAATACATGGAGCTTGAGAAAGGCTCCGATTTTTATAATATATTCGGAATTGCTTTTGTATTTTAAAAAAATAATAAGCATGCGTATACGTAGTATGCGTGGGATCTATGCGTAGGGTTAGACCTTCTTTGAAAAGTGTCAAGGGGTGGGGTTAAGTTTTTCTTTTTTTACCTCCTGTTTAAATTAACATTAAAATATATCTGGGTAATTTTTTTCTGTTTTTTTCTTATTCTTCTTTCGATGGCT
>Ga0307430_1003183_pt1 | contig 10355 bp, 9 predicted proteins | sample SalMarWE160130MG_FD_202159 | JGI IMG/M metagenome (GOLD analysis project Ga0307430, IMG submission 202159) | Salt marsh sediment microbial communities from the Plum Island Ecosystem LTER, Massachusetts, United States - WE1603-130 | ecosystem: Environmental > Aquatic > Marine > Intertidal zone >... | reverse complement strand
CTGTGCGCCCCTACAGCCACCTATGCGTCTTTTTCGACGCCCACAATCCGTTTCATCATGCGTTGCGCAATACAAGGCCACGACAACGCGCATCATCAATCGCATGCGCAATATCAAAGGCGTTCGCGTCTGGCAGCGGAATTTCAATGACCGTATCATCCGCGATCAAGAGGAATTGGATTATTACCGGATATATATCCGCGATAATCCGAAAAATGGGAAGGGTGGTAAATCCATTCTTTAGGAATCGTTCATGCGATAAAAAAATCCCGTTGATAGAACGGGATCTTTATAGCCTACTTCTTCTTGCTCTTCTTCGGCTTCTTCTTGTTCTTCTGCTGGGCGTTGTTTCCTTTCGCCATATGCGAACACGATTAAGAATGATGGGAGGAAGTATAGCACCGTTGGAGGATGTTTGGAGAAGGATGGAGATCCAAGGCGGGCGGCAAAGCATCACAGGACAAGCGCTCGAAACGGAAAGACCCTGTTGCCGCGAGACCGGCGAACGCCGATGCGGCAAACAGGGTCTCAGATGCAAGAATGAACAGGTCATCATCGCGCGCTTGGAGCTTCGACCGGCGCGGACGACGCGGAAGGTAAAGGAGAGAACGGCGTCAGCAGATTCCGCCCGCTCACGTAATTCATGACTATAACCAAGATGAGGCCGACCAAGATCGCCGCAAGGATCGTCCCCACGGGCAAATCTCCCAACAGGGAAGAAGCGTCCCATTCATCGTCCCCATACGCATTGTACCCGCAGTTCAAACAACGGTATTTCTGAATCGCTCTCCGTCCGCAGCGCGGACATGTCCCTACTGCCATTTTGGCCTCCTTTGTTGCCTGAGGCAGTATAGAAAATGGGCTCATATACGTCAAAAAACGCTAAAAGGCTTGACATTTTGACAAAAATGGACTATGATGTCCGGTTCGAAAAAAACCAACATCACAAAGCCCAAGGAGGCAAAATGCCCTCGTATTACGATCGAAACGCCGTACGTCTATACAATCGCTCCAGGCGCCATCTCGTCGCCAGACTGCTCAAGGAAACCGGCATTCGCACGGGTTCCATCGTCCGCTCTCGCGACGACAACAGGCTCTACGTGCTCGTGAAGCCCATGACCAACTGTCTGCATCTTCGCCGCCTGACCGATGAGGCGCACAAGTCCTCGAGCACTCCGTCGCCCGACAGCCCCGAACAACAGCTCGACGTGACGCTCGAGTACAACCCGCCGGAAGGCTGGGTGCACCCGCTCGCGGTTCAGCCGCATGCCATCGACGACAGTGGCGAGTTCGCCAAGGTCTGCAGGGATCTGCGCGGCTTCGTGAACGAGCGCCTCACCATGCGCGACCGCCGCACGAGCGAGCACGGCGTGCTCTGGCGCGTCTCCACCGTGGAGCCCCTCATCGCCGAATTCGACGGCGAGCGCGAGCAGCAAGCCATGTCCTGGAACTAACCCTCTCTCAACCCTTCAAACGCCCCGGATTGCGCAAGCGATCCGGGGCGAGATGATTTTATACAAGCAATGCTGGATTTCCGGCAGGCCTCTACTCCTCCTAAAAAAACCGAAGGGGGAAATTTTATTCAGCTATAAAATTTTCTCTACTTTCACCACCCTCTCTTCAAGCTACGGATTTGTTTCTTATGCGATTTTCGTATCTCTTCATCCAGTATGTTCGCTTCGTTTAAGATTTGGACAATCTTATCCCTTTCAATATCTGAAAGAATTTCTGTCTGAAATTGTTCAATTTTATTCACAATTTGCCTTGCGGTACCGACCGTATCAGTACCACTAATACGCAGCTTATCCGCTACTGGAAAGGCTACAAATCCCTTGATCGGAACATGAGAAAACTCTGGATATATCAAAGCCTCAACCGCTTTAGTATGAGCGTAGTTTTGCCTCAAAGGATTATAAAACTTCTTCTTATATCGATATATTACTTGAGTCCATTGTTTCTGACGCGCATTCCCAAAAATCCAACCCTTAAGCGTTTTTGTTTCTATGCAAAAAATTCCAAAATTAGACACAACTACATGATCGATTTGCGTCGTCTCAGTATTACCATGCGAAGGTAATAATAAATCAGCGAGCAGCTGGTACTTATCAGGTCTTAAATTTAATAATTTTCTATTAACAAGCCATTCGCCGAAAGCTCCAACGATTGAAGGAAGTTTAAATTTAATAATCGCTAAACCCGCGACTACCAATAGCAATAGTACCGTAAGGAAATTACTACGGAATAAATCCATACTCAATATTTAAAGGTATCTATTAATTCCTTAAAATCCTTCGGCTTGTATTTCTCCCACTCCTCCTGCTTCACGTAGAGCATCTTGTACGTGATCTTCTTCTGCCGTTTGTTCGCATCCTCGCACCACTGCTTGAGACGCTCAATTTTATGAGGATCATCCACATCCTCGCGGCCCTTTGTCTCGATGATGTACACCGTTCGTTCATCCGCCTTTACGAAGAAATCCGGAAAATAGTTAGAAATAGAACCGTCCGCTTTGCGATAGTCGATCTTGAAACCGATGCCCAGATAATTCTTCGCGAAAGAAGTAATGTCGTCACAGCCTTCCAGAAAATTCGCGAAATCTAACTCGAAATCCCCGTCGCCCACAATCTTATTGAATACGCTCTTTTTAGGAAGCAGGTACTTACGATCAGTTACAACAAACGGCCTGCACTCGCTTAGCTTGATATAATCTTTTATCTCAGCATCTCCGGTATCTTTAACCGTTAAATTGTTGATTTCCTTTTTGAATGTCTCGATAATCGCTTTCGTTGCCGCGGGTTCCGAAAGGTTCCGAAGCACGTTCAAGTCGTTCAAATCAACCGCTTTATCAAATAGGTAATCCTGAACGAATTCCTTTACCTTGCCGAACAATACGTCAAAGCACCCGAACAGACGAAGTTCGCGCATAATCTCTTTTGCAAAGAATCCCACCGCGCTCTGATAGTTCGGTTCGATGGATCCCTCCAATGTCGTTGTATGATGAATCGCCTCGTCAACGACCGCCTTGAACACGATCTCCTTCTTTTCCTTCTCGCTGAATTCCTTGACCGGAATTTTCGCGTTCCCGAATGACGGCACGTCCAAATCCCCGAGGCTCTTGTACTCCCGCTGGATCCGCGGCGTGAGGACCGGAAGCTCGATGTCCAGCGCCGGAATGTCTTTTTTGTCACTATCCCGTTCGACCTCGATCACGACCGGCGAAATCGGACCCGTGCCCGTTCCCATCTGGCGCTTTTCAAGATCAACGCCCTCCGCCTTGATGGACTCGACGAACTCCATGAACGCGGGCGTGCCGATCACGCTCACGTATTCCTCCACGTCGTCCCTGCCGAAAAACATCCTCCGCAGTCCGCGCCCCAGCGTTTGTTCGGGCAGGATGTTCGATTTCGCGGAAAAGGCCCGAAGTCCCACGATGGTCGTGACGTTTTTCACGTCCCAGCCTTCCTTGAGCATGAGCACGGAAACGATCACTTTATACGGACTCTCCATGCTATCGATATCATTCGCCTGTTCGCGCAATTTCCGCAATTCCTCCTCGCCCTTACCTTGAACGGTCTCCGAAATGTCGCCGCTCTTATTCGTGTGAATGGTCAGGATCGCGCCTTTCAAATCCGCATACGAACGCTCAAGATAATCCGCCACGTCATCGCAGTTCACCGTGTCGTCCGTCATGACGAACAGGATGGACTTTTTTCCGGTCGGCTCAAGCTCCGCATACGTCTTGCGCCACTCTTCCACGCCAAGCCGAATATAATCCTCATACCGCTCCGTAAACAACGAGCTTTGCCTTTCTGCGAGCTTGGCGCGGCTCGCCGCGTCCGGGAGCACGGGATTCTTCACCACCCGCTGATGAATGGCTTCGACGAGCGGGTAGTCGGAAACGGTCTGTACGAAGATCGCGCCGTTATTATGCTTTGGCGTTGCGGTCACGTCGATCTGCAAAGCGAGCTTTTTTCCTTTCTGTAACAGCTTGTTATGAATATCCTGAATGGACCGAAACCACGCCAGCTTCTCGTCGTGGATGTGGTGCGCTTCGTCATTGATAACCATGAGCTCGTCCACGTCGCGGATGATCTCACCCAAGTCAATGCGCGAGGCGTTGGTCTTGGCCACGGGCTTATTTCCCAAAAAGTAATCCGACACATCCTCATCCTCGAAACTCGGCTCTTTCACGTCGCCCTCGAACACGCGATGGATATTCGTTAAAAAGATATTCCCGCTCCCAGAAACCAGCCCGACTTCGTCTTGCAGGTGAAGCGTAACCTGAAAATCATCCTGCCAGTTCTGACCTTCATAGCCGTTGTCCGGCAAAATGGGATCCTCATAAAAAATTTTCAATCCGGTGAAATCCGACTTGATCCGTTCCAGCACAATGATGTTCGGCGTGATCACCAGAAAGTTCCGCGCGAGTTCGGACCCCTCCTCGTACGTTTTATGAAAATATGACCATGTCAGAAGCAGGCTCATCACCTTGGTCTTGCCGCTCCCGGTGGCCATCTTGATCACGAACCGCAACCAGTCTTCCGGAAACATGCCCGGACTCACGCGCCCAAGCTTGTCATACTTTAAGAGATCAATCTTGCTCTCAACGCCCGCCACCTCATATAGCCAAATTACGGTCTCCACGGCCTCGCGCTGGGCAAAGTAGTACTGAAACGGCATCACCGTTCCCTGCGGGCCGTATGTCGTATGTTCGGTCTTAAACCACCAATTCAGCAAGGCCCTGCTCGTGGCGGTCGCCCCCTTGTAATCATCGTCCCTCCACGCCTTCACCTCCTCGCGCAACGCCGACACAAACGGCGGCATGAGCTTTTCAACCCCCTGCTCCCTCAAATCCTCATCAGCCGGAAACCACCGGATGCTCGGATCCAGAATGACGAACGGGTCTTTGGGAAAATCTTTGTGCAGGGCCATAATTCTTTTCTTCTAATTGCTTCTAAATACAGCGAGTAAATAATTCCAAAAAATACCTTATTTTATACCTATTTTAAGACACGTATTATTTGCTTCTATACTAAAAGTTCGCTTCATAGTCAGGGAGGGCTATATTAGTTCAACTTCTTCGAATCCTTTTTATCATGCAATATGTTCGCGTTTTGATTTGTGATCACGTTCTTTCCCGTCTTGGATTCAATCTCGCGTCTGGCATTGCCCGCCACGCTTCCGCCTTCGCGGGCAGTCATTTTATTTTCATCAAAATCCTTTGGTTCCCGTTTTTGAGATATTTCCGTCGTCGCAGTCTCCGCCAGCATATTCAAAACCAATTCCAAATTAGTCATGTTGTCGCGCAAATTTTCTTTTTTCAAATCTTTAAACTCTTTGTATTCTTTCGTGGTCATGCCCGTCCATGCCCTGGTGATTTCGTCCGTCAAAATGGCAAACTCCAATCCTTCTTTCGCTCCCCGCTTTTCCCATTCATCAGTAAGCGCTTTGCGAATTTCAATGCTTTTCAGCCGCTGGTTGATCCATTCCCGGCTATAGCCTTTTTGCAAATACGTTTTAAGGGCGCGGTCAATCGCCAGCTCCGGATCAGCCGTTTCTTCCAGCCGTTCATAACCGACGCGAGCCAGCCAAAGCTTGAACGGCTCGGCGTTCGGAGAAGGAATGGACTGGATAAGACGGAGTATCGTTTCCGTGTCAGCGGCGTCGGTAAGTCGCATTTTGCCGTCAGCCGCCGCCATTTTCAACGCGTGACATTTTGTCACGGTTTCATTTCCGCCCTCTTTTAAGAGCCTTTCCTTCAATTTTCTCCAATACGCCAGAGGGTTGGCGCTGCGCGTCAGTACGGCGATCACGTCGGATACGGAAAAATACCAAAGCTCCTTTTCCCCATCCCAATGACGGCGTATCTCCTTGCCTTCAAAAATGGCAACGGCTTCATTCTTTGATTCTTGCGGCATAGCGTCATCAATCATTTTATGCAATTGCAATACTATACTTTGATCGTATGATCACTGACTCTAGGGCTTAGGGGCTCCTTAACCGGGGGTCCCTTTTGCTTTATATTCCCCGAAACAAACTCAACCTCCAAGGTCGCAGTCTGGCCATCATACCCGATTGAACGGATGTTTGTGGAGGTGACGGGAGTTCTATGCATATATTCCTTAGATTAAACTCGTGGCAAACATTTCTGTATATTTTTAATAATATGCTTATAAATGAATCCGAAATCTTCTTTAAGCTCAATTATATTAGGTTGTATGCCATTCGGCATTTTCTGACCGTGCGCTAATTCATGTCTAATCCTCACAACTCTATCAAGTCTCGAATTGATATCTGGCTGGAGAATAGAATTTTGATTATCTATATTAAATAACTGATTAAATTTATCCTTTGCACTTTCTCCTGCAACATTTTTAATCAACCCTCTTATCTGATCTAACTTCATGCTGTGAAACTGTTCAATGTTTGCCTCGCCCGCTCGAGATTGGCTGTTTAAAAAATATTGAACGTACTTCTTGCCTCGATATTGAGTTGAAGATTTATGATGTTTGACAGTTTTATATAACCACTCCTGTAAAATAGTCTCAGTCATAAACTCGATAGCGCCGCAGACTAATATATAAGCGAATGACATCATTTCCTGTTTAAAATTACTTGTAGCTGGATAACGATCTATCTCTTTAAGTAATCGATCTATCTCTTTTTTTCTGTCCGATACGATTCCCATATAAACCAAGGAAATTTTAGGACAGCATTCGAGAAGCAACTTCAATTCTTCCTTTATAATTTTTCTTATCTGAAGTTCCGGAAGTAACTGAGGTCAAATAAGTTTCGTCCTCAATCAGGGTAGTATATTTCTCCTTTAATTTACTCTCTTTTAGTTTTTTACTCTTTTTTAAACGCGCCACAGCTACCATAACGGACTCAAAAACTGCCCTGTTAAAAGCTTTTGATTTCGTTGTTCGAGGAAAACTTTTACCAATATTTTTAACAATGATGGAAAGAGTTTTATCAAATAACTGGCGCCATTCTTCAATCTCCTCAGAAGGAATGTCCCTCTTTTCCTGCATGAATGTATTTAAAAACGATGTAATCGGTTTCTCATACTTATCCCCCTTATAATAGGCAGCATAAAATCTCAACATCGTTTCTACATCCTTCATCCTCTTGTCAGGCTTTTGACCAAACAAACCTCTCCATGTTTCGTTGTTTTTATTTAAATCAATCAAAAAGTCATTTAATCTTCCACCATAAATACAGTTCCTTATTTCTTGTTGGTTTAAAATAACGCTACCCGTATTTATTCGTTGAAATGCTGTAAACTTAATGTCTGGATCCTTTTTTGGATAAACTAAAACAACCGCCTTCAAAATGGCATTCCTGAGCTTAATCTGTAATGATTCTTCAAGATCGTCAAAAGCCTTGCCCTCAAGACTATCCATAACATCTCCAGTGAGTCTAAAAACCTTATTGTCCCTAAATCTACCTTTAAAATAATCGCAAATAGACAATATTCTCTGCTGGCCATCAATAACCTCCATCGCTTCGGTATCAGAATCTCTGCCAAGTAATATATTTGGTACCGGATATCCCAAAATAAATGACTCAATTAATTTACTAGCTTTTTTTATATCCCAAACAAATTTTCTTTGAAAACTCGGCTGAACTGTAATCTGCTTATTATCTACATACTGCCTGATAGTATCTAATGTATAATCCGCCCCATAACTAATAATCGGCCCTTTGAGTTCCAAAGATTCATTATCCGCCTCCTCCTTTTCAAAAGTATCTTTATCTTTTTCTATACTCATTCCCTTCTTCATATAATTATTTGCTGATTAAACTTTAGTAATTTTACACCCTCACCTCAATTAACTTCGTCGTATCGTTCCCGAAAATATCCACCACTTTTACGGCAACTTTGTACTTACCGGGCGCGACTTCTTTTTCCGAGCTGGTTAATTCGAGCTTTTTATCCTTTTTGGTCCTGAATGACTGCCATTCATTTTCAAAGATGTAGCCACCGGTCCATTCCTCTTTTTCTTCCCTGGTCTCCGAATCAGCGATGCTCACGATTTCCTTCCGGCTCTCGAAGTCGAAATCCACGGACCAGTAATCCACCCAGTCCGTCCATTGCGCGGTCAGAAGCTCGCGCTCAATCAAATCCGACTGCTTGTCCCGCGTAATCTTGATGATCTTCCCGTTCTCAAGAACGATTTTGCTTCCACCCGGGCGCAGTTTCTGCTCAACGTCTCCGATATCCTCCTGATTGTAAAACACGCAGAAATCAAGAAGCTCGACCGCAATGGTTTTCTTGTTCCCTTTGCCTTTCACGACGGGCTTGGCCTCCAAATACGCCACATCGTAAAACTTCACCTGATTCTTCTCCACGGCCTTCTTATCAAACACCTCGCGCGGAATTTTCTTAAACTGAATATCCAACCCCTGCTTTTTCGCATCCTCAAAATCAACCCCCATTTCGTAGTCAAATCCCAGCACGTCGGCCTTAGTCGCGCCCTTTTCCTTGCACTCGTCAATAATTTCCTGAATCAGTGAGGCGGTTATAGGCAAATCCGCGGCTCCCACGGCTACCAGCCGATCCCGCTTTTTTCCCACAAACGCATTAAACGAATCCACAGGCTCGGCTTTGTATGCGGTAAGAATGAGGTTAATGTACTCCTTTTCTTTCCGATCCCGAACCTTCCTCTTTTCCTCCTCGCGCAAATCTTGGCTCGTATGATTCACGTAGTACTCCCGCTCATACTTCCCAATATTCAAAATCTCAAACGCCCGATAATCCTTCCCCTCCTTCTTCAACTGCCGCTGAACCCCAATCATCCGCTTCCTGCTCGTATGAATCGCAAACCTCCCCAAGTCTGAACCGATCCACTTCCGCCCCAACTTTTCCGCTACTGCCAAAGTCGTACCTGATCCGCAAAAAAAGTCGGCAACGAGATCGCCTTCTTTTGAGGATGCTTGAATAACTCGCTCAATCAGTTTCTCCGGTTTTTGTGTCGGATAACCTACAATTTCACTATACTGACCCTGATTTGCCTTATATGCTCGCGGATCTGCATATATCTGTTTTATGTCCTGCCATACGGTTGAAGCAGGGACACCCTTACTCTCATCGAGGTATTGTTTTTCCCAAATGACACTTCCATCTGCATCACGCCCCCTCATACGACGACGATAACGCCGTCCGTCATTATCGCAATACTTAAACCAATCATTCAGATATTTTTCAGAATAAGGTAAGTGAATTTTATTTTCTATTCTGTTGCTATAATTTTTTGCAAAATGGAGTACATATTCATGTATTTTAACCAACTTCGTCCCCGCGGCTCTTCCACCAGATGGCGAACCATACGCCCAAATAATCTCAGAAACTAAGTTACCTTTTCCAAATATTTCCTCAAGCACAAGGCGCACATAGTGATTAACCTGTATACCTGCATGCACGTAAATACTACCGTCGTCAGCCAGAAGGTCGTGCATCAATTTTAGACGCTCGTAAATCATGGCGATGAAGCTGTCCGCGCCTTTGCCCCAGGTGTCGCGGTACGCGACTTCTTCAATCACAGACGGCTGTTTGGTAAAGGAGTCATCGCCGATTTCGATGTTCATGGAAAAGTCCGCGCCAACGTCAAAGGGCGGATCAATGTAAATGAGCTTGAGTCCTCCCGCCGCCTCGATCTGTTTTCGCAGAGGTCCGTTTTTGAGCGAGGAGAGAATGAGCTTGTTATCGCCCCAGATGAGCTTGTTGGTCCAGCCCGCGATCTGCCTGCCGGTCGTGTCGAACAGCGTTGTTTGCGCTGATTTCTTTTCTTCGCTCCTTGGCTCGTCAATGTGCTCGATGGTCTGAAACGGAAGGACCGTATTCGCGACCTCGTCCGTTTTGCCGTTCCATACAAGCTCCACCTCCCGATTATCATCAAACAGCAAAAAACGATACTTTTCCGGCAAGGGCTTGCCTGATTCCAGATATTTGATAGCGTCCCGTTTTTCGTTGTCTGTCAGCTTAATAGCCATAATAGAATCTTCGTTCAATCAATACTAAGCCTACACCCTCCCCTTAAATCAGAAAAGTGCGCTTGGTTAAGCGATAAAATAAAAATAAAATTTCTCAACATTATATGTGTATTGTATTTGACTGGAGATATCTACGTGCTATAGTAGCGTGGTCTTTCGGTTTACTCATAGAGACTGAAAGGGTATTACATCCAAGGGCAGTCCTCCTCGCGGAGGGCTGCTTTCGTTCTCATCGTTTCCAGTGCGATGTTTGAGCTCTTTCCCCCAAATATCTTCAGTGATATCCAACACGTCGACATATCCATCGCCGCCTGTTCGCAATTCTTGGGATACGTTGTTTCGAGAAGAAAAAATGAAAACCT
>Ga0307430_1003181_pt1 | contig 10364 bp, 8 predicted proteins | sample SalMarWE160130MG_FD_202159 | JGI IMG/M metagenome (GOLD analysis project Ga0307430, IMG submission 202159) | Salt marsh sediment microbial communities from the Plum Island Ecosystem LTER, Massachusetts, United States - WE1603-130 | ecosystem: Environmental > Aquatic > Marine > Intertidal zone >... | reverse complement strand
CATCTTTGTACCGACGATAGTATCGCAGCACTTGATCTAGTGCCACCCGTTTAATCACCGGAGCAAGATAAACGCGTTCTCGTTTTGTAAGGTAAGCATAGTTGGTATCAAACCAGGATGAAACCTGATCCTCAGACAGCCTGGTCTCTTCTCCCTTTAAGACAACATTATGAATATCCTCGATCGTCTGGTGTACTAACGTTCCGAATAATATCGGGCTGGTTCGCACTGGAGCAAACTCGAGCTCTTTGAAAAATCTGTACTGTTCTCCGCAGTTTTCATAGACAGTGAGATGAGACGAAAATGAATATTCGTTACGAATGTTAGCTTCGCGAATCGTACTAAGTGGAATCTCATTCAATTTGATCTGCGGGTCGTGCCATGATTTAAGTCCATCATAATGGGAGGCAAAATACTTGGAAGGCATTTGCCAGCTACCTTTACGTTTTTCATGGCCAGCAAGTACAAGTAGATTTTGAGCCCGAGAGAATGCTGTATAGAAAAGTCTCCGGAAGTCATAATACTTGGTGAGCTCTAAAGGTTCAAATTGAGGTCGAGAAAGATATCCGCCGGATTCAAGAAGTTCATCCAGGTCTGAATACTGCTTGCGCGGAACAGAATTCAGCGAATCGACAATTACAACCGGAAACTCAAGACCTTTTGATTGATGAACTGTAAGGAACGAAACACATCCGCTTGGCGCGTACTCAACCTCATCTTCGTACTCGAATAACCCCCCATCCTTGAGAAACCGAATGAAGTGGTTGAAGAGATCTCTAATGTTCTGAGTTAAGAAATCAGGAGTGAGAACGCTAATGTGATGGAGATATTCGAACTTGGAAAGGAGTTGAGAAAAGATAGCCAGGTTTCGCATCGCACGGCTATCAAGAAAGTTGCTCTGCAAGAATTGCTCGTTGAGGTAGCGGCTGAATAAGGGGAACCGAAGAAGCTGGTAAAAAAGGCCCGAAAAGGCGTAGTCAGCAGGTTGGATCAGATTCTGATGTTGTTTAGCGATAGTGCGCATCCATTGAAGCAAGTCCTGGTTTTCAGGCTTGCGTAACTGCTCGGCAAAGAATGCGAAACAATCTTGGTCATAGTACTCCCAGATTTGCAGCTCAGCTTCAGCTTTCCATTTGCGTAACTCTGGGAATTGGGGAAACAGAAATATCAAAGCGCCAATCATCAGACGGATCTCCTCCCTTTCAAAGAAAAGGTTTGAGCGGGGGGAGTAGACTGCTATTCCATGTTCCTCTAAATACTGGGATAAGGCTAAGGCTTTCGGGTTCTTTACAGAACGGAAAAGAAAGGCAATTTGATTCCAGTCAACGAGATTGCCTGTATCACGAAGTGCAAGGAGAAATGACAACACTTCTTTGTGGTAATCGCTTTGTGTAGTTCCAGAGAGTGTTATGGCTGTTGGGGTCTCATGAAATTCTGTGTCAGGGTCTGGTTCAACAGACTTGGTAAAACGAAAGACATTTCCGTTTGCGGTCCAATCCTGATCCTCGATCCAGCGATTGAAGAAGTTGATAATGTCAGGATGTGAACGGTAATTTGTAGTTAAGCCAACCTCGTTACACTGACCATCCGGGAATCTGTCTTTGAACTGCAGGATATTACGGATTGTCGCACCGCGAAAACGATATAGACCTTGATCATCATCTCCAACCACACATAGATTTGGGTTTTCGTTGCCACATAACAAGAAAAGAATAATTTCCTGAATGGTGTTTGTGTCTTGGTACTCATCCACCATGAAGTGAGTGATCTTTTCCCTCAACTCCTCAAGCACATCCGGATGATCGCGCAGGAGTTTATAGGCTTCATATTGAATTGTTGAAAAATCCAGGGCGTTAGCTTCATCGATTTGCTCCTGATAGATCGACCAGCATTCACCCAATATACGAACGAGATCATCTGGGGCATCTAGTAATGCATCAATATCAAGCGCTTCTTCACTGACCTTGTTAATCCAATTCATAAGGAGTTCGGATCGGCGCCATGAACTTGTATTTCTAGGATGGCCAATTAGGTCCTCAACATTGTCAATGCTTTGGTAATCACCGAGACGTTGATAAAGGAAATATTGCTGATCAAAACGATCCATCATTATGAAGTTGCGTTTTAGACGGGTGAACTCTCTATACTCTTCAAGCCAGCGTAAACAAATAGAATGGAAAGTACCGACATACATTTCATTAATATTGAAACGGACCCTAATTTCATTAAGTCGTGTTGAGATGCGGGTAACAAGCTCATTAGCAGCTTTGTCCGTAAATGTCGCGACAAAAAGATTCTCGGGCTGTACCCCGTGTTCTGAAACGAGATAAACAACACGCTCCACAAGCGTGAAAGTTTTTCCAGATCCTGGCCCAGCGATTATTAGGAGCGGCCCATCAGTAGAAATAATGGCTTTACGCTGCTGAGGATTAGCTGTACTTGATAGTAGACTGTTGTCCAAGTTACCCCACGATTTTCAACGGTTCATTACAACTGCTCGGTTTATTATAATGATATGCCAATCCTGCTTTGATATGGAAGATATACTCGTTGACATTTCGAATACTAACAATAATAGTATATTGACGATTAGAATTTTTTGCTTTTGGCAGGAGAACATGGGGACTAATAAAAATGAAGCGAAATATGTACTGACATTTTTGAACTTCCATCGAATTAAAAATTATTAATTTGATATTTTGCAATTTTAGTGATATTTAATTACTGAAGAATTGTAGAGCCAATATTTTGCCCGGGGAGAAGCGGACAAAATATCTGAGATTAGTACTTCTATTAACCATCACCATCACAAATAACAACAAGAATTCTGACAAAGTATCTGTGGCAGAGATTACCAATCATGCCAAAATTTTTCCGATTCCACTATACGAGTGGAATTCTGACATTGATCGATCTTGGATATTAAGAGATATTAATGAAAAATACCCCCCTCCCCGATCTGAAGGAATGCTCACCTCTTCTCTTTGATATTGAACAAGAAGAATACCTTCGGAGAATAAACAACAAAACATACGAAAACCGGCCTCGATCGAAAAGAAATCTAAGCTCTAATGAAGAAGTCGAGCTCGCGAAGTGCATCGAGAGGGCATCATTTGCAATAAAGGCGTTAGCAAGTGAAAAGCCGAAGGGAACTCGCAAGATATTGCTTGAGGAAATTGTAGATCAAGGAAAGATAGCAAAAGAGATTCTAATAACGGCAAATATGGGATTGGCCCATCATGTAGCAAAGGAATATGCGGGTGGAAATATTGCCATTGAAGATTTATGCCAGGTTGGTTCATTTGGATTGATCAGAGCTGCAGAGAAATTCGAATGGCGTAAAGGATGTAGATTCAGCACATATGCAGTGTGCTGGATACGATATTTCATTGAACTGGAGCTAGGAGAACAGGGATACCTTTTTAGACTTCCATATCATGCTCATCGAGATACAAGAAAAATCCGTCGCGAAAAGAATAGATTGAAAAAAGAATATAAGAGAGATCCTACACTGAGGGAAATCTCACAAGCTGCAAACGTGCCTCTCGATAGAACAGAATTTTTATTGATGAACTCTGAACCAACGTTATCTCTAGATAATCCATTTCCATCCAATAATGGAAATGATCTTGAATTGGCGGAAGCAATTGAAGATACTGATCAAGAACCAATAGATCACGCAGCAGGAAAGCACCTGGCAGTATCTGCTCTATACAAACACCTGGATGACCTGACGTTGGATGAGAAGTCAGTGATATCAAGAAGGTTTGGTTTAAATGGAAGAGGAGCAGAAACACAAAAGGAGATAAGTGATGCAATGGGAGTAAGTCTCGGGACAGTAGTGAAAATTGAAAGAAGTGCAATGTTCAAACTGCGAAATCCAGAAATTACATCGAAGTTGAGAGGATATCACTATTAGTTGATGTGGAATTGATTGCAGAGACAGTGATCTGTCTTAGTACGGAAATAAAATATGAAAAACGGTTCCCACTAACACGAGCAGGAGCATTTAACAACGGGTTACCAAAATAAAAAACAACGGATCTTTTATACCCGTCAATAAGTACTTGAACCAACAAGTGCAGAAAGGCCACCAAAAAGCAAGTTAAGACCTCCACAAAGAACAATTGCCCCTAATACTACAGCAACAATCACATACAAAATAGATCCATGCGCTCCAGTGTTACGCACATAGTCACGTGCTTTCAATCCTGAAATAACGGCTACAGCTATATTAAACGGCAAAATAAAACACCCTGCAAAACCCAGTGTAGCAGTAGCAATTGCTAACTCAATAAAAGCAACAATTATGAATCCGACGAAGGCTGCAATTGCTATAGCTATATTCCCTGCATAAAGCCAGCCCATCCCAAGTATTCCAAAGATACCAAAAATAATTTCAAGCACCATTGCGATAGTATCAGAACTATCTGAACGTGAAGGAACGACATTATTAGGAATTTGGTTGCTCATTGAATACTCCTTTTGTTCATAACGCGGTTTGGCTACTGATTAATGGCAGGAATTACGTTTCCGGAAGTTCAATGTTCAAATCTAGCAAACAATTAGCAAGCACTTATATTATGAGGGGAACAATAAAAAAGTCTAGCTGATCTCAAGACTTGGCCGCTGCACGCAATGCGTAACCAGGTCAGGTTTCTGTTCAGCAAGATCAAGTATCCACCGACAGATGGTTACACGCGAAACGCCAGACCACTCCGAAGTCTTATTCAGTGACGCCCCCTCCCCGATATAAAGTAATGTCTTTAGTTTCCGTACATTCTTTTTATCTCCCTGGGTTTCAGCATCACTAAGTTCCTTTTCCATGCTTTCTATAAGATCAGGAGCGAGTTCTAGAAACTGATCTCTCTCAGTAAGTTTGCCTAACCAATCAAGAACATTTCTCGCACCCCCAAGATATTTCTCACGGGCGTATGGGGAAAATCCCTTTTCTATTTTCATGTAGCTGTCGAAGGCAGGAAGTTCATCAACTGAAAAATACTTGGCGTCGAAGGATGTGCGTTTATTAGCGTGGAACCAGTCTAATAGCCTAAGAAATGCGTTTTCCCGGTTTCGGATTGTCTCTTTTGTATAGCCTTCTCGTTCAAGATACTGAAGATACTTCCTTTTGATTGACCTTTCTTCTTTGGATAATGGAGCCCAGGGATCCGATGATAAGACAACTTTATCAACTCCGAATTGAGCAAATCGCTTCAGTGCAGTTACAAGTGCACATCGAGAGTTAGGCGATAGACGACGCACTGCTCTCTCATGAGCCCAATAGGATTCAAAAGTATCCGGTGTTGCTGCAGCAGGTGAAAATTCCGATCGGCGCGCAAAACAGAACCACCTGTAAAAACCGGGAATTGATGATCTGTATGCCTTCGCTGTTATGTAGCTATATCCCTGCTCTTGAAGCCAATCTAAAAATGGAGATAGATCAATGGGGGCAAGCTCTGAGTCGAACGGGCTTCTCACAAGAAGATCATTATCTAAGGTCCATCGGAAGTAATCACGCAGACCGATAACATACTTTAGACGGGTTGATTTCTGTTTAAATTGAGTTTCAAGAAACGCTTCATAGGTTTCAAGCATGGGCACAGAAATGACATCAGGTTCGAGAAGCAGACCAAATGAATTGGAAAGCCAGATAAGGAAATAACGAATGTATCGTAAGTTGGTCTTGATCTTAGATTTGATTTGCCCATCGAGATGAAGTTGCTTTTCATAGAGGATCAAGTTTTTACGATGTTTACCAAGAAGATCTGCTGTACCAGGTTCTTTTTTCCCTAGAGCTCCAAACCATTCCTCGATTTCGGTCCTTTTAAAATGTGGAAGACCCTTTATAAAGGAGCTGCGGGGCAATTTATTGTTTTCATTCAGCTCGAGGACCTGATTATGAGAAATGCCAATATATCGTGAAACCTGTTTGCTGGTCATTAGTGACTCAAGCAATTTAGGTGTTTTTTCAACCCACTCATCGATCTCATCTCTATAAAAAACAAATGCACCATTCGCATTCTTGCGATTAGGAAGTAACCCAGCGTGCACATAATTCGCAATCGTCTGTGGATCTTTTAGACCAAGTAGCTCTGCAAGCTCACGTGAAGAGAGTGTGTTGCGCTTTTCTTCATCAAGATTGCTTTTCAATTGTTTGACGTCGTCACAATTAAATAGGAACTGGCCGCTGGCACCACGTACTCCTGGTAATGTGCCGTTGTGGAACCAGGCATAAACAGTGGCAGGAGTGACGCCCAACTTGTCTGCAGCTTGGGTTGTGGTTATGAATACTTTCCCCATACTCTAGCTCATTATTTAGATGGCTTGATTGAAACATTGCCACGTGTATTTATATTTTATTGTGTAACAACATGCGATAAATCAAAGTGATTATGAATGGACAAGAGTATTGTAAATAGAAAGAGCAGATCCTTTCTATTGATGATATGAAATAATTACCAAAAAGAAAGGTGATCTACTATTTAAAGATAGCTAAACCCTGGGGGATTAAATAAACCCAGAGTTTCGCAGGCTCACCCCAATGAACACCCAACTTCTCGCCGGCATTCCCCGAAAGAAGATCAAAGTATTCATCATCGCGAAGGGATACAGCACCTTTCTCCATACTTCGTGGATTTCGTCCAAGCAAGGGTGTTTCTCCCTCCATGCTTTGAAGCTTTGCTGCAGCCCCCTTCCCCCTGGTTTTATTACCCGAGAAGAATTTTTTAATTGATCGCGGATCAAGTGGCGAGAAGATTACACGCTGGCCAGCATTCGCCACAAACTCGATTGCTGATGGGTTTGAGAATTTACGGTCAGCTTCAAGCAATTGGATATCCATTCCAAGAGCAATTACGGCTTGCTTCTGGAACCACTTGGTCGGATCGCTAATCTGAATATTTGATGCATCTTGTTTACGCCAATGTCGTGTCTGACGCATATAACGCTCTTCTTCGATCTCCGCTACCTGTTCAAGAGCAACTGCCTGTCGACGAAAATAGTAAATTGCGATGACTATAAAAGTAGCCATCAGTAAAACAAGTGCAATACCGATCGAAACATCCATTATTGATATCCCTCCAATTTATCCCTGGCTTCCTCAGCCAAAAAAGCCTCATTTCTTATCTCTCCAAGCCTTCTCCAGGCTTTGGGGCGTGGGTCGTATAAACCAGTAATTCCAAGAATCACAGCCAGACCCACGATTACTGTCAATGGCCACCAAATGTAAGGTGCGGGTGGAAGAGGAATCTCTACATTTTCTGGTTCAGCTGGCTCTGCAGCTTCAGGCTCAATTACCATGGCAACTTCGGCTGGTGTAGCAGTTGGTTTCGATCCTGTTTTTACTGGTTCAGCAGTAGATGTAGGTGTTGATGTTTGCTCAAAAGTGGGTGTTGCTGTGGGAGGTTCGGGAACCACAACCACTCCGGAATCTGATCCTGAGTTACCCAGTTGATCCCAAGCGACAAGGGTTACTGTGTACTCTCCAGGAGGAGCAAGAACAGAGCCAAAGTGTCGATCCCACGTGAATCTGTTAGGTATATTTCCAGACGACCAATCAATCCGTTGACTTCCATAAACACCACCATCAATGACCAGACGAGCACTGCTTATTCCAATACCGGCATCTCGAACGCTTACAGATGCAGTTTCCCAAACCATCCACAATGCAGTGATGTTAACGTGAGGGCCTTCATTATCGACAACGACTGTGATATGTGCCGTCGACTCGAGATTGCCGGCAACGTCTGATGCGCGAACGAGAACATTGTATGTGCCGTTAGGAACTGTGCGCGTATCCCAGGAGTAATTCCATGCGCCACCCGCAAGGCCAATTCCAGACCAGGAGCTTCCACCATTCAGCGAGATCTGCGCAGCATTAAGGCCGGAAGTAGCGTCAGCGCTTGTGCCACTCATATTGAGATTCCCATTAATTGTTACAGTAGTTCCTTCAGCAGGAGACACAAAAACGGAAACGGGTTCAACAGAGTCTATGCTGAAAGATTGTGAATCGGTCGAAGTATTGCCTGCAACATCGGTCACCTGCCAGTTAATTGTGTGAGCACCTTCGCCGGTTACAGTTGCGCTGCCTCCAGATTGCCAAGCCCCGCCATCAATTTGATACTGACGAGATCCTATTCCGGAGAGAGCATCCGATCCCGATTCGGTTCCTGTTACCGTTGCGGATGTATACCAGACGCCTGAACCGGCCGTGCCGGTTATTCCCGGGTTGATCACTGGCGGCGTATTATCCAAACCTGCTCCTGCTGAACTTGAAGAAGTATGGCCTGCTCTATCTGTGGCCATCAAATCTAGTGAGTACCAACCTTCAGAAGATATTGTCCCCGTAGGAGCGTAACCACCTCCACCTATCGAAACTTCCGCCCCACCGGAGGGAACACCGGAAGTGGCGTCTGATCCTGAGGCTGTGATGGTTAACGGGCCTCCACGATACCAACCTCCACTGCCGGCAGTCCCTCCAGATACGGAATAGCCTGTTGTGGGTGGAACGGTGTCGAGTCTCCAATTTACGAATTCCTCCACACTTGAATCACCATAGGTTGACATCGCCCAGAAGCCAATGGAATAGTTGCCTTCCGACCCACCCGACCAGGAGCAAGAAATACTGGACGCATTGGGTGGATCACACATTACTCCGGGATCACCTTCAATTAACGTTATCATTTCGCCAGCGAGTGGCTCGTTTGCAGAGAGATCGATACCAGCGCCGCCAACACACCATCCGTTGGATCCAGCAAGACCACAAGTGAACGAGCCGTTTACAGTAGCCTCGGGGAGAGTTGTCGTTTGAGTCACTTCAGTACATCCTGTAGATGGAGGCGAGCATGAAACCGGAGGGTTCGGGCTGGGATGAGTTACAACGATGGAGCATCCTGCACTTATGTCGCAATCAAATGGCCATCCACAGCGACCAGCATTGAACCATGGCTCAGTAGCACTTGCGGAAGGACAGCTGCTTGAGGGGGTATAGTACAGATCAAGTGTGCAAAAATAGCCGCTATCAGATGCCCTATAACTGCAATGCTTTCTTCTCCAAACAGTTGTGGTGGTGGTTCTGTTAGGTCCAGGTGCCTGCGCCCACACAACTCCAACAATGATCAATAAAAAGAACAGGCTTATTAATGGAGAAATGAAAAATCGTTTTTTGTTCATCGTGAACATTGCTCCTACGACCAAGAGAGCATAAATATCTCAGTAAAAATTATCAAAATAAGCATTATGTAGAAATGTAAGCAAAAAGGTAATGCTCTGAAATAGAATATAGTCTGTTTTGATAAATTTCAAGTCTATAAAACCCACCCTATCTTTCATCTGCGATATTAATATTATGGTACGAACAAATAAAGTTGAAGACACAATTTTGTGCTATTCAATAATGTAATGGGAAAACGACACGAAGGAGAGTTGAACAATCTAAGTAATTCTAAGCAATATAGTAACGGTTTCACTGATCAAAGGTCAAGTCGAAAACCTACTCCCCGGATAGTTTTTACGAGTTTCGGCTGAGATGGGTCCTTTTCAATTGCTTTACGGATCCAGCTGATATGAACATCCAAAGTTCTAGTGTCTCCCATGTAATCCGTGTGCCAGACACGCTTCATTATGGTTTCACGCTTGATTGCATACCCGGATTTATCAATCAATAGGATCAATACTTCTATACATCTGGGTGAAAGGTTGGTTTCCCGACCGTTGCACTGCACACGGCGAGTAATGGTATTCAGCTTAATTGGGCCAGCTTGCAGATAATCCCCGTTATCCCCAGGAAGCAATCGCTTTATCCGATTGAACAACTTCCTGATCGTAAACGGATGAACAAGCACTTCAGCATGAAATCCATTGAGGTTAAGTCCCAAATCATTCGTTGTAACTACAATAAGTGGAACCCCATTTAGTGACGACGAAAGACGATGCACCATACGTGAACCACTCGTATGAAGAGATGCTGCATCTAGAATTAATAAGTCAGGATGAGTTGTTTCTACAAAACGCTCCGCCTCCCCCACTCCAGAAGCAGTAACAACAGAATACCCTCTCTTCATAAGAGATACTGAGAGGGGTAAAGTCCCTCTACGAGTTTTTTCAATGATAATAATATTAGAATTTTCCATAATGTCTGGTTTATATAAAATGGACAACTATCTATTTGGTATTTCAACCCATCGTTCAGGATGATTGCTGTGAGGAATGAATGTGAATGATGGTAAAAGGCAGCCGGGAATTTAACGCTGCCTCTTAGTCTAATTGGTGATGTCCTTATAATGCTGTAAAAATAAGCGGCGTGAGATATCCTTAAGGTTGTTCAAAACCTATGCCCTGGAAAGGCACGAAAGGACACTCACGCC
>Ga0307430_1003177_pt1 | contig 10370 bp, 6 predicted proteins | sample SalMarWE160130MG_FD_202159 | JGI IMG/M metagenome (GOLD analysis project Ga0307430, IMG submission 202159) | Salt marsh sediment microbial communities from the Plum Island Ecosystem LTER, Massachusetts, United States - WE1603-130 | ecosystem: Environmental > Aquatic > Marine > Intertidal zone >... | reverse complement strand
AGCTTAAAATACCCGAAACTCGGGAAATAAAAGAGAAGGCACGGAGAGCGGGGTATGACCAGGGTAAGAAGGAGCACCAAATCTGGTATTACTGCGATACGTGTAAACAAAGGATAGACATGACACCCGATAGCGAGTCTCATAAAGCTATGATAGGCTTTATGAGGGAACATAACTGGGGACATACAGGCTGTCACGGTCAGTAGCTCATTATCAATATCTTAACTATCCTAATCCCATACACAGAATACATTGAACAGGTATTATGTTCCCAGAATACCATGGCAAAGTGAACAATCCGCTAGATTGTGACTTACTCTGATCAAAACAAGCAAATGTTCCCCAACAAAAGACTCTATTGTTATATGAGATAACGTAGCAGGTATATGTTCTCTCTTGGGGTAAGATGATTGGCAAGAAGAAAAGCTCCCTCTACTTCTAGTGCTATAGGGCATCTTCACAGTGAAGGCCTTGCCTATCTTGATGTCATTACTATGAAAGCCCCGCCGGGAGTTGACTTCACAGGGCGTTTGAAATATATTTGACTTAGTTATGCTATTTCTTGATTGAGGGTGAGAAATGGAAGTGTATGGGCCGAAGCGATTGGGAAGAGAAACCAGCGTGCCGGTGGCACACATCGCTCTTCAAATGGCGAGCAACAATGTTGTGCTCGTGGTTGGCGCTGGAGTTAGCAACGCACCCCCCACCAGTTTGCCTATTGGGCAGGAAATAGCTCGTGCATTGAAGCACAAACTTGGCTATACAGAGCTGGCAAAGTATGTCGAAAGCCTTCCAGAAGACGATTTGCTCGTCATTGCTGACACAGCAGAAGCACAGTCCCTTGAGGCTCTTAAATTGGTTCAAAAGGCGATCCTTGATTCTTTTGATTTCAAGACCGCCCGTCCTAACTATGCGCATCAGTATATTGCTATTCTCATGGCAGAGGGTGCCGTCAAGACAATGACAACCAATTGGGACACATGCATAGAAAGAGCAGCAGACATGACATACTCTGACCTAGTCCCCTGTCGATTGCCAGAAGAAATTGGAGGAGCAGGAACTAGTGCAGTCCTGCTGAAGTTACATGGATGCGCTGAGATCGAAAACTCTATAAAGGTGTCTTCCAAAGAAGTTGGGGGACCCGTCTGGTGGGCAAGTCATCAAGTCAGTGCAGGGATTGAGAGCAGCTGGGTTGTTTTTGTTGGGATAGGGAGTATTGTGCCATATATTAGAGAAACAATCAGAAAAATCGTGAATCTAGCAAAAACAAGCACAAGAATTCGAGTTGTTGATATACGAAAGACCTCCGACTGGGACGAGCTACTAGATACAGCAGGAAATGACTATTTCATCAAGAGTTCAGCAGAGGAGTTCCTTGATGATGTTGTCACTTCGTTGACCAACCAGCAGCTTTCGCAGGCTTTGACGTTGGCCCAGCAGTTAGCAAAAGAGATGCCCATAGATGGCATTGATGTAGTAGCTGCTACTGAACAAGTAATTGGGTTCCTCCGAGAGTACCCCGCCCATTTTACATGGCTATGGGCTAGGCGTGGCGTGTTTCCGAGTGGTTGTAGTCCAGTAATGCTTGACCCTACTTTTGTGAGGTGTGTCCTAGCTTTAGCACTGCTCCATAGCATATCTCAACTTGAAAAAGTTAAGATCGTCGGTAGTACCGTTTCAGTTTGCTGTAATGATTTCATGGTCGAGCTTCTTTGGGCAAAAGAAGCTCTCGCATCAAGCGTCTTATGCAAGAAGAAGATGGAGTCCCTTTTGGCCGACAAGAGGAATAATACTTTGCCCCAGGGTAAGCGGTGCATTGTTATTGTCCATGGCTCGTCAGGACCATTACCGCCCGAGGCAATGCCTGAATCAGTCGTTGATAAGCCAGAGGTCGAGGACATCATTGATGGCCCCCAGACACTGGCGGCTTGCTGGATTACGTTAGATTCTTTGGTTAGCGTGGAAAACAAAGACAGACTTCGCGATTTGGTGGGAGCAGGATAATGTCTGAGATCACGCCATCAAACGAGAATTTTAAAGGCTACTTTGCCACCAAGCTTAAAGAGGCTGGCTACGATACCCGGACTTGGGAGTTGGTGCAAGGCCTTGCCCCAGTTGTGCTTGCAGAGAATCCGTACTACCTCATTGCCTTTCAAGTTTTTAACGTATGGACTGAATTGGTGGATGCTGCCGGACGAATTGAGCTGGCTCTATCTGACATAATCAGCAGGCAAAAAGCAACAGACAAGGTGTGGGATGCTTACCTAGTGCTGGTCTGCAGAACTGAGCTCCACAAGATTGAGGATTTCAATCAACTCTCCAATCTCACATATAACACTCGCCACACGCGCAAGATAGTCCATACTGGTCTTGGCGACCAATTGACACGGTTGGATGAAATCGCAAAACCTTTCATATCGCTAACCAAAGCACGGTCTACTGCCAAGGGCCGTGACCCCTTGCGTATACTTGGTGAAAAAATGATTGAAGATGAGGCCATAGATCATGCTGAGGTCGAAAAGTTAATTTCCATATTCAGGGAGCGAGGAGACCTTGCAAGTGTCTAGTTCTAGCCAGGCAGAGCCCTTGGTGTTTCGGTCGCTCGTCATTGAACGATTTCGGGGGTTTAATGACCCGGCGGAGATTCCACTTGATGCTTCAGCTGTGGTTGTCTCTGGTGCGAATGGGCAGGGGAAAACGTCGCTGTTTGACGCTATCCAGTGGCTACTGCTGGGACGTATCCAACGGCTGGAAGAGCTACGATTCAGAAAGAGCGAGGAGCATATCGTCAACATATATGCACCAATAGGGTCAAAAGCACGAGTACAGGCGACTATGAAGGATGCTTTGTCCAGCAATTTATTGACCGTCACTAGAACCGGCGACCACAGCGGCAGTATTCTCGAAGTGGACAGGGATGGTGAATTACTGGTCGGGGAAAAGGCGGAGAAGTGGCTCAAGGTTGCACTAGGTGCGTCAACTGTGGAGGAGGTCACCTTTGAACGATACTTCTTAACTGCTGCTCTCTTGCAACAGGACCTTGTACGCTCTTTCTTATCTACGTATACACATGCTGAGAGATACGAGGTTTTGTCGCGGCTATTGGGTCTTTCAGTCATTGACAAGTTCATTGATGAGCTTGCTGGGACCGAGAAGCGTATCGACGAGCAAGTCAAAAAAGCATATGGCGAGTTGCAAGAAGCTGAAGAAATTATGGCCAAAGCTGATCAAGATATCAAGGAAAGCAAAGCACGCATAGCAACCGCCCCAGTCTTGTCTGACGCTATCGAGCAGATGAAAAAGGAGGCAAAGTCCCTTGGCCTCAGCTCTTTACTTAGGACATCAGACGAAAATTCCAAGAAAAACGCTCAAGTCATTCTGAGAGAAGTATACCAACACAAGCAGTACCTACAGCGGCTTGACGAACTAATGGACGCCATACAGGTACATTTTGGCCAGAAACCGACCATAGCCCCAGAGGCATTGGGCAAAGACATAATGAAGATCAAGAGTCAACTAGACGAAGCTAATGCTCGACTGAAAGATGACCTTGCCAAAGAGCACCAGTATCTTGAAGCATTTGACAAGGTTAAGTCTCGAGCCGATGAGTTGAAGCAGCTTGCAGGTCTAGCAATGCCTATGCTTACAGACCGCTGTCCTGTGTGCTCTCAGCGGATAAATGTTGATGATGTAAGGAACAGATTACAGTTGATCCTCGCTGAACAGCCGGAGCTGTCTGAAGCAAAGAATCGATATGAAAAAGCCAGGAAGGCTGCAGAGAGTACAGCGAAAAGAATATCGCGGCTAGAGCAGGAGTATCGCAATGCCAGTACAGCTATGGAGGCAGCGACGAACTGGCGTAGACAGACAAACCGTTTGGCAGAGGAACTTAAAGAGGTTAGCGAGAATCTGGACAGACTTGAATTTCCACGTCCCTTACCCGAAGTCGACGCTCTAGTCGATTGGTTCTCAGTTGTTCGGAACTGGGCATCCGATGTGTCGACGAGACTCAGGGCTCTAGAGCAACTCGCTGAAAAAGTTGTCGCTGCCCATTTGGCAGTAGAGGAAACCGATCGGATGGATAGACTAGAGGCTAACCTTGAACATGCTAAGGCTCTGCGGATTCAGAAGCAGAGTGTGGTGGATAACCTCGCCAAATCGTTAGCCGCTCGCCGAATGCTTACTGTGTTGGCAAAAGAGAAGGCAACCGAGGTTGTCCGAGAGGCTTTTGATGAACTGGAACCCGTGGTACAAGACTTATTCTGTAGGCTTGCGCCACATCCCACCTTCGACCGACTCTCTTTCACGCATGAATTGTTTCGAAAACGAGGATCTTCGATTCCCCTTGCCATCGACCAACAGACTCAGTTGAAGGTAAGTCCTGCGATTGGATTCAGCTCTGCGCAAGCTAATGTTGCAGCTCTCTGCTATTTCCTTGCACTTGCTTTTGCGAGTAGCGAGGCTGATTTCGGCTTCGTATTACTTGATGATCCACTTCAAGCAATGGATGATGTCAATGTGCTTGGCTTTTCCGATCTGTGCCGTTTCTTGCGTAGGGAAAAACAGCTTATCATCGCCACGCATGAAGAACGTCTTTCAAACTTACTCGTACGGAAATTGAGGTCTAGAGACGAACCCTTCAACAGTATAAGTCTCAACTTCAGTTCATGGAACAGGTCAGGCCCGTACATACAGTCCGAGAGAATCGGTCCGCGCGAGGAAGTCTCCATCCTAGCCAACCTTGCCTAGCAAACAGACTGCTCTGATTGCCAGGCTACTATTTGCTCTGCTGACTCATAGACAGCCACTTAGGTTGTGGGTGTCACCAAAACCAACAAGCCAAACTGGCTTAAACTCGTTTCGGTGGCCCAATCATTCACTACTGACATCACTTGGCGGTCATGTAGATTTGCTTAACAAGTGGCTTTTTGTTGGAGTGCTGTTAACATTTCCGAGGAATGTTCAGCAGGTTCTGGATTGCATAATAATATGCTTGAATTTCCGAATGGTAGGGTGTTATCTTTTATGCATGAGCAAAGAGAACAAACCAATGCCAAGACCGAAGCCTGAAACAACTGCTCCTGCGCCGCTACGTATATCGACAAAATCAGGAAAGCCCAAAGGCAAGTAGTGCGACCAAGAACAGGACCTCAGATGCGGTTGCTACGATTAAATAACGTATTGCTTTAGCTTTTTCAATTAAGACTGCTTCATTTTTAGAATAAGACTCTTCCAAGTGTGTAAGCAGTTCTATTTTGAACTGCGATGGTTTCATATCCCAATACCATTTACGAATCTCAATGGGATTATCGAGTGTTTCAAACCGGCGTAACTTTATTGCCGCAAAGGTATAACCGATAACAAAACCGTAGCTACCGAGAACAAATCCACCAAATATTAGAGAGGCTAGATCAAGAGTTTGTAATGATAATACGCCGGCGGATATTCCTACGCCTAGTATTATCGTAGCTACGCTAAACAAGGTTGTTGCTTTCGCCTCCAATGCATCAGCGACATGACCTTGCTCAGTCAAGACGTTTTTCACCCAGTCAAAGGCCAAATCTAGACTCGGCGGCGCTGTAATTTTTGAGTTGGATTGCTCTGCCATTTCTTGCCCCATTTTAAGTTGCCCGTTAAACAACAAACATACTATTAGCTAGGTATAGGATAAAATAAATAGATCTATTATGCAATGCAGACACAAATCTGGACTGCACATTTGTCAGAATTGTTTAACGCAAAGAGCACCGGTCTCCGGAGGCTGAGACTGGCGTCGAATTTCCATCCTGCCGAGATGAGACCCGACGGCTCGACACCACGAGTGGTTACACCTGATCACAACTACCAACACTCACGGAAAGTGACTAGTTAAGCGTTAAATGCGAGAGGGGAAGCGTCGAGTCTCCCCTATCTTTGTTGCCCTAAATTACAATTTGGAGTATTCTCTTTGCATAGGCGACTGACCGATAGTCCAAGGCAGGAAAGTGAATGTCTTTATCTCAAGAGCGTTTGAGAGACATCGTATTTGAGTTGGCCTCCCGACCCGCGCATGAGAAGGTGCGCGTCTTAGTCTACGAACTCATCGTGAATGGTCTCGGCGCGAGCAGCACCGAACTGGACTTTGAGCGTCCAGTGCCCGAGGTACATGGGCGGATTGATGCCCTGCTTGGCAGAACACTATTTGAATTCAAGTCAGATCTGAGGCGTGAACAGCGTGATGCGGAAGCCAAACTACCCGGATACCTAGCTCAACGAGAGACCGAAACTGGATCCCATTTTGTCGGGGTGGCAACCGACGGGGCAACGTTCATACCCTACGAGCTTCGCTCGGGCAAGCTTCAACAGTTCCAGCCGTTCGCAACACGCACCAACGACCCACGTGAGTTGCTTGTCTGGCTCAGCTCGGTTGTTGCAGTTAGTACCGAATTGGAGCCAAGTTCAGATGTTATCAAGCGTGAGCTTGGCCGCAGTAGCCTTGCCTGGAACATGGCTAGGCAAGAGCTCACTACCCTGTGGGACGAGGCATGCCAGCATCCCGATGTAAAGCTGAAGCGTGACTTGTGGGAACAGCTTATCCGCCGCGTTTACGGCTCCACTCTAAACGAAGATGTCCTGTTTTTCCAGCACACCTATTTAACAATTATCGCCAAGACGATGGCGGCCAAAGTACTGGGAGTAGCTGACGCAGAACCTGGAGAGCTGATGTCCGGACGTCGTTTCAGCGAGGCAGGCATTGGTGGGCTGGTTGAGGCAGACTTCTTCGACTGGCCTCTCGCAACAAAGAGAGGGCCCAATCTGGTGCGCCATATTGCATTACAAGCCAGCCGTTTCCACTTGGAGGACATAAAGGCTGACGTGCTCAAGGGGCTTTATGAGTCGTTGATTGATCCAGAACAGCGCCATTTCCTGGGTGAGTACTACACCCCCGACTGGCTGGCGGAAAAGATGTGCGCTCATGTAATCAAGAATCCACTCGAACAAAGAGTGCTCGACCCGGCATGCGGCTCAGGCACATTCATCTTTCACGCCGTACGCAGATTGCTAAAATCAGCAGAGGAGGCCGGTATTTCGGTTTCGGACGCAATTGAACGGGCTTGCCGTCAAATCCGTGGCGTGGATGTTCATCCCGTCTCTGCCCAGATAGCTCGCGTCACGTTCCTGCTCGCATTGGGTCCGCAGCGATTGAAGCAGCGCCCATCCAACATCAACATTCCGGTGTACATGGGCGATTCACTGCAGTGGAATACTCGCGGCTTCATGGCTGAGCGCGACGTGTTGATTGAGACCCCCGAAAGCCGGGAATTGCTGGAATTCCCTTTCGAGGTCACGCGCGATCCATCCATCTTCGATGCTGTAATTGGGCGCATGCTGGAGCTTAGCGAACTTGACTCACCAGCTGAAGGGTTAGTGGCGTGGCTCAAACGAGACTACCAACTGAGCCCCGAAACGGTCAAGACGCTTGTCCAGACTTATGGGACCCTCCATCAACTTCACAGCCACGAGCGCGACCACATCTGGGGCTTCGTGGCGCGGAATCTCGTTCGCCCGATCTGGCTTTCTCAGCAGACACAGAAAGCTGACGTGGTGATTGGAAATCCTCCATGGCTCTCGTACCGATTCATGGATTTGGACATGCAGGCGCGTTTTCGTACCGAGTGCCAGTCGCTCGGCATCTGGCACGGGCAGGTGGCTCAACAGCAGGATCTTTCGGCGTACTTCTTCGTTCGCTGCATAGAGCTTTACCTCAAAGACGGCGGGATCATCGCGTTTGTCATGCCTTACGCTGCCATGACTCGGCGCCAGTTCGCACGTTTGAGGAACGGGCTGTACGGTGGCTCTCAGAGGGGCTATTCCAGGTTGGTACATGTAACCGTGAAATTCACAGATGCCTGGGCGTTTTCGGATGAGGTACGACCCCTGTTTCTGGTGCCCTCGTGTGTACTCTTCGCGAGGTCGGGCAATGGCGGAGGTCCTAGGCTACCGAGTAGCATTCAGTTCGTCACTGGTCAGTTACCACGAAGAGACGCATCCGGATCGGAAGCTGCCACTCACTTGTCGTGGCATGATGGCTCCTGGCCAACCGAGCGCGTTCAAAGAGTCACAGAGGGATATGCCGACCGTTTCAGGCAGGGTGCCATAATCATCCCACGGGTGCTTTTCACCGTCCAAAAGGCGGAGGCAGGAATGCTTGGGTCAAACCTAACCACGCCACTGGTGGAGAGTCGCCGCACTTCTCTGGAGAAGCCGCCTTGGAAAGACATCCCGCCGATCAGGGGCAATGTCGAGACCAGCTTTCTTTATCCACTGTATCTCGGCGAGTGTATAGCGCCATTCCGGGTGCTCGCTCCGATTCTATCGGTCCTGCCATGGGACAGGAGCCGAGGTCAGTTGGTAGACGCTGCTGAAGCACAGTCTCAAGGCTATGCCTATTTGGCAGGTTGGATGGGAAAGGCCGAACAGGCTTGGTCTCAACACGGCAGTGCTAGGAGAACTCTCCTCGAACAGCTCGACTATTATGGTCAGCTTTCGGCACAGTTCCCGACCTCGGCACTGCGAGTGGTGTATAGTAAAGCGGGTACTCTGCCTGCCGCCGCACTCATTAGAGAACAAACGAGCCTTGTAGATCACACTCTCTACTGGGCTGAAGTCGAGACTATATCTGAAGGGCATTACTTGCTGGCCATACTGAACAGCGAAACTGCCCGTAAGCTGGCCGAAGGTCTTCAAGCTAGAGGACAGTGGGGAGCACGCCATTTTGATAAGGTCATACTTTCCTTGCCCATCCCGCCTTTTGATAGCTCCGATAAATTGCACATGTCTCTAGCAAATGCGGCAGCCCATGCAGAGCATATTGCTTTAGCAGGTAACATTGACAACGACATTCATTTTGTCACAGCGAGGAGGAGAATTCGCGCCGCATTGCATGAGGACGGCATAGCTCAAAGAATTGATAACTTGGTCAGAGAGCTTATCGAAGGAAAATAGCGTGATTACAGTTACTTTCCTGTAGTAGTTTATGGGCAATGCATAAGCACTTATTATATGTCCAGACACAAGAGAACGCGGGCACGATGTACTGCGGCCTAATGCAGACTGCATCGAGCGCTAGCTATGATCGCCTGACTGTAGTAATGGCGTATGCTACAAAAATCGGATGTGAACTACTAGTTGAAGGTTTCAAGACTCAAATCACATCTTGGAAGCAAATGAAGAAGAGGTGGCTGGTTTCTATTGATTTCGGTATCACCGAACCTAATGCCCTGGTTTACCTCGCGGAACTTCCAAATTCAGTAGTGAGAGTTCCTAATCGGGAAACATCTTCTGTAGAATTATTAGGGGTGCCTTTTCGTTTTCACTCAAAGTTGTATTTTTTTGAGTCGCGCGATGACCGTGAGAAAATCGCCTTGTTCTCCGGATCATGCAATCTTACACAAAGTGGTCTATTCTTTAACACTGAACAAGCTACTGCCTTTGTTCTGACTCCGCCTATCTCTAAGCGAGACAGGCCTTTTCTGCTTAACCTGAAAAGGCAGAGAACCATCATTGAAAGAATGTTCAGATCATCTTCAAGCCTGAGTGATGACTTACTGGAAAAATACCGTGCACTTTGGCGACCGACAAATCTACCGAGAATAGAACATAAACGTTTTACCAACACTCTTGGGTCTAATCCCGTTATCAGTTTATCCGAGGCTGTCTCTCTAGCTTCTGCAGAAGCATTCTGGGTAAAAGTCACTAACAAGGTGGTCAAAAATCGCGGGAAGGATAAACCCGGGAATCAAATTGACCTTCACCGTGGTTCTCGAGTATTCTTTGGTTTCGGGGTAAGTGAAGTACCTCTTAATACCGTATTTGGCTCAGTTCCGATTAGGTTTAAAGGGTCAACGTCTACCTTCAGCGTTCGCTTTGGTAACAATTATATGGATAAGATAAATCTACCACCCCTCCAAACTCCTCGTACATATGCTGCAAAAACATTACTATTTACGAGAAACAGGGATGGTGTTTACGACCTGACAATTGGGAGTTCCCGTCTTGAAAAACTATGGAAGAAAATGTCCGCAGATCAAGGTACGGTTTATCAGATGCAAAGTGGACGACCATACGGAGTGTTCAGCAAGCAGACCTAACGTGTATCTAGCGCACATTGACTGAATGAAATATTGTCATCACCTCTTGAGAGAATGGCTATCACAGAAAAGAACAAGCCGTTAATCTTCATCAGACACATTTCGTCAAAATATTTACTTACCAAACCGCCCGAGCCTATAATTAGAATGTTGGATTTTTGCCACTCTATCCACCGGTTCACCCAGCCATGATTGAAAGAATTGAATGGGACAAATTAACCAGTAACCCCAATGAATTCC
>Ga0307430_1003171_pt1 | contig 10379 bp, 8 predicted proteins | sample SalMarWE160130MG_FD_202159 | JGI IMG/M metagenome (GOLD analysis project Ga0307430, IMG submission 202159) | Salt marsh sediment microbial communities from the Plum Island Ecosystem LTER, Massachusetts, United States - WE1603-130 | ecosystem: Environmental > Aquatic > Marine > Intertidal zone >... | reverse complement strand
AAGACATCCTGGAATCAATGACCAAAAGACGGATTTTTGGTTTTCTGGTTGGTGCCGGCACCACAGCTTTGATCCAGTCGAGCTCTGCTGCAACCGTTATGGTGGTCGGCTTCGTGAACGCAGGACTGCTTACTCTCAAACAGGCAATATCCGTAATTATCGGCACGAATGTCGGCACAACAGCGACGGCGTGGCTGGTTTCCATATCAGGGTTTGAGGCATTCAAGGTGACTGATTACGCACTTCCAGCCGTTGCTATCGGCTTTGCCCTTCAGATATTCGGTAGAACACAAAGGGCGAAAAATGTAGGGCAAATCCTCGTCGGTTTTGGCATTTTGTTTATTGGCATATGTTTTATGAAAGACGCCTTCAGCCCTCTGAAAGAGAGTGAAGGCGCACATAAAGCATTGATATGGTTTGGGCGTAATCCGCTTTTGGCCATTTTGGCTGGAACGGTCATAACAATGCTGCTGCAAAGCAGCTCGGCTTCGGTTGCATTGATTCAGATGCTGGCTATTCAGGGAGCGTTCGGTAATGACTGGAAACAGGTTTTACTGGTGGTAATACCGTTCATACTCGGTGATAACATCGGCACAACAATTACGGCTCAGCTTGCGGCCCTTCAGGCCAATCGTAACTCGCGTCGAGCCGCCTGGGCACATACGATGTTCAATGTTATCGGGGCTTTTATCTGTTTCTGGTTCATCGCTCAGGTGGGCAAACTTGTTGATATAATCACACCCTGGGGACTCAACGAAACAACGATCGCCGTCTCCATCGCGGTTACTCACACAACCATAAAAATCTTCGAGGCGGTATTCTTCCTGCCTCTGACGGGTGTCCTGGAAAAACTGGTACTTAAGCTGGTACCGCAAAAGCCAGGCGAATTACTGCTTCAGCCGACGGTATTGGAACGACACTTGTTGACAACGCCGGAGCTGGCTATGGGTCAGGCCCGGCGTGAGATAGTGCGGATGGCACGAGCTTCCAAAAGGGCGGTTAACCAGGCAGTGGACGGGCTTGTTGAAAATAACATGAGAAAACTTGACATTGCGCGGACGACCGAAGATGTAACGGATACTCTCCAGTACGAAATCACATCGTACCTTGTGGCTTTATCCACAAGGGAGATTTCAAATGAGATGTCGGCGGAGCTGCCGGTGCTGTTGCACATGATTAACGACCTCGAGCGTATAGGCGACCACGCTGTAAACATTGTCGAGATTGCTGAACGAAAAATAGAGCAAAAGCTTACCTTTAGCGACTTTGCACTGACCGAGGCTGCTCAATTGAAAAAAGAGGCAGAACAGATGTGTGATTATATCATAACAGCCTTAGAAAATAATGATACTGAAGCCGCCAAATCAGCGCTGGTTAATGAAGATAACCTCAACAAGATGCAGATAGTTCTTCGCCGCAGCCATGTTCAGCGTATGAGCGAGGGCCTCTGCTCGCCCCAGGCGGGTTTGATATTTATCGACCTGGTTGATAATATCGAAAAAATCGGCGACCACCTCACCAATATCGCACAAGCGGTAATAGGCGGCCTACAATGGGCGGAGGACGAGCCGAAAATTTCTACCAATCCCGAACGAGATATTGACAAACCTTAAAAACCAAATTTTTGCAGCAATCACAGAAAAACTCGCTTGACCGGTGATACCAAAACAGATAAAACTGCCGCGCAATCGATGCACGATGCGATACATAATACGATATAAGGGAACAGTATGGTCAAAGAGATGATTTTCGGGATAGTAGGGGGATTGGGCCTGTTCCTGTTTGGCATGGGGATAATGTCGAACGGTCTGAAGGATATCGCAGGGCAGAAACTTAAAGATATCCTCGGTGTACTTACGAAGCATCGGGTTCTTGGAGTCCTGATGGGGGCTCTTACAACGGCTCTGATTCAGTCGAGTTCTGCTACAACGGTGATGATTGTTGGATTTGTTAATGCAGGGCTTTTGACTTTAAAACAGGCGTTGTGCGTCGTTCTTGGTGCAAATATAGGGACGACGTTTACGGCGTGGCTGGTTTCAACATTTGGGCTTGGGGGACTGAAGATAACAGCCTTCGCACTTCCAGCTATTGGCATTGGTTTTCTGCTGCGGACTGTGGGCAAAACACGGAAGATAAAAAGCTTTGGCAACATATTGCTGGGGTTTGGACTTCTGTTTGTAGGCATTGGCTTCATGAAGGATGCATTTAGTCCTCTTAGGGATAGTACTGAGGTTCAAAGAGCACTTATTTGGTTAGGACAGAACCCATTGCTGGCAGTTTTGGCGGGGACGGTTTTGACGATGTTGCTGCAGAGCAGTTCAGCCTCTATTATGATTGTACAGGTTCTGGCCTTCCAGGGCGCCTTTGGGACGGACTGGTCTGTAGTGCTGCAGGTTACGATACCATTTATCTTAGGCGATAACATCGGTACAACAATTACGGCAGAGTTGGCGGCACTTCAGACATCACGAAATTCGAAGCGTGTAGCGAGAGGGCATACGATGTTCAATGTCATAGGCGTCGCTTATATGCTCCCATTAGTCTGGACCGGCTTGTTTGGCAATATTGTCGAATGGATCACGCCGTTCAAGCTCTCACAAAGTACGATTATGGTCCACATAGCTGTTGCGCACAGTATGTTTAACGTGTTCAACGCGATTGTGTTCACGGCAATTGTTGGCTGGCTGGAAGCGATAGTAACAAAGATTGTGCCTATCACGGAGGATGAATTAGCCCAACAGCCTGTCGCACTGGAAAAGCACCTGCTTAATACGCCGGTGATAGCATTAGAGCAAACGAAACGTGAAATCATTCGTATGGCGAGAACAGCTAAAAAAGCACTTAGATTCTCTATCAGCGGAATCGTTGATGATAACAGAAAAGAACTTGGGTCGGTGAGGGAAATAGAAGACTTTGTCGATGTATTTCAGCTCGAAATCACATCGTATCTTTCAGCATTATCACGCAGACAACTATCTGATGAAGTATCTATTGAGCTGCCGGTGCTTTTGCATACGGTTAACGACCTTGAGCGTATCGGTGACCACGCTGTCAATATTGTCGAAATTGCCGAACGAAAGATAGAGCAAAAACTCTCGTTTAGCAATTCGGCGCTGACAGAGGCTGAGCAGCTAAGAAAAGAAATAGACGAGATGTTTGATAGTGTCATAGCAGCATTGGAAAATAATGACGTTGAGGCGGCCAAATCGGCTTTGGCTAACGAATATGACCTCAACAGGATGCAGATAGACTTTCGTCGAAGTCATGTCCAGCGGATGAGCGATGGCATCTGCTCAGCGGAGACGGGCCTGATATTCATCGACCTGGTTGACAATGTTGAAAAAATCGGCGACCATCTCACGAATATCGCCCAGGCGATAATAGGTGGGCTGCAATGGGAGGGGGTCAAGCCGAAAGTAACGGATATATTGTAGATTCCTGCCCCGGATTCAGAAGAGGTAAAAAATCTTGCGTGGAAACAACAATATTATATGCTGAGCATTATTTATATTGCCAAATTCGCAATATAGAGGTAAAATTCTTATTATGAAGAGTACAATTCGAAAAATTGCAATTGTTCTGCCGTGTCTGGTATTGCTCCTGGGGGCTGTTATGGCAGAAGAGTTAAGCAACGCCGCGGCAGATACGCCAGGTGCAAAGGCAGCAGTAATCATCTGTAAGGGGATGATTGACGATGGGCTTTTCAAATCCATCCAGCGCAGAACCCAAATTGCCCTCGATGAAGAGGTAGAATACCTGATCTATGAAATTCAAACATATGGGGGGCTTGTTAACGCAGCCGATAACATATGTAAGTATCTGATACTTGAAGTGGGCAAAGAAGCCCACACGGTTGCTTATATAACCACTGAAGCCATATCAGCCGGTGCAATGATAAGCGTCTCCTGCCGGGACATAATAATGCTTGAGAATACCACCATAGGCGATTGCGCCCCGGTTGTACTTGTGCCCAGTCAAAAACTTGAAGGTGTGGATCGGGAAAAAGCCGAAAGTTTTATCCGCGGGGCTTTCGACCGGGCCGCGAAAGCAAACGGTTATCCTCGAGCATTGCTCAGGGCAATGGTAACAATGCAAATTGAGGTTTACAAAGTACAAAATCTGCAAAAAACCCGCGAAGAAGGTAAAAAGATATATGAATTTTTCGAGAGCGTGCGGTTGCCGGATGACCCAAACGAGTATGACCTGGACAACAAAGAATTAGTTGTCGAAAGCGATAAGCTCTTAACGCTGATTGCCTCTGATGCTCTCAAATACGGCATAGCAAGGGCGGTGGTCAAAGACCGGGCAGAAGCGCTTGAGTTTTTGGCCAAGCGAGACGGCGTAACCTTTGCCGGCGAACCTATGGTGCTTGAAACTCTGTGGTCGGAAGAGATGGTCCGATGGTTAAACTCGCCGGCAGTGATGGCTGTGCTTGTTATGCTTGCCATGCTGGGAGTTTATATTGAATTTAACACCCCGGGTGTCGGCCTGCCCGGCCTGGCAGCGGTTATATGCTTTACAATCATAATTGGCAGCAAATACCTCGTCGGATTGGCTAACTGGGTGGAAGTAGCGCTATTTGTTTTAGGGATACTTCTGCTCCTAATCGAATTTTTTGTCCTGCCTGGTTTCGGTATCGCAGGTTTTTCGGGAATTGTATGCATATTAGCCGGCTTATTCGGTATGCTCATCAAAAATCCGCCGGACAAATTGCCCTGGCCCCAAGATGCAATTGCCTGGAGTGATTTCACCTGGGGAGTCGTGGGATTATCGATGGGATTCGTTGGATTTATTGTTTTGGCGTGGCTGCTGTCAAAATATCTGCCGCGGATTCAGTTCCTTAGCGGGCTGATACTTGTCCCAGCGGTTCCAAGGCAGGGCGGTGAAGTACCATTGAGTATAACCACTCCGCCCGAAAGTAAAACCGTAAGCGTAAACATCGGCGATGCCGGCGAAGTGGTTTCGATACTGAGACCTACAGGAAAAGCAAAATTCGGCGAGGCGATAGTCGATGTAGTGGCTGAAGCCGAGTTCCTTGACAAAGGCACAAAGGTCGAGATAATAGAGATTCACGGCAACAGAGTTGTAGTTAAAGCAGTAGGAAATTAATCATAGGAGTAAACTTATGTGGTGGCTTGTTTTTGCTGTTTTTCTTTATTTTGCCTGTGCGGCCCTGATAATAGCTGAAGTATTTGTGCCGAGCGGCGGGCTGATAAGTATCTTCGCGCTGGCGTGTTTAATTGGTGGTGCAGTGATATTTTTTCAGCACAGTGCGACGGCTGGCTGGATAGGGGTAGGTATCGCGGCTGTAATGATACCTACGGTACTGGTTATTGCTTACAAGATGTTCCCAAAAACCAGGTTCGGCAAAAGCGTTACACTTACACCACCAAAACGGCAGCAGGGCGATGCCATACCTGATACGTCCGAATTAAAAGAGATGCTTGGTGAGGTCGGTGTCGTGCTTACACCGTTGCGGCCGGTGGGGATGTGTGATTTTTCAGGACAAAGACTTGAATGCGTGGCTGAAGGCGGATATATTGATAAGGACAAAAAGGTCAAGGTTATCGACGTGGAGAGTACACAGTTGACCGTTCGTATGATAGAAGATAGTTAATGAAAGGACAAGAATATGTATAACTTAACAAACACGACTCTGGCGCAGGCCGATCCAGTAAAAATGGTCGGAATAGCTCTTTTGGTCATAGTTATCCTTGTAGCGTTCGTGTTCCTGCTGCTGTTCTTAAAATTCTTCCGGCTGTGGTTGCAGGCTAAACTATCGCGGGCCGACGTCAAATTCTCCGAGCTTATCGGGATGTGGCTGAGAAAGGTCGATATAAGGACAATAGTTCTGAGCAAAATAACCGGGATCCAGGCTGGTCTGAAACTGACGACCCGGGATTTGGAAAGCCATTTTTTAGCCGGGGGCCGGGTCCCAAATGTCGTACGCGCATTAGTTGCTGCAAACAGGGCAAATATCGATTTGTCTTTGCAGACGGCCACAGCAATCGACCTGGCTGGTCGTGACATTCTCGATGCGGTCCAGACAAGCGTCAACCCCAAGGTCATCGATTGCCCCGACCCTCAGAAGAGCAGAGGCACTATAGATGCAGTTGCCCAGGATGGGATTCAGTTGAAAGCAAAGGCCCGTGTTACCGTCCGTGCTAATATTGAAAGACTTATAGGTGGTGCCACTCAAGAGACTATTATCGCTCGCGTAGGCGAAGGAATTGTTACCACTATCGGTAGTGCCATAACGTACAAAAGTGTTTTAGAAAATCCTGACAATATTTCCAAGTCGGTTTTATCAAAGGGGCTTGATGCCGGGACGGCTTTTGAGATTCTTTCCATTGATATTGCCGATGTTGATGTAGGTGAAAATATCGGCGCCAAGCTCCAGAAGGACCAGGCCTATGCCGATTTGGAAAGAGCAAAGGCCGAGGCGGAAAAACGCCGGGCAATGGCTGTGGCACGTGAGCAGGAAATGCGAGCTCTCGTAGTGGAAAACGAGTCTAAGATACCATTAGCGATGGCTGAAGCCTTCCAGAAAGGCAATCTCGGCATTATGGACTATTATAGAATGAAAAATATTATGGCTGATACGTCAATGCGTGACTCCATTGCAAAGCCGAAGAAAAAACAATAGCAGCAGAATATCAGGAAAGCAGGATACCAGGGCGTAGAATATCAGAAAATCAGGATACTAAGAAAAGACAAAATTAACCTGATTTTGATAACCTGATACCCACAACCTGATAACCTGATACTCTGGTAGCCTAACACAATGGCTCTATTATGAATGCTCTTTTAGCACAATTAATTTTAGCTGCTCGCGGCAACGACATAGAAGGCTGGTGGAACATACTTATCCTCGTGATTGTGGCGGCTGTCTATGGGCTTGGCGCTATCCTCAAAACAAAGGGGAAAAAGGCGGAAGGGCAGGGTGAGGAAGAACAGGGCCGTAAGCCGGCACGTAAGCCTGCCACAGGCGGCAGGGGGGTGCTGGAGCAATTCGTTAATGAGATTCGGGCTCTTGCCGAACCTACACAAGACAGGGAGTCTCGCTCGCCGGCCCAACCGGCACACAGACAAATCGCTCGTCCTCAGCCTGCCGTGCGTAAATACGCTGCCGAAGCCAAAAAAGCGGGCCGTGTCCAACCCATAACACCACCGGCAAAACCTAAAAGTCCTGGCCTTGAATTGTCGATGCCGGCTCCACAACTGCAGCCCGACTTTGAAGAGCTCCCGGAACTCCAGACAGGTATCGAAGCCCTTCCAGAATTTACTACCAAAGCTGTTAAAGGATTGGTAGGCAAACGTAAGGGTATGGCCGACAAAGTTCCCGAGCCAAAATATCTTTCCGAAGTTTTGTTGGATTACGCCGACCCCGATGAGTTAAGGATGGCGATTCTGCATTACGAAATCTTAGGCAGACCCCTATCGCTGCGTGGTCCCTCCGGCCAGATTATCGGACTTTGAGCCTGGAAAATTAGCAGTAAATAACGAAGACAGGGGATGATATCTTCAATTGATTATTATCTTATATGCCTCTCTATCTCTATAAGATGGAAAATGGTATCGTCACCACCAAGGTGTTTTAATATCAAATCTGCACCTCTCTCCAAAGAGCCGTTAAAAGGGGCCTGGTTTATGATAACAGTTTTTTCTTTCCAGGATTCTGAGTTTTGACATATCACTTTATATGCAGGTTCCTCCTTGTTGTTTCTATTGCAAAAGATTCCCCATTGCCCGTTTCCCCGATCCAGGTAGATTATGCGAACCTTAATCATATTTGATTGATTTATGAGCCTGAAGAACGCAGGATCGAGCTTAAAATACATGGCGACCTTTCCATTAGCACAGTCGAATCCTCTGGCAAACCGGCTATAAATACTTGCCTGAGGTCGGACATGCCAGAATCCGATACTGGTCTGGTCGGGATCGATTTGTTCCAGGTAGCGGTAGTAATTGCCCGGCAGAATTTTCCAACCCACATCGTTGTAGTTTTCACGTTGCCGGTTTTTCATGCCGCCGCCTGTGGCTTTTTCCGGGTCGCCCTGAATGGCTCCATACCGGCTGAAGGCTTCGGCAATTTGCAGGTAACGATCCACATTCGACTTCATGGCATTTCCAAAGGTGCTTTCCGGGTAAGCAAGGGCGTCAGCGGCGTCCAATCCTTTTCTCAAGGCACAAAAAGCAGCCGGTGCCGTTGAAGCGTCATGTTGTCCTGCGTATTTGTTGAAGAGGTTGATGGCGGCAGAATAGGTCTGTCCCTGACAGGCGTCATGGGGTAGGTTCCACATGTCAAGCCCGCAATGGGTCGCAAACAGGGCCGACCAGTATAACGCCTGTTGGGTATTACGACTGCTCCAGCCACAGACCTGCCACTCACCATCTTGCTCACCACGTGAGAAGAACGTCTTGCCGGATTCGCCCACATCTTTGACAAATTTCTTCCAGCTTTCGAGGCGTTGCTGGGTATCACTGATGTGATAGCCATGACTGAACATGCCATTTTTCAAACCGATGACGTCAAAATTGGCAAGCAAACAGTTGTATTCGGCTTCGCGGTTTGAATCGTAGTTGACCAGAAGCGGTTTTACCATATTACCGTTACTATCGGTCAAGGCTTCTTTATAGACCTCCCATGCACGGATGCGGAACTGTGTCCATCGCTCGCGCGTAATATTATACTGCTCATCAATAGGCCGGCCTTTATAGCAGTAACCATCCCCGGTCGAGCCTTCGGCAGATTGTATGTAAAGAATACGTTCCTGTAATACGGCAGGTAAATCCTTGATGTATCTGCCAAACTCACGAATCAGACGATAGTAATAGCGTTTGTAATCTTCGTCGAGGTAATATTGAAACGTCCAGTTGCGAGGTTTCCTGAAGGGATTTATAGTTGGTGTCATTTGCAGTTCAGGCACACCCTTGTCATATAGCCAACGCGGAGCGTTGGGAGCCACCCAGATCATGACGAATGTATAAAATTCGTTTTCCTTGGCCAGCTTTAGCCTCATACCGAGCTGCTCGTAGAATCTAAAATTGCCGGGTTCAGGTTCGACCTTGTTCCAGTGCAAAATAATTGGGGCGCCTTTTATAAGAGGACAGTTTTCGCGAGTAACCTTATTGGTATTCCAGCTGCACCAACTATATACACCCCAGCAGCCTTCCCGGAAGGGGTAAGTTTTTGATGCTTGTCCGGCTTTGCTTTTAGAATATCCAAAAAGGCAAAATATAAGAAGAAGCGTACAAATACGACGGTTTAGTACTGTATGATTTTGTTTCATTTTATAAGACATCCAAACCAACAGAACCAATTCATTGCCAATATTATACTAATCCTGCCCATTCTAAGCTGCTTTGCAAGCTGTTACAACTGCTTTTAGGTATTTATCATGCTGAAATCTTGTCAGCTCTTATTAAAGAAGCTCAGCGTTTGTATTGGTATTTTCGATACATAAACCAAATCCAACGTCCCATAATATATGTTATGTTTCATTCGATTATAGGAGCTTAAGCAAAATAAACCACTGATGTAACGTCACTTAGCTGCATTGAACCGACTTAAGTCCGGATAACACATCAAAATCCATTACCGGACTTTAAAAAAATCATTATAACATTGTCAAACAATTTTGCAAGAAAAAAACAAATTAACTTGTGCAGCTTGATTCTTTTGAATGTTCAGCAGCGCTATTTACTGCGAAATACCGGACAAAAAATGCTGGTTTTTCGTGTCTGACGAATAAGGCTCGATACCCAGGACCGTCATAATTTTCGCCTGGTTAAGCTCGACAATGTGCATACGCCTGGCAATATCGGCCTGCTGAGTATATATCCCCCTGGCAATAAAGGCAAGAACGCTCAACAAAGCAATTATCAACACCCTTAAAATGTCACCGGCTTTGATTTTAAGTAAGTTGTTATTCATTGACCGCCTGCTCGATTGTGTCGAATTTGATTATATGAGTGACATCACCCCTGCTTATGCGGACCTCTTTTTTGTCGGTATCGAATCTGATTTTAACCCCCTTCAACAACGGCCTGGCAAAAACATAACCGACAGGACCTAAAAGCTCCTTGAGCAAATCGTCTGCGTTAGCCACTATAACCCACGCTTACTTCTGGCTATGCCGATAGACGTGTAGAGTTTTTGACCGGCGCTCGGGTCCGCAGCCTGGAAAGTCGCCTGGCCTTCCTTCATCGAGGTATATTTGAGATTGAGCTTGCGTTTGGTCATTGCCTCGTAAGCAAAAACACCGATACCAATGAGAACACTTGCGAAAAAGTCTGTCCTATCGTCTTTAGGTTGGTCTTTAGGATAATCGAGAGCAGCCTGGATAGTGAACAAAGCAGCTTCGTTAGCAACCTGA
>Ga0307430_1003170_pt1 | contig 10381 bp, 11 predicted proteins | sample SalMarWE160130MG_FD_202159 | JGI IMG/M metagenome (GOLD analysis project Ga0307430, IMG submission 202159) | Salt marsh sediment microbial communities from the Plum Island Ecosystem LTER, Massachusetts, United States - WE1603-130 | ecosystem: Environmental > Aquatic > Marine > Intertidal zone >... | reverse complement strand
ATAGCTATTCAAGCCGATGTCACCAGGAAAGCTGAAGTAGACGCAATGTTCAAGAAGACTCTGGCGGAATTCGGCAGGATAGATATCCTATGCAATGTCGCCGGCGGTATTATCCACAAGGACAACATCCCCATCGACGAACAGGAGCCCGCCATCTGGGAAAATCAGTTGAGACTCAACCTCATCGGAACTATGAACGTTACCCAGGTCGTCATTCCACAGATGAGAAAGCAGAAGTATGGCGTCATCGTCAACATCGGTTCTGGCAGCACCCACCAGTACCAGATGGGCGTCGGCACATATGCCATGTCCAAGTACGCTATCGACCTGTTCACCAGGCAGCTGGCCTTTGTAGAAGGAAAAAACGGGATCCGTGTGAACTGTATCGCTCCTGGCCCAGCCCCAACCAATTTCGGAGCCATTCTCAGGGAAGACATGCCTAAGCTCCCGCCTGAAGAAATGGAGAAGATGCGGGCGGCTATGCTTGGTACGTTCCCCCTCGGACGCATGGGTACAGCAGCGGATATAGCCAACGCCACCGTTCTTTTGGCATCGGACGTCACGAGTTATATCACCGGGCAGGTTCTTCATGTCTCCGGCGGCTCGGTTATGTAGTAATCACAAAAAGATAAATATTTCGTAAACAAAATATCTGCCAAGCTAAGCCAGCCTTGACAACTGGCACGTATTGTATTAAAATAGGCCAGAAGTTCGTGACACAACCTGAATCTGCTTCGGGAGGTGTACTGTGAGGCTTCACGAGTTACTGGGAGTATGGCAGGTGGACTGTTGATGCCCTGCCGAATGCGGGGCAAACAGAAAACGAACTCGGCTCGATAAATTAGCTGGAAGACCGTCTGTTGAGCAGAGGCCCAGTCTGTTGGTGGTGATCACCGCAAGTGAGTTGAGTTCGTTACCAGTTAGTCTTGTGAGTGGAGGTTGCTTGAAAAAGTGACCTCCACTATTTTTGTGGAGGTAAGTATACCCTAATTCGCTGGTTCTTCCGGATTCGACCTGAGTCCGGTGGTATCCAGGAGTTCACCATAGAATTCCGCGATATCTTCATCGTATATTTTACTCTCCGCCTTCTCAAAAGGTAATATTAACGACTCGCGGTATATCTTCTCAATATCCGGCAGCAGGTCCAGAAGGCCCTGAGTGAGATTATCCGATGATTCACCGGTATTATCGGTTTCAGCACGCGTCGGGATAACCGTCTTTGCCCCGAATAGAAGCAGGCCGCAACAAATCACCCCACAGATGAAGCTGATAGCCACCTTCAACGTAGTTGTCCCCCAATCCTAATCAACCCGATATTTACGGATTACACTTTCATTCTGACACAGCGGTATAAATGCCCATATAAAAACTATAAAGAATACATAAAGGACTGGTTAATTTTGTATAAAGAATCGACCTGCCTGTCCTTGACATCATTCCCGCTTCACGCCTAAAATGTCGGCAGCGATACTATCGATTTTGCTTTCCCCGGCCAGCGTTTTTACAGGAGGCATTATGAGTAATAACATCCGCACGGTACCGGCCATTCTCACCGACGACCCCATAGCCCTGGGTAAAATGGTGCTCCAGACCGAGAGCTTTACCGACTACGCCCAGTTCGACATTATGGACGGTCGATTCGTACCCTCGCGAAGCGTTTCCTGTGAACAGATAGCCGCTCTGAGGCCCAAGTTTACCTGGGAGGCACACCTCATGGTGCTGCACCCGGAAGACTGCCTGGAAGAGTTCAAGCAGGCGGGGGCGCAGAGAATAGTCTTCCACTACGAAGCTACATCCTCACCGGACCAGGTTATCAAGCAGATTAAGAACCTCGGCATGGAGGCGGGACTGGCGATAAATCCGAATACCCCTACCGAAGACATCAGACCCCTGCTCGGTGAGCTGGACGGCGTGCTCTTCCTCTCGGTCAACCCGGGATTTTACGGCGCCGAGTTCATACCGGAAGTCCTGGATAAACTCAGAGCCTTCCGCAAGACACACCTGCGCCTGGAGTTAGGCATCGACGGCGGCGTCAAGGAAGACAATATAGTCCAGATTGCCGAGACAGGTGTCGATGTTATCTGCATCGGCAGCGCTATCTTCCGGCAGCCGGACCCCGCCGATGCCTACCGCCGACTTACCCGGCTGGCCGAGGCATATGCCCCGTAACAAAAAGATGAAGATAAAGGAGCCAGGATGTTTAAAGTAAAAGCCACGGTAACCGGATACGGCAAGGACGAGAGCAAGGGTCCCTGCCATTTTCGCTACAAGGTAGGCGATGAAATTATTTTCGACGGGGAAACAGTCGCCGGGCGGGTATGCCCCAACATGCTGCCGCAGCTCAGCCAGGCTTTCATGGCGCTCTTCGCCTCCGGCGGCAGGCACAAGGAGGGGGAAATCCCCGGCAGCTACTACCCATTCTGGCACTCTCCCCAGAGCGTGTACGACCCGGCTTACACAAAATACGACGGCGTGGGGTTCCGGCCTACCCTGGAAAGGCCGGAGGAAGGCTATAAATTCGTCGCCGACGAAACGCTGTTCGATAATCCCCCCGGCGGGAAATTTATCATCGGCAAAGGCACGGAGAAAAAAGATATCTCGCTGCAATGCGGGGACAGTCATACCTTCGTGCAGTTTAAGGTGGAAGCGTTCGATATGGCCGACAGGGGCGATGCCCTTCCCTATTACAGAAGGGCAATGACGATATTGAGTAAAATCGCCAGAAAACCGGGCATCGCCATTGATAAGATAATAAATGAGTTTAACAGAGACGAAATCGACAATATCTACCCGTCGCTGGGACAGAAAATCGTGGCGATACTCGTCGGGGAACTGGAGCTTCTACGCTACGTCGACGTCAAAGAGAATAAAGTCACTGTTACCGATAAGGGCAGGAAGAAGCTGGAGAGTTTTATTAAGAGTCTGACCGCGGAAGAGAGGAAAGCGCTGAAATTATAATCCGGCGGCCCTGATACCCATTGAGATTACCCCGACTCCTCATCAGCCCAGTTCTGCATTATCTCCTTGAGACGCTGGGCGAGCCTGGGACTGGAACGCAGGCGCTCGATGAAGACGGGGCATCCTTCCAGCAGCGAGTTCTGCGCCGCCGTTGCCATACTGGACAGCAGGTTCTGCATGCTGGTATCCATCTGCTGTGGAATATCCATACCCGGTGCCGCCTGTTCCAGCTGGCGGTGGATATCCTCGGCGGTGAATTTCATCGGCATGACGCAGGTCTTATACCAGGGACATTCCTTGCACTGAACAATCCCGTAAGCTTCATTAAGGATATCATCCATGACTATCTCCCTTACGATTCGGCATTCATAAACACGTTCAACAACAGCCGGTCTATCTCCGACTTATTCATAAAAGCCCCTGCCTTTATATCTCTTATTATACCATCATTATCAATAAAATACGTCGTGGGAATATACTGGGCATTATATAACATCCCTGTCCCACCATCGGAATCGAGGAGCACCGTAAAAGAAAGTCCGTATTCCTGCACGAATGCCTGCGCCTTCGAAGCAGGCTCCCCGAGGTTTACCGCCAGTATTACCAGCCCCCGCACCTTCCATTCCTCGTCTTCGGCTACCTGCTGCAGAAAGGGCATTTCCATGCGGCACGGACCGCACCAGGTCGCCCAGAAGTTTAGCAACACCGGCCTGCCCCGCAGTTCGCTGAGTTTAATAGTCTGTCCGTCAAGGCTCTCAAGCTGGAAGTCCGGCGCCGACTTGCCCGGCTCGGGGACTCCCCTCGCTTCAGTACCGTCCGAGCAGCCGGCTGCCGCCAGCATTACCCCCAGCAGGAATAAAACCACTACTATTTGTGTTACCTTAGCCATATCAACCCCCGTAAAAATATTACTCAGCGAGTTAAGAAAACCACGTAAGATTACCCGTCAGGATAAGAATACCTATTATAATCAGCAGCAGGCCGCTGATAATGTAAATAACCCTGGAATGATGCTGGATACGTCTCAATAACGGTACTACCGAATCAAAGGCAATGCCGATAATCAGGAACGGTAGACCCAGTCCCAGGGAAAATATTCCCATAAGATAGACGCCTTTCCACACCGTCGCCGAATACAGCGCCAGGCCCAGAGTACCCCCTAAAAGCCCGGCAACACAGGGTGTCCAGCCCAGTGAAAATACCGCTCCAATGAGAAGCGAGCGTAGGTAACCGGTGGTATTTCCAAGAGACGTGTTAATACGCTTTTCGTAGTTTAACCAGGAGAACTTAAGGGTGCCTAATATAAAGAGACCGAAAGCTATTAACAAACCGCCGGCTATCTTCTGAATAATCGGGGCAGAGCCAAGGACGAATCCAGCTAAACCGGCGACTGCTCCATAAACTATAAATATAATGGAAAACCCGACTACGAAGCTCAGGGAGTTTAAGAATATGTGCACTTTACTCCGCTTAGCCGCTGGTTCGAGTATCCCCGGCCCGCAGACACTTGCCAGGTACACCGGCACCATCGGCAGCACGCACGGCGAAAGGAAAGACAGCAATCCGCCGCCAAAGGCGACTACAAGCGTTACGTTTTCACTCATTGCCCACATTGTATAACGTACGTGCAAGCCATTGCCAGCAATAATATACCCCACCCCCATCTTTTAGATATCTATTCCCACCCTAGGCACCCTCGCACCATCAGCGGCTTATCCCGTAAGTTCCCACTTTTGTAAAGGGGGATTTCAAGTTTCCCTAACGGGGAGTCTAAGAGGGATGAAACCCCTCTTTTCTTTTCCTTCCCCCTCTCCTGCTGAAAGCCTAGTCAGGAGATGGGGATTAAGGGGGTGAGGTATAAAAACATCACTATAGACAAAACATGCCTGACGCCTTATAATTTCAGATGCATGTCCCGTTATTTTCATCATAAGTTATAAAATGCAGTGGGAGTATTACGATTAGACCTCTAAGTTTTACCCAGATTTCCCTCTACCGGTCGTGCCCCTTGTGCTATAAACTGCAGTACATCGACGGCCTCAAGTCCAAGGACAAGTGGTACTTCAGCTTCGGCACCACCATGCACTCCTGCGTGGAGCGATTTTTCAAGGTCAGCACCCCGCCGCCCCCGTCCCTGGAAGAACTGCTTGAATACTACGAACAGAAATGGCTCTCTCAGGGCTATGAATCGCCCGAAGAAGAGGCAAAGTACAGGGACTACGGCAGGGAGATACTGACCCGATTCTGGGAAATTCATAGCCCCGATTTCCAGATGCCGGTAGCCCTGGAGCGCAGTTTTTACCTGGATATCGAAGGCATCAAGCTGAGGGGCTTTATCGACCGCGTGGACAAGCTGGACAGCGGCGGGCTGTCGGTCATCGACTACAAGACGAACAAGGAGCTTTTCACCGCCGATTATCTGGCGGATGACCTCCAACTGACGATATACCAGATGGCCGCCGAGCAGACCTGGCAGCTCCCCGTGGAGAAACTCACCCTCTATCATTTAAGGTCGAACACCCCCTGCACCTGCCCGCCGCGGGGCCAGGAGCAGCTTGACCGGACCCGTAGACTGGTACTGGAGGTGGCGGAGGCTATCGCTCAGGAGAAATTCCCGGCTACCGAGAACCAGTTTTGCCCCTGTGATTTCCCCGAGCACTGCCCCTACTACCGCCACCAGTACCTGACAATCGCAGCTCAGGAGACGCGCCAGGAGCCCCTGCCGGGTATCGCCGCCATCGATGCCGTCGAGCGTTATGCCGACCTTCGAGCCCAGATTAAGGAACTGGAATCGCAGCTTGAAGAAGCAAAGCAGACGATTATCGAATACTGCCAGGCCGAGGACCTGAACCGGGTTTTCGGTTCCGAGCATGAAATTACCTATAAAATCATGGAGAGAACGGGTTTCAGCGAGGATGAGGTCAGGGCGATACTGGAACCGGAGGGGCTGTGGGATAAGGTGCTGGGACTCGACCAGTCGCGCCTGAAACAGCTCCTGACTGACAAGTCCACGGCAGAAGATGTTAGAAAGCAGCTGGAAGCCCTGAAACACGTTACGTCCGCCTATCCCCAGCTGTGGTTGAAGAAACGTACCGAGGAAGAGGAATAAAAACTCTCCGTAAAATAAGCTGAATTAAGGAGTCCGCTATTGTCGAGGTTGCTTCTGGTAAGACACGGCAGAACCAAACTGCATAAGGCCGACAGGTTCTGGGGTAGTACCGATATTGCCCTGAGCGATATCGGCATCGGGCAGTCGGAGCAGCTGCGTGACCGCCTGGCTAAGGAAAAAATCAGCACCATTTACACCAGCACCCTGAGTCGTGCCCGCTCCACCGCGGAAACCATCGCCTCCCGGCACAAGGTCAAGATTACCGAATGCGCAGAACTGAATGAGTGTAATTTCGGCTATATAGAAGGGCTGACATTTACCGAGATACAGGGGCTGCACCCGGAACTTGCCGAAGAACTGCTAAGCTGGAAAACGGTGGCTTTTCCCGGTGGCGAAAGCCTCAAGCAACTCGATACCCGTGTGCAGGGATTCCTCGAACGACTGCAAAAGCATAAAGAGAAAGAGACAGTGCTCATCGTGGCCCACGGCGGCCCGCTGCGACTTATTATCTGCCACCTGCTGGGACTGGAGATGGAACACTGGCTTCAGTTGCGGGTGGAACACGCTTCACTCAGTATCGTGGAAACATACCCCCAAGGTAACGTCCTGAACCTACTCAACGACATCTCTCATTTAAAATAACAGGAGGTAACATGTCCCTGGTTTTCGCTTCATGGAGCGGCGGCAAGGACTGCTGTCTTGCCATGCACCGGGCGGTGGCCGGCGGACTGGACGTCCGCTACCTTGCCAATACGGTCACCGGGGACGGGGAACGCTCGCGCAGCCACGGCATATCCTCCGCCGTCATCAGGAAACAGGCCGAGGCGCTCGGTATCCCCATCATGCAGCAGCGTACCGAAGGAGATAACTACGAAGCCCAGTTTATCACGATGCTTAAAGTCTTTGAAAAGGAAGGCATCGAAGGCGGCGTTTTCGGCGACATCGACTTTAATCCTCACCGCGATTGGATTGAAAGGGTATGCGCGGAAGCCGGTATGACGCCGCACCTCCCTTTATGGGGCGAAGACCAGAAAAAGCTCATGGAGGAGTTTATCGACGCGGGCTTTGAAGCGGTTGTCGTTGCCGTCAAGGCCGAAATCTTCGGAGAGGAAATGCTGGGACGGAAGATAGACAGGGATTTCATCAATCAAATAGATAAATTGAGCAGGACAATAGATATCACACCCTGCGGCGAAGCCGGCGAATATCATACACTGGTTATCGACGGCCCCCGGTTCAAGAAACGGCTGGAAATCACGGAAAGCCGGAAGGTAACGAGGGACGAACGCCATTTCCTGGATGTCCTGGGCACGGAATTTAAAGTTAAATGAGCTCTGGAGAGCAGGTAGTATGACGAAAATAATCGCCAGGGTAATATCGCAGGAAGGCACCTGCGAGGCTGGCCATAAGGTCGGCGACGAGTTCATCATCGGCCAGACGACGCCCCCGGGGATGTGTTCCTGGGCGTTTTACACGTTATTTCCCTTCGCCGAGCCGCTGGAGTTCGGCGGCTCATTCCCCTGGGAAAGCGGCCCGGATAAAGTCCGCGTGGCCTGCCCCGACCCTGACAATCCGGTGATTTTCGAGCTGAGACGGGTGGAAGAGGTTTAGAGCTTATTGAAAATCACAGAATACGCACACCACGAGTACACTATGAAATATAAGAGAATGTTCAGATGAAGGTTGGACTTTTCCCAATACAGAATTCTACACTGTCAGCCGAAGCGCTGGTCCCCTGGATATCAAAAAAGTATGACCTGCCCGAACCAGTCTCATGCCAGTTCTTTAGAAAAGGAATCTGTGATACCTATATAATTAAGACGGCGCAGACCGACCACTTCCTGAAAATTTATAGGCATGGCAGACGAACAAGGCTGGACATAACAGAAGAAGTTCGATTACTCAATTATCTCAGCAAGAACCATGTTTCCGTAGCAAGGCCTATTGCGCGTAAAGATGGAAGTTATGTAAATCAACTGTTGGCTCCCGAAGGCGTCCGCTATGCGGTTCTATTCGAAGCAGGTGAAGGTGTTGAAGAAGATAATGATGAAAACCGTGTGAAAGCATTTGGTGAAATGGTCGGCCGATTTCATCAATGCAGCGACAGGATGCCTGGGTCTTACCGAAGAAGGCACCTGGATATGAAGCACCTGGTGGACAATAATCTCGCCGCCATTTCGTCTCTAATGGTACATCGACCTACGGATTTCAGGTTTATCGAGAACATCGGCGTCAAATGCAAGAGACGTATATCGAGCCTGCTCACCACCTCAAAGCCGGAATATGGAGTATGTCACGGTGATTTACACGGTGGCGATGTTCGTTACAGGGAAGATAACACGCCAGTTCTTTTTGACTTCGAAAGCTCCGGATGCGGTTGGCGAGCACTGGATATAGGGGTTTTCCTAGCAACATCAAATTGGATGGACATCAGTAGCCAAGCTGAAGATTCACGTCAAGATCGCTTGGCAACTTTTCTGCGCGGCTACTCAAGCCACAGAGAACTGAGTGAAAACGAGTTATCTGCTATTCAGCTTGCACCACCCATTCACCACATCTTTCTTATGGGCCATGTGCTACGCTATACGACTATTCATGAAGGAGAACACTGGGCAAACAATCAATTCATTGACTGGCATATGAATTGGTTCAGATATTGGGCAGAAAAGAATTCATAGGAGAATCCCTGGATCGGTCGCCGCCCAGCATCATCACCGGGTTAGCCCGCCAGTTAACCTCCCACCTTTTGCCCGCCCGCACCCTGTGCTATACTTGAGGAAAGAAATTCTGGATAAGGGTATTCCGTGACCAGTCCTAACGAAGCCAAGGCTAAAATCGAACGGCTGCGGTCGGATATAATCCACCACAACTACCGCTACCACGTCCTGGACAGCCCGGAAATCAGCGACGCCGAATACGACGGCCTGATGCGGGAGTTGAAGCAGCTTGAGGAACAGTACCCTCAATTTTTAACGCCCGACTCTCCCACCCAGCGCGTCGGCGCCGCCCCGGTGGAGGCTTTCGGGGTGTTGGAGCATCTCCAGCCCCTGCTATCGCTGGGAAACGTCTTCTCGCATGATGAGCTGCTGACCTGGTACACAAGAACGCAAAAGCTGGCCGGCAATGCGACTTTCGACTTCGTCGGCGAGCATAAGATTGACGGACTGGCCGTGGCCCTTACCTATATTGACGGTCAACTGGTGACCGGCGCTACCCGCGGCGACGGCTTAAGGGGGGAGAATATTACCCAGAACCTGAGGACTATCCGGAGCATCCCCCTCTCCGTCCCCAAGGATGTCCCACCCCACTTCGAGGTGCGCGGGGAGGTCTACCTGTCGAAAACGGGTTTCCGCAAACTGAACAAGGAGAGAGAAGCGGAGGGACTGTCCATCTTTGCCAATCCCCGCAATGCCGCCGCCGGCTCGGTACGCCAGCTCGATTCCCGCATCACCGCCGGACGCCCGCTGGACATCATCATCTACATGCTGGGCTGGTCGGAGGGTAAGACCACCCCGGATACCCACTGGGAAACCATGGAATGGTTAAAGTCGCTGGGCTTTAAGGTAAATCCCAACAACCGCCGACTTAAAAACATCGAAGAAGTCGAAGAGTATTATAAGACCTGGGAAGAGCGGCGTGAAAGCCTCCAGTACGAAGCCGACGGTATCGTCATCAAGATAAACCGGCTCAGCCTGCACGATGAACTCGGCGATATCGGCCACGAGCCGAGGTGGGCGATAGCCTACAAGTTCCCCGCCGTCCAGGGCACCACCGTCCTCAAAGACATCGGCATCAGCGTCGGACGTATGGGCACCCTCAATCCCTACGCCATCCTGGAGCCGGTCTCGGTGGGAGGCGTCACCATCAGGCAGGCCGCCCTGCACAACGAAGACGATATCCGGCGTAAGGATATCCGCATCGGCGATACGGTCATCATCCAGAGGGCGGGCGAGGTTATCCCGGAGGTCGTCGGGCCGATTGACAGCAAACGCACCGGAAAAGAAAAGGAGTTCAATCTACTGGATAAATTGTCTAAAAATGATAAAGGACAGCCCGCCTGCCCGGAGTGTGACGGCGAGGTTATCAAGCCGGAGGGCGAGGTCATGTACTACTGCTCCAACGCCGCCTGTCCGGCCCAGGCCCGACAGCGTATCGAGCACTTCGCCTCAAGAGGCGCCATGGATATCCGCGGTATCGGCGAAAACCTCAGCGCCACGCTGTATAAAAAGGGGCTGGTCAAGAACGCCGCCGACCTTTATTACCTCGAGAAAGACCATCTGGCCGACTTAGAGAAAATGGGCGAAAAAAGCGCCG
>Ga0307430_1003169_pt1 | contig 10383 bp, 9 predicted proteins | sample SalMarWE160130MG_FD_202159 | JGI IMG/M metagenome (GOLD analysis project Ga0307430, IMG submission 202159) | Salt marsh sediment microbial communities from the Plum Island Ecosystem LTER, Massachusetts, United States - WE1603-130 | ecosystem: Environmental > Aquatic > Marine > Intertidal zone >... | reverse complement strand
CGCGAAGACGAACTGCGCTGCGCGTCCGAGATATTGGGCCTGAAAGAAGTGCATTTTTTGGATTACCGCGATTCAGGCATGTCCGGCTCGGAGGACAATCGGCATCCGAAAGCTCTCGCTGCCGCACCACTGCAAGAAGTCGCTGCGCGCCTGGCAACTTTAATTCGCGAGATTCGCCCACAGGTGGTGATCACTTTCGATCCCTACGGCGGCTACGGGCATCCCGATCACATCGCCATCCAACAGGCCTGTGCCGAAGCTTTTCACGCAGCGGGGAACCCACAATCATTTCCGGATGGATTAACTCCCTATCAACCTCAGAAATTGTATTATCACACCTTCCCGCGCGGCGCGACACGTATGCTCGTTCGCTTGATGCCCCTGTTCGGAAAAGACCCGCGTCGCTTTGGCCGCAATGAAGATATCGATCTGGTCGAAGTCGCCAAAAAAGATTTTCCCATCCACGCCAGAATCAATATCAGTAAAGCGCTCGACGCGAAGCAGCGCGCTTCTGCCTGTCACTCGAGTCAGAATGCAGCCCCCGGCGGCGGTTTCGCAAATTGGATCTTTCGACTCTTCGCACGGCACGAAGGCTTCATGCGCGCCCATCCCCCTGTGAACGATCGCATACGAGAGAAGGATCTGTTTGAAGGAATCTCACATGGAGCGTGAGAAACATAATCATCCTATTCGAAAGAAGGACAGTTTTCCCGTTTAGCGTATATCGACTGTCAACACGTCAGGTGCTTACCGACTTCGCAATCATGGCGACATCCCAGCTTACCTCTCCAGCCAAAGATAAAAACAAGAGGTAAGATCGCACAACCCTTTGTCCGAACTCGGTTCGTGAATTATTTCCACCTTGCAGGTGATCACCATCATTACCCCTTACAAAAGTCATTAGACGTTGAGATTCTCGCATGGTATCATATCGAGGTTTTCGAGTCAGAAAGATGAATGTGAGAATGTGCACGCATGCCATTCGATGAGTACTTGAGTCAGAAACCGCCAAATCAATTCAACCTGCCGCAGCGAATCCGCCGCTTATCCGAGCTTTCTTACAACCTATGGTGGACCTGGTACAGCGAAGCCGAACGCGCGTACCGTTTCATCGACCCTGTTGTCTGGGAAAGCACTCGCCACAATCCCGTTCGATTTCTCCGGCAAGTTGATCGTCAAAAACTTGATGCAGCCACGCAGGATCGTGGGTATCTGGAGATCTACGATCGCGTCCTGGGGGCCTTCGATCAATATATGGCTGACAGCAGGCAAACCTGGTATACCGATACGTATCCCGAACGGGTCCATCAACCGATCGCATATTTCTCGACCGAATATGGACTTCACGAAACGATGCCGATCTACGCCGGAGGCCTGGGGGTTCTCTCCGGTGACCATATAAAGGAAGCGAGTGACCTCGGTATCCCGCTCGTGGCAGTCGGTTTCCTCTACACCCAAGGATACTTCGTACAACACATCACCGAAGACGGATGGCAAGAAGCCGAAAATAAAAATCTCGCCTTTCAGGATTTGCCTGTTTTCCCGGTGGTCGACGAGCACGGCAACAGACTCACGGTTAACGTCAAACTGGCCGATCGGGATGTGCAGGTTTGTATGTGGCGGGTGCAGGTCGGGCGAACGCCGTTGTACCTGCTCGATACAAACGTCGAGCAGAATCTGGATACCGACCGCAGTTTAACCGCCCGACTGTACACCAGTGATCTCGATTCACGCATATCGCAGGAAATCATACTCGGAATTGGCGGTGTACGAGCGTTACGCGCTCTGGGGTACAACCCCTGTGCCTGGCACATGAACGAAGGCCATTCAGCTTTCATGGCGCTCGAACGAATCCGCGAAATGACCACCAGCGGGAAATCGTTTGAAACCGCGCTGGGAAAAGTAAAAGCAAGCACAATTTTCACCACCCACACCCCCGTACCCGCAGGACACGACGAATTCCCCCTGACGTTTATCGATCAGTATTTCAGAACATATTGGCCGCAGCTAGGCCTGGATCGCGACTCCTTCATCGATCTTGCCTTGCACACACAAGAATGGGGCGAACGCTTCAGCATGGCGATTCTGGCATTTCGTATGGCAGCGCATTGCAATGGTGTTTCCGAGATCCACGGTGGCGTGGCGCGGAAAATGTGGTCCTTCCTTTGGCCCGATAAAAAGATTGAAGAGGTCCCAATCTGCCATATCACCAACGGCATTCATACTTCCACCTGGGTGGCACGGCAAATGGGCGAACTCTTCAAAGAATTTCTGGCAGCGAATTGGGAGACTCGCATTGATGACCCCAAACTCTGGGAACATATCGAACGTGTACCCGATCGTGCCTTATGGGAAGTGCGTCACCATCTTAAACGCAAAATGACCGATTATCTTCGTGGACGCGCCCGCCCACAGTGGCAGCAGGGAAAAGATCATCCGGTTCAGGTCATTGCCAGTGGCGCGCTGCTTGAGCCCTATGCGTTGACGATCGGGTTCGCGCGCCGTTTCGCCACCTACAAACGCGCCAATTTGATTCTGCACGACCCGGATCGCTTACTACACTTACTCAACCAATCGGGCATGCCTGTTCAAATAATTTTCGCTGGAAAAGCCCACCCTGCTGATGAACCGGGAAAGCGTTTGATCCAAGAAATCTATCGACAAGTAAAACGCGCCGAGAACGGCGGCCGATTGGTGTTCGTCGAAGATTATGACATGAATCTGGCGCGCTACTTAATCCAGGGCGTGGATGTGTGGCTCAACACACCCCGTCGTCCGAACGAAGCATCCGGAACCTCAGGCCAGAAGGCTGCCTTGAACGGTGTGCTCAATTTCTCGATTCTCGATGGCTGGTGGAGCGAGGGCTTCGACGGCGAAAACGGTTGGGCGATTGGCACGCTCGAAGAATTCAACAATCCGCAAGCCCAGGACGATGCAGACGCCGAAAGCCTCTATCAAATCCTGGAAAATGAGATCATCCCACTCTATTACCAGCGCTCAGCCGACGGCTTGCCAAGTGAGTGGCTGAGACGGGTGAAACACGCCATTCAAACGCTTGCCCCGCGTTTCAGCATGCGGCGGATGGTGAAGGAATACGTCAATGACATGTACCTGCCAGCGCTCCCGAATAACAAGAAAGAATAATACGGACGAATAATTCTGATGCTCGATCTACTCGCAATCCACCCGGCTTTCATGCCCCTGGTCATCTTCTTTCTGCGTGTGACAGACATGTCGCTGGACACGCTGCGCGTTTTATTCGTCATCCGTGGCCGCAGACCGCTGGCGTGGATCCTGGGTTTTTTCCAATCCGCGCTGTGGGTCGTTGCCATCACCAGCGTCCTCAGTAACCTGGATAACCTTTTCAACCTTGTCGGATACGCTGGTGGTTTCGCCACGGGTAACGTCGTGGGCATGCTGATCGAGGAACGTTTGGCCATCGGCTTCAGCCATATCCGCATCATCAGTTCCCGTCGTGGGAGTGCAATTGCGGAGTCCATCCGTCAGGCCGGCCACGCCGTGACCGAAATCCCGGCGAGAGGAAAAGATGGAACAGTTTCCGTCCTGAATTGCAGTGTGAAACGTCGCCAAGTAAGAGCGGTACAGAAAAGCATCGCCGAAATCGATCCCGATGCTTTCGTCACCGTTGAAGACATTCGCCCCCTCCACCGGGGTTATTGGAGAGGGTGAAGGCGGAAGGCTGGATGCGATGCGAATTGGCTACCCCATTTTCACGCTCCTTATAACCATCATCCTCGCCTGCTTCGTTCAATTCGGCGGATACGAGCTTCCCCCCACACCCACTGTGGCCTGGTCTGCATTGCCCGGTGAATGGGTCCCCTTATTGATTTTTCTCTTACGCACGAGCGACCTGACCATTTCCACCATACGCATGTTGACCATCGTGCAAGGCCGCAGAACGACAGCCTGGTTGCTTGCCCTCTTCCAATCCTCTCTATTTGTGACCGGCGTTGCAGGCGTCTTAGGCGACCTCGATAATCCCTTGAATCTTGTCGCCTATGCATCGGGTTTCGCTTTTGGAAATGTGCTGGGGATGGCGATCGAATCGAAAATCGCGCCCGGGAACATATTACTGCGTATAACTTCATCGAATCTGGGGGAAGCCCTGACGATGCAGCTGCGTGCGCAAGATTATGGAGTCACTGAGCTTTCAGGATTAGGGATGATGGGCACGGTCCACGTGATGCTTACGTTTATCCCCCGCCGGGAAATCCGAGGCGTTAAACGTCAAATCATGGAGATCGATCCAAATGCCTTTATCACCATGAAGCCCGTTCGGCTATTACAGGGAGGTTGGAAAGTTTTACATTGAGATTTCTGCTATTATCACCGTTACAAGTACTCTTGCATCGCTTTTCGTTTCTTAAATCGCCCTCCCGAACTCAGAAGTTTTTCTAATTTTATCTCCGCAATTACGGTAAAGAGAAAGTAATTCGTATTGTCTATAACCGAATTTCCTGAAATTATGGATTACAACCTTGTCGCGTATTAGGCACAATTTCGAAATCAAAAAAATCTCTCCAATGTGAATAATAACTCACGTCCGGAAGCAATCCATAATCGGTACCAAAAAATGTATCGAAAATTAGTCGAAAGGTATTTACCGGGGTAATGCTTGGGTAAAGTGCATCCACCCCCCCATTAGGAAAGTAATATGCGTTTAGGATATTTGTCCTTCTGTAATCGTTTACTGTCTCCACACCTCCATGATCTCCTTGTATCACGATAATGGGAGGCACACTTGATTGGGCAAGAATCACATCAACAAGATCCAAAATGCGCGAATTCATATATTCGATTTGTTGCCGGTATCCGACGATATCATCCGCCTGATTCGGTATAAATTTCCCCGTCTTACTAAAAATATATGGTTCGTGTGGGATATTGATATGCGCGAAAACAAATTTCGGGCTAGCCATTAAAGGTACAGTATCTAACTTGTCAAGGTTATATTCAACGCGCACATATCGATCTCGTTTCGGGGATTCATATACCAATTCTTGTACTTTCCCTTGCAGCAGCGACTCCACATCTAAAAGCACTAAACCCGCCGTTGTTCGAAAAAAAAGTGCCTCGTACTCTCGCAGCCCATGGGAAATAAAATGTTCCCAGGAATTATCACGTTTATACGAAAACAAATAATCAGCATGGTACCAAAGGGTTGGCGGAAATGCCGTGTCGAAGGAAATGATTTTGTAATCCATACTCTCAAAAATTCCAACGACAAGGTTATCTTTAACGAGATGGTCAAGGTAGACTGATTCTTGACTCGGAAGAACCACTTGAATGTAATCCAAATTCAAGGAAGATCCGAGAGACAATCGCGTCCAGGCATAATTGCTCTGGCTGCATCGTGCAACATAGAAACCCCGATCCTCCAACGCCTCCAAAAACGGCGTGTTATCGTATGAATATACCTCCATCAAGGTGTCATCACGAGTGTACGCATCCGGGATGATGTAATAAATATCCGGATATGTCTCAATACCCGTTGGAAGCAAAGTTTGATCGGGCTCAATCGATTGTATATTTGATGAACGTGTAATTATCGTGAAAGACAAGATCTGAACCACCGGCAGAAGACAGATCAAGAGGCTGAGCAAATTCAGCCGCGAAGTGAGTTTCGAGAAATCCTTTCTGATTAACACCCAGCGCGTTCCGAGGACCAGCAAGATCAAAAATAGTGCCATCAGGTAACGGTGGCGGCCGAGTGTCACCCCAAAAACACTGACTGGTTTCAGAAGTGTATAAATGTGACCGTAACTGAAAAACAGACTCGCAATGATCGAACATAGCATGGCCGCACGATCCCAATCCCGGATCAACATTCTAAGAATGAGAAACAATAGACATATTGAAATCAAGACAACTACAAATACTCGACTGGAATCGACGATCTCGACTTCACTAATATTCTCACCCAAATAGAATAAAGCGGGATAGACACCGATAAAGAATGGGAAAAGGGGAATATGGAATATCTTTCGACTTTTCATAGCTATTTCCGGCTATCCATCTTACGATCACATCATCTTTCGTGAAGAAGATATCGTTTCAAGTGAAAATTGCACGTTCTTCAAATTGTTTGCCCCAAGAGAGGGGGTAATACAGCATTGTGATTATAAATCAAGATTTACCGCATCCAGAGGACCATCATGCTTCTTTCATAATCAATCCGAAATAAACTTAGTCTCGGGTAAAGGCTTGATACCAAGCCTAATTTCCTCTTGTCGATATAAACCGGTGCAACCCAATAGCCAATACGGACCAGTTGAAAACCCACCACAGTTGTCGATACAATGAGTGGTATGTGGCAGTAAAATGGAATCTATATGGGATGGTCACGATTCGAATCTGGGTAGGATTCCAAGAATCCCCATCGACTCTGGCATGTCGTGTGTTTGCACTGTCCGTGCCCAACAGGTATAATCCCGCCACCTGATCGCGTAGAGAACTCATGCAGCGCAGATGATACGCAATTCCCCCGCTGTATAGAGAGAGGGCGCGATCAATGAGTGTATGGGTGTTAAAGAGAGCCAAATGGCACTAAAGGGCAACCTGCGTGACTTCACGGTCACACAATTATTCAATCTGGTCAATCTGGCGAAAAAAACCGGTACCCTCACCGTCGAAGGACCGGACGAGGTTGCTTGGATTTCCTTTAATAAAGGAAAACTGATTTACGCTCAAATGGGCAAAGGGGACAGTTCCCTAACCAATGTTTTGACCAAGGCTGGCGTGATGACCGCAAAGCAAGCTACAACGATAAAAGAACACGCCAGTGATAAATCCGATAAAGAACTCGGTTTGCTCCTGATCAACGCGGGTTACCTCAGCCAGCAAGATATCCTCTCGGGAATCCAGCAATATGTGTTGGATACCGTATATCAACTTTTCACATGGTCCGACGGCTTCTTTCGCTTCGATGCCAGCGTGTTGCCACCAGATGACGCCATCACAATTCGTCTCGATCTCGAGAACATCATCATGGAAGGGTCGCGTCACGTCCAGGAGTGGGAACAACTCCAGGACGAGATCCCCAACCTGAGCATGGCGTTGAATTTCGTTGAACGCCCTGGTGCGAATATCCGCGATGTCAATCTCACCGTCGAAGAATGGAAAGTCGTCTCCTACATCAATCCCAAGAACAGCATCAAGCAAATCGCCAAAGCCAATAAAATGAATGACCTGGAAATCCGCCGCATTGTCTACGGGTTGCTCCAGGCTGGACTAATCGAAATCGTACGACCGGATGGCATGCCGCTACCCAGGCACGCCCAACAAGTTCCACCTGTCGATCGCAAGAAACAGACATCATTGGTCAATCGTCTGATCGATCGCGTCCGGTCACTGTAGGCGAGGATCATTTATGCAAACTGTAAAGATGGTCGTCACCGGTCCCTTCAACAGCGGTAAAACCGCTTTCATTTGTTCCGTGAGTGAGATCGATGTCGTATCCACGGAACGAAAGATCAGTTCGGAGGCCGAGCGCGTAAAAGAAACGACCACCGTGGCGATGGACTTCGGACGAATCACCGTCGATGACGATCTCGTCCTCTACCTTTTCGGCACGCCAGGTCAGAAGCGCTTCGACTTCATGTGGGAGATTCTCTCGGAGGGCATGTTAGGCTTCATCGTAATGGTGGACAGTGCCCGACCGGAAACTTTCCGTGAAGCCCGCGGCATCCTGCAAACTTTCCGTGCCTACGCGCCGACCCCATACGTAGTCGCAGCCAACAAACAGGATGCCGATGATGCCTGGGAAGTCGACGATCTACGCATTGCGCTGAAGCTGGACGAGAAAGTCAAAATGCTGCCCTGCGTGGCAACGGATCGAGATTCGGTCAAGAACGTGCTGCTCGAACTCCTCTACAGCATTCTCGAAGAGATGAAAGAATAAGGATTAATTCAAGCGATCACAGGATTATTCATCATCAATATGAAAACCCCTCCACTTGTGGGGGGGTTTTTTTCTCACTTACGACGACAGACACCTCGAGAGTTCTCAATGGCTTGACGGCCATCTAGCCTGCCGGTATACTTCAAACGGAACGAGCAAAGAAAAAGTTGCACGGGGAGCCCGAAAAGCACCGGGCTGAGAGGAGGGTAAGCGCCCTCGACCCGTAGAACCTGATCCGGATCATACCGGCGTAGGGATGGCACAAATACCCAGTCCACACAAGCCACTCCCTCGCCAAGGAGTGGCTTTTTCCATGGGAGAACTGGTGCTCATCGTGGTTAATGGCGAAATCGCGGATGTAGAAGCCATCCGGACGCGGCTTAATACGCTCGACATCGCCCAGGTAATCGCCGTGGACGGCGGCAGCAAGAACTGCCAATTGCTTGATTTGGACTACGACGTCATACTCGGCGACCTCGATTCACTGCAACCCGGCGAGCGCCAAGCCTTGCTCAAATCCGGGGTAAGAGTCGAGGAATTCCCCCTGCACAAGGATGAGACCGATCTGGAGCTAGCCCTGCTCTACGCCATCGATCAGGGCGCGCAAGAAATTTTCATTCTCGCTGCCGTCGGTGGCCGCCTGGACATGACCATGTCCAACGTATACCTGCTTGCGCATCCCCACCTTGAGGGAGTCCACGTGCGCATCTGGCATGGCGATCAAACGGCATGGCTGATCCGTCCACCGGGTGACGAAATCGAAGGACAACAGGGCGACACACTCAGCTTGATCCCTATCGGATCTGCCGCACAAGGGATCACAACGCACAACCTGGTTTATCTCCTGGACGGTGAGAGCCTGTATCCTGGACCGGCGCGCGGTATCAGCAACGTTTTTACAGGGTCCCACGCCCGCGTAGATCTACAGCAGGGAATGTTGTTGGCGATACACACACCAGGTAGAGCCTGAACACCACCTATACTACGAGAACCTCTATCGCGGTGTTGAGGTATCACACGAGGAGAGAACGAGATGGAAATGGATGAAAATCGAACCGTCAACGTATCCGTTCAGGTGCTGCCGCTTAGCGAGGACGCCTTTCCGATCGTCGGTCGCGCCATCGAAGCAATCGCTGCCTGCGGAGTCCACTACGAAGTGACTCCTATGGAGACGGTGATGGAAGGCCATTTGGACGATCTCTTGGCGGCCGCGAAAGCAGCGCACCTGGCTTGTTTCGAAGCCGGAGCGAATCAGGTCGTGACCCTGATCAAGATCGGGGACAGCATCCACGGCACAACGATCGAAGAAAAAGTGGGCAAATATAGAAAGCGCGATGAATAAATCCCTCACGACCGCGAAGAAAAGAAACGAGCGGCGTATGCCCTCACGCTGGGCAGGCGAAGCACTACCTGCACTGCTGTTGATCGGGTTCGTCCTGCTTTGCTGGCACGTCGTCGCCACCCGCACCGGATTGTCGTCGTTTATCCTGCCCTCCCCGCTCCAGGTGGTTCAAGCGGGTTGGGAGACGCGTCAAATCCTGCTCTCGGCGATTGGTACGACGATGCTCGAGACCGCGATCGGCCTGGGGATCGCCATCCTTTTGGGCATTTTGATTGCAGCCGCGATCGATCTCTCCTCCTTCTTACGCAGAGCGCTGTATCCCTTGCTCGTCGCCTCGCAGACCATACAAATCATGGCCATCGCGCCCTTGCTGATCATCTGGTTCGGTTTTGGTTTGTTGCCCAAGGTGATCATCGTCGTGCTGGTTTGCTTCTTTCCCATGGCAGTCAGTACGGCCGATGGGCTTGCTTCCACCGATCCCGATCTGGTCGCCTTGCTGCGCGCCATGGGCGCCAGCCGGCGTCAAATCTGGCGTATCGTTCGGCTCCCCACCGCATTGCCGTCCTTCTTCTCCGGTTTACGCGTCGCAGTGACGTACAGCGTCGTTGGCGCCACGATTGGTGAATGGGTGGGCGGTTCTGCCGGCCTGGGGCTGTACATGCTGCGCTCGAAAAACGCGCTGGCCACCGATCAGGTCTTTGTGGCCATCTTGATCACCACGGCGATCAGCATCGGCTTGTTTGCGCTGCTGTATTGGATCGAACGTTTATCACTGCCATGGTATTACTCCACGCATCGAGCCGAACAATGGGAAGAGACCGGTATCTATTGATAGGATCCTGCATGAATACAATACAAAGCTTCAACGATCTGGCTGAAGATTACGACAGCTGGTTCGACGAGAACAGTGAAGTCTACAAAGCCGAACTAGAAACCTTGGCGGCGATGGTTTCAGAGAACGGCAGAGGCCTGGAGATCGGCGTGGGAACAGGGCGTTTTGCCGCACCACTCGGTATCCGCACGGGTATTGACCCTGCCCGTCGAGCACTGCGGTTTGCACTCTCCCGAGATATCCTCGTATGTCAGGCATTCGGGGAACGGCTTCCCTTCGGAAGCGATC
>Ga0307430_1003161_pt1 | contig 10396 bp, 9 predicted proteins | sample SalMarWE160130MG_FD_202159 | JGI IMG/M metagenome (GOLD analysis project Ga0307430, IMG submission 202159) | Salt marsh sediment microbial communities from the Plum Island Ecosystem LTER, Massachusetts, United States - WE1603-130 | ecosystem: Environmental > Aquatic > Marine > Intertidal zone >... | reverse complement strand
AAAATATAAGAAGAATAAAAGCATTTTTACTGTATGAAAAAAATTTTTATAAAAAAATTTGTCGAGATCGTTTTGATAACATTGCTGTTCTTAGGATGCGTTACTGAAGCACCGCCTGCTACCACACCTACTTCCACCACGCCCACCCCAACGACAGCTCCGGCTACTACCTCCATTCCTGCGCAGTTCGAGATTACCAATCTCCGAGTAATACCCGAGAATCCTAAAATAGGAGATATACTGACTATTCTCGTAGGCATCCAGAATAAAGGAGATTCTTCGGGAAGTTATACGATTCTTGTGACGATAGGGAGTAAATCAGAGACGCAAAACATAGAATTGGAAGGAAAGAGTTCAAAAACAGTGGAATTCCAGGGTCTGGCAGATACAGAAGGAGATATAGAGATAAAGGCAGGGAATTTAACAAAAACTATTTCTGTAGCACCTTTAGAAACGCCACCGCAGACCACTCCGCCTGCCACCACACCATCCCCGACCACACCCCCCCCAACTACTACTCCCCCGTCAACAGAACCCAAAGGAGAGAAGATAGAACGTCCAGATTATGAGATGGGAACAAGACTTAACTATCTTTATACAGTCGGTGGAAATGAGTGGGGATGCACCATAGCGTATAACAGCCCATATGAAGGAGACAGAACCCCATGGTTTGAATGGGGGGCGACAGATCACTGGAACACTAAACCAAAGGAGACTTACTGGCGTGGTGATTATAACTACATATATAACAGTAATTGGGATCTTAAACTAGTATGGAGCGAGAAGATTGGCGGACATAAACTGGCTTATGGAGGGTATGTACTTATATACAGCAGAGGGGGGCCCATACCAGAAGACTGGCCGTATTGCAAATCGAGCTATAATAAGGTACTACCAAACGTTTATCCACTCGTAAAGGGAGCAGAAAAGATCGATGATGGTAACTTTTGTTTGGTAATACCAGGCTGGAGTTGGTCAGGTGGAGGTATGCCAGAAGGCAGAGGCACATACGAAAGAAGGATATACACTGAAGGATTTGAAGACATTGAAGCGGGTGGAAAAACTTACAGATGTGCAAGAGTAAAGTACTACATGAAGCATACCGTGACTTTCCTTTCCCCACACGATAACGAAGACTGGGGCAAAATGGAATGGATAGAAGAAGGATATCATTGGTATGCAGATATCGGTATGGTGAAGACCGATGTTACGATAAAAACATACTGGTGGGACGAACTGGAGAAAACGGATAAAGTATCTATAATTCTTACCGGAGCTACACTACCTTAAACTTTCCATTTTTTTCTCCTATTTTTTTTTCGTCTGTAAGTTCTCGTAATGCAAGCTCAACATCTATTTCATCCAGCGATGTCTTTTCAATGATCTCCTCTTTGCTAAATTCCCCGGATTCCAGAGTCTCAAGTATCCTTTTTGCTGTTACATCGCTATCCAAAATTTCAAACTCTTCTATTTCTTCTTTTTTCTTTTCCTTTGTTACTTTTGTTTCTATCTTTTCTCGAGGCAATGTTTTTAAATTTTCTATTATCTCCAAATGCCTTAAGAGCCAGAAATTATAGGAAATCTTTTTTATTATTTTTGGTGATATATAAATTTCTTCATTATAATAGTTCAGTTTTCCAATGATATCCACGATATCGCCTTTTTCTATCCCATCCATTCTCCTTACATCATCTCTCCACGTCTTGAGTCTTATTGTCTCAGTTCCGTCATCCAAGATTATGTACGAGTATTTTCCATCTTCTGTCACAAATTTATCCATTACAGTTCCAAAGGCTCTGATCTCATTTACCTTTCCAAATACTGTTTTAACACATTGATTTTCATCATCCCACTCGCCATTAACTATATCTATAACTCTAAGTTTTCTGCATACCATTAACATAATTTCAAACTCTTAATTTATATAGGTTAGGTATATGTTTCCTGCTCAGGAAATGTTTATTAATATTAAAAATTAAATATAATGAAGAGATAACGGTGTTTAAATGGGTATAAAGATCAAGGATTATAAAAATGTGAAAAAAATAGTTCTCTTAATTGTACTTGTTTTGATTTTATTCTATTCAGTTGGCTACATAAGAATTTCACTGGGATACATAGGAAGTTCGAGTGAGACTGGCTACAGTAATAATTTTATAAAAGAATTCCTATTTAAATTTTATTCGGGGGCTGTAATCTGTTTCCCGTTCATTTTCCTAGTATCTTCTATTTGGTTTTTTTACACTGAAAGAAAAAATATATCCCTTAAAAAATTTGCAATATTTTTCCTGATTTCTTTCTATATTTTGTCTCTTGCTTATAACTTTTCATGTGATTATTTCTATAAAAACAGGAGAAATTCGGCAATTAACAATTTCTATGAAGAAGATTTTGAAGAGAGTATAATACTTGATGAGATTTCAGGAACTAAAACTTCTATTTTCTCTTTTATTCCTATTTACAGTTATTATCTGGGCATTGAAGAGGATGAGTATATATCCACAGTAATTAGATACATTACTGCTTCTCGTTTTTCTGTTAAAGAAAATGATAAAGAAATCTACTATTATCTTGAAAATATTTATGACAAGACGAAAAAAAGACTTGCAGAAAGGATGGTTTTGAGATACGAAGAATCAAAAGATGATTTTTTCAAGAATGTTGTGATACTATTATCCGAAGATCATTTACCAGAAAAAGTAAAGCATTTTAGTTTTTTTCCATTATACGTCTTTTCTTTCTCATTGTTGATCTCGGTGTTTCTATCTCAGTTAGATAAAAAATAAATATCCCCATCTAGAATATATTATATGCTGAAAAAAATCCTATCATTATTTATTATATTATCATTTTCATGCTCCTTGGGATGGAACAATGCGAGAATAACCGCATATTACGATGTGGAAAAAGCTGTTGAAGAGAATGCCAGTGTAATTTTAACGTGGATCTCCACCGAAAATATAGGCGTTACGGAAGAAGATTTAGATTATTTGAAGGATCTTAAAAGAGAAGCAAACAAGAATGGAATAAAAGTTATTGTATATCTCGCACCCTTGGAAATACAGACACAGAATGTGGATATGAACAGAGATGGGAAGGTGGATGTGGGAAAGAAGAGCATCTATACGGAACACCCGGAATGGATGCAAGTAGGAAGAGACGGAAGGAAGGCTGTTTTCTACGGAGATGTAGCTTTCTGGGTTGAGGAGAACTCAGAAGATGCGTGGATATGTCCAAACGACCCAGAGTATAGAAGGATATTTCTGGAGGACGTGGGAAAGATAGCGCCGTGCGTTGATGGCATTTTTTTGGATGTTGTTATTTTTTTGAACGGTTTTGGGGAATGGGAAGAGAACTATGCATGCCACTGCGAAGACTGTAAAAGGCTTTTTAAAGAGGAAACAGGATTGGATATCCCGAAAAATGAATATGGAAACTGGAAAACGTGGATATTGTGGAGAGAGGAAAAGATAAAGGAGTTTCTGGAGGATATAAAAAAAGAAGCGAGAGAAGCAAATCCAGATATAAAGATCATTTTAGAACACTGGCACGGGTTTTACGAGGGATTCAAGAGCGGATGGTCCATAGATCTGAGAGATACGGTAGACATTTTTGTTCACGAGTATGATGCAACTACTTATGATACTTCTATGTGTGATTTTTACAATCTTTTGAGAGATGCAGCATTATTGAAATTTTACAGAGACCTTGATAAAGAAAAGCCTTCTTGGATACTTTCTTACTCTGTTAAAGAAACTCAAACTCTTTTAGCAGAGTTGATTTTGGAAACGGGATGCAATTTTTATGAAACAGATTATCCAGACATGGATGGCTCTGCAGATCTCAAAAAAAGGAAAGAAATATTTGAATGGATAGAAAAATACGAGAACTACTATTATAATACGAGTTCTGTAGCAGATACAGCTCTATTCTATTCTAAAGAGAGTATAGAGTTTGGAGATGCTGAAATGTTCTTTAAAGAGTTTCTTGGAGATTCTATGATGCTTTTACAGCTTCATGTTCCTTACGACGTAATCTTTAGTTATGACGAAATGGAAAAATATGATGTTGTAATATTTCCATGTATAAATTTTCCGAACATGGAGAAAATTGAAGAATATACAAACAATGGAGGTAAGATTCTGGCAATGGGAAAGGAGATAGGAGATTCTTATTACAACACCTTGGGAAATATGTATATCTCCAAAACAAATCCCGATTTTTGGGAAGTTACTGAAAAGGAAGATCCTTCGGAGATTCTTTCAGAATTCAGTTCAATTATAGATAATGAATTTTTTTACACAGATGCCTCTGAAAAAATTATAATACTTCCTTCAGGAAAAGATGATAAAATTATTTTCAGGGTATTAAATTTAGAAGGAGTGAACCCTGAGAGTATAAAACAAAAAGATGGGGATATTACTATTGCCCCAAACTTTAGTTTTGAAAAGATTGAGAAGATAAATTTTCTCGAAAAAGGTCATTCTTCGTTTGTTTTTCATAGGAAAACGATAGATATAATCACAAATGAGCATGACTATCCTTCAGCGCAGTATTTATCTCATTTCTTAGAAGAAAAAGGAATAAAGATATACATAAAAAGTTATATAGACAAAAATTCTGAAAATATTATAATATTGGGAGGACATAAAGCTGAAAATACGGGAGAAACGACTAAAAATATTCTAAATAACGAAGAGATGCAGAATCTTGAGAAAGATGATTATAAAAATATATTTTTCAAAAAAGATATCTGGAAAGAAAACCAAAAAATAGTTGTAGTGGCAGGGAATGACAGGGAAGATACAAGAAATGCAGCGGAACACTTTAATAATAATATTTTGAGATACTTTGAAAATATAAAAGCTGCACAGATAGAGTTAGAAGATTTTGAGATGGAAGATTTGGATAAACTTAAGGAAATAGGGGTAAATACTATATTTTTAAGAGTATTTGATTACGAAGGAAAAGGAGTTTATTTCAAAACGGAAAAAGCTCCTGTGATAAAAGATCTTTTAAAAGAAGTTGTTGCAGAAGCTAAAGAAAGAGATATAAATGTTTATGCGTGGATGACTACGTTAAATATGCCATGGATACTCGAAAAACACAGAGATTGGGCAGTTATGGACGATAGATACAATGCAAACACAAACTGGTACGAGAGAGTTTCTCCTTTTATTCCCGAGTTCCAGGAGTATCTTGTTTCTCTCTACAGAGATTTGGCATCTTATGATATTGACGGAATAATGTTCCAGGATGATCTATACCTTGCAGATAACGAAGATTTCAGTAAATGGGCTGAACAGGAGTATGAGAAAGATGGAAAAAATTTAGAGTGGAGTAAATGGAAAGCTCGGAAGTTATTGGATCTTGCAGAAAAGATCATTGAAGAATCAAAGAAGATAAATCCTGATTTAAAATTTGTTCTCGATACATATTATGACTCTGTTATAAATCCAGGTAATGGAATAGAGTGGTTTTCTCAGGATATTATTGGTGCAAAAGATTATTTCGATTATTTTGCGGTAATGTCGTATCACAAACAGATAGCAGAGGAGCATGATCTGAGTACAAAGGAATCATTAGAGTTTCTAGAAAATATAAGTTCTGAGGCGAGAGAAGTTCTTGGAAGCAAAGCTATAATGAAGATCCAGATCTGTGACTTTGGTACATACAGTATTTTATCTTCTTCAGAGATCGATAAAGCATTTTTCCATATTTTCAAAGGGGGAGTTCCAGATATTTGCTTCTACTATTACAGAGATGACATTCCTTTTGAAGTTTTTAAAAGATATTTTCTGAATTCTAGGGCTTCTTAGTCATTAAAAGAACTATAAGAACACATATTACTATACATGCTAAAATTCCTGCGTAGATCAAAGGTGTGTAACTCTTTGTTGGGGTAATTGGATACTTACTTGACGGTAAGGTCGTTGGTGCCAAAGTGGTAACTGGCGTTGTAGCAGGCGGTAACGTTGTCGGGGTGGGTGTGGTGGGGGATGGTGTGGTGGGAGCTATCGTAGTTGACGGAGCGGTAGTTGGTGGAGAAGTGGTCGGCGTAGGAGTGGTAGTTGGGGCTGGGGTAGTCGGTGGAGGGGTAGTGGGAGGCGCCGTTGTCGGCTTAGATACAGGTACATAGAAAGTACACTCAGCCTTTGCTTCCTGCCCTGAACTATCTTTGACCTCGATCACAATTTTCCACCAGTCTGATCTTGTTACTCCTGTTCCTATATCGTAATATGAACGATAAACTCTGCAAGCTATTAATTCTTTATTTTCTGCTAGAATTTTCTTTTTCCATGGAGTTCTCATTATTATAGTTGCATTACAGTCTTTTTCCGTCTGAAAATAAAAGTAAACTGTATCTCCGGAATAAAAGTTTGCATCTCCGCACTCTCCATCTTCCAGCCACACTTTTACCCATGAACTGTTCACAGGACCTAAAGATATGCACGAAATTAGAATTAAGCCAAGGATAAACCTCATCAAATTTCTCATAATATTTTATTGGTGTTTTATCTTTATATCTTTTTCTTTTTTGGAGAACCGTTTTCTATGAGGAGAAACTACGTTTCTCCCTCAACCCTCTTCCTTTTTAAATAATTTAATTTTTCTTTGGGATAAACCACTTTCTTTTTTTAAAAAAGAAAAGTGTTTATGCTCCGGCCGGGATTTGAACCCGAGTCACCGGCTCGAAAGGCCGGAATGATTGACCTGTCTACACTACCGGAGCTTGATATTCTCTAATCAGAAGCAATTTAAAAATGTTTCGTAATAATATTTTGTATAAGCAAACCAAAACCTTTTTATATAATAAGATTTCTTTTTCTTTAGGTGATCTTCTTGGGATGGAACACTTGCGCATAAAAAAAGAAGGAGAAGATACAGCTGTTCTTAGGAGGTATTTTAATGGATTTTAAAGTGACACCATGGGAAGTAGAAGGTATCGTGGATTATCAGAAGCTTATAGAAGAGTTCGGTACAAGTCATATAGACGAAAAAATGCTGAGAAGGATAGAAAAAGACTTTGGAGAACTGCATTTATTTTTGAGAAGGAAAATATTCTTTTCTCACAGAAATTTTGATGTTATCCTCGACAGAATTGAAAAAAATAAGAAATATGCTTTATACACGGGAAGAGGTCCTTCGGGACATACCCATTTAGGACATATAATGCCTTGGATATTCACGAAATATTTACAGGACAAAACAAAAGCCAATCTATATTTTCAGATGACAGATGACGAAAAATTTCTTCATGAGAGAGATTTCACTTTGGAAAAAGCACATGAATTTGCTTATGAAAATGCTCTGGATGTGATAGCTCTGGGATTTGATCCTGAGAAAACATTTATTTTTTCAGATATAGACTATGCAAAAACTTTGTACAATATAGCTATAAAAGTAGCAAAAAGAGTTACTTTTTCAACGGCAAAAGCTGTATTCGGATTTGAAAATTCGACGAATATAGGAATGATATTCTATCCATCAATTCAAGCCGCTCCGTGCTTTTTACCATCAATTCTTGAAAATGAAAAGATGCCAGTGCTTATACCTGCAGCCATCGATCAGGATCCATACTGGAGAATAACAAGAGATGTGGCTGAAAAAATAGGATATCACAAACCTACAGCAATTCATTGTAAACTTCTTCCACCTTTGCAGGGAACGAGCGGAAAAATGTCTGCTTCAAGTCCTGATAGTGCTATATTCACTGTTGATACAGAAGAAGATCTCAAAAGAAAGATAAAAAACGCTTTTACGGGTGGAAAAATGAGTTTAAAAGAACAAAAAGAGTATGGTGGAGACCCTGAAGTATGTTCTGTGTTCCAGTATCTCTACTATCTTTTTGAAGAAGATGATCTGAAAATGGAAGAAAGAAAAAAAGACTGTCTTAATGGAAACGTGATGTGCGGAGAATGCAAGGCTTATTTAACTGAAAAAATAACAAACTTCCTAAAAGAGCATCAAAAGAGAAGAGAAAAAGCAAAGGATGTTTTGGAAGATTTTCTTTTAAAAGATTAAATTTTTTTTCCATGCAAAACTAAATAATATCCGAAATTCCGCAAAAACGGCAAGAATATAGATTCGGGATATAAACTGCCTATCTTTATATCGAAGTTTCTGAAAACTTCTTTTAAATCGTTTGGAGTATAATATCTAAGATTGGTAGAGTAAGTTTTGCCTTTAATTCTAATCTTTACTTTCCCTTTTTTCTTTACTCTGAATCTTAAAACGTTTTTAAAGCATAGAGCATTAGCTACGTGATCAAAAACCTTTCTTCATCTTTTAAAACTCTTTCAAGCTCCTTTGAAAATAATACAATATTTGAGTGATTTAAAGCTCCGAAGGTGGATATGATATTATCAAAAAAACTCGATTTGAACGGAAGTTTTGCAGCTTCAGCAACGATACCATTTTGTACGTTGCCCTTAAGAATCATATTTTTTGATATATCCAAGCTGTATACCTTAAAAGTATATTTTCGCAAGAATTTTGAGTGATATCCAAGTCCACATCCTATATCCAGAACATTTCCCTGTTTTAAATATCTAAGAAGCAGTTTTTTCTCCTCATCTTCCTATTCAAACTGTCGGAGTACTTCTCCTCATAAACTCCTGCAAGAAGATCATAGAATTCTCTCCTCATAAGTTTACATACTCTTTTAAACTCGTGAATTTTTTTCCCGATTTTTGTAGAAGAATGAGTTTTTCCTTTGCAGAGTTAGTAAGATACTTATACTCCTCCTCATCGATCTTTTCACTTATATATAAACGTTCTATTTTTTCTATAATAACTCTTAATTTCCGATTTCTTGATCTATATTCCCTATACTCTTCTTTACAATCTTCACACAGAAAACCATCCTTTATCTGCTTTCCGCAGAGATGACATCTTTTGATAAGATCAAGCTTTTTTATGAATATCTGTTTCAGGATCTCCAGATGCTGTTTTATTCTTGCGTCCATATCTCCTACGGGAGTTTTTAGTACGAGCTCTTTTAAATGGATGCTTCTCTCAAATGGAGATAATTTCTCAACATCTTTCAAATGATCACTGATAACTTCTGAAAAGTACTCTATACTCTTTTCTTTTATCTGTCTTTTGGCTTCTATTGGCTCTTTTATATCTTTAATGTAATCTGTAGCTAGATCGCTTACAATCGAGGTCATTTCTTCTTTTATATTTTCATCTATATCACTTTCTGTTTTTATGGCTACAGAAAGTTCATCTTCAAAATCTTTTTTTATATCTCTTTTCGGAAGATTTTCCAAGATCCCGTTTATTATATCATAGATTCTCTCGTCTATTTTCAGGTCTGGAAATGCAGAATTTAAATGCTCATCTAATTTATTTTTTATTTCAGATTTGTTTATATATTCTAACTCATCTGAATGTTCAGAAATAAAATCCTCCAAGAAATTCACCAATTCTTTTTTGACACTCTCCTTTTTTCCTACATTCTTGAGTATCTCATCTATTTCTTCTTCCTCTGGATATTTTATTTTATCTGCTGTGTCGGCATATGCTTCTGGAAAATATTCCTCCATCTCAGAAACGAAAGGTTCACCGGTGAAACAGGCAATACCATCAAAAAATGTTCCCTTCCCTAAATTTTCTACAGCTTCATTGCCTATCTTGAATTCATAGCTGCCAGCCTCTCTGTAAAATGTCAAGCTCAATCTTCCCCTTTTGAAAAATAAAGTGGATTTTGAGGCTTGATCAATCAATTTAATATATCCGCTTTTATTTTTAAAAATATTGAAACATGATTTTAAAGCGATCTTTTTAGTTAGAATTTTCATAAATATCACTCAGGAAACTCTGAATTTCTTTTTTATCCATACCGTAATGTTCCGATATCCTTAAAACACTTTTGATATAATCATTCAAGAAACCTGTGATTATTTTTTTCATCTCTTCTTTAGGTATGGTTTCAGGATTTCTTAGAAGTAGAACAAGCCATTTCATCGGTACATTGACTTTGAAAATTTTCAGCCATTTGCCATCCTTTTTCACCATTTTTTCATTTAAAATCTCCAGTTTTACTAACTCTTTCAGATGTGTTATAATTGTTTTGTTGGAGTAAGGAAGTTTTTCAATGAGCTCTTTCTGGTATATCTCTTCTTTAAAACAGAACTCACTGAGAATCTCCAATTTTATTTTAGACCCGAAAACTGAGTTTAAAAGGAATATCTGATCTTCATGTCTCGGCGGTAAGAAGATTATGTACGGCATATACTCTTCTTTCATTATCCTTTTTTAATACTTCAAACTTATTAAAACTTTCGAGAGATAATTTTAAATACTATCATATTATATCTCAAACCATGAAAATTGCTGTTATAGGCACAGGGACCATAGGAGAGGCAATAGCTAGATGCCTTAAGGAATA
>Ga0307430_1003160_pt1 | contig 10402 bp, 8 predicted proteins | sample SalMarWE160130MG_FD_202159 | JGI IMG/M metagenome (GOLD analysis project Ga0307430, IMG submission 202159) | Salt marsh sediment microbial communities from the Plum Island Ecosystem LTER, Massachusetts, United States - WE1603-130 | ecosystem: Environmental > Aquatic > Marine > Intertidal zone >... | reverse complement strand
GCCTGAACCAGTGCCCGGCCTCCTCTTACGCCTCGCAGGGGTACGTTAACCGTTTGTGCGACACCATCCGTTGTCAAACCACCGAGCCGCGTCAATCCCTTGGGGGCCGGTCGTGAACGAGGGTACGTGGAGCCGGCCCACTGGGATCATCGACCGCCGCTCGCCGGGGACTCACACAATTCCTTGGCGGAGCGAGTCGTATCAAAACTCGCCTCTTAATCTTTTGTAACGTCTGTGACAGTCTCGGGCAACCGTGACAACGTTGACAATCATATTCAAGGTGGCCGTCGCGACACGCGCATGTCGTGGAAAATCATCGCCGACACGTCGCTCTCGGTCGACCTTGTGGCCGCCGGCACTCCACGAGGGCCGCGCGACGGCGCTACATTCTTCCTCAGTGGTTTATTGTGTCACGAAACGATCCGTCCTCCAAGCCGCCCCAAGCCGGTCGATCGACCAGCAGGTACCTATACGCATTTTCAGTGGAAAGGGTTCACCGATTCGAGGCGTCGGATTATAGGGAATGGCCGGAGGATGGACAAGATCGACCCGGCGAGGCTTTTTTCCCGGCTTTCCGCGGGACCAGACGATTTTAGCCCGACGACAAGGCGGCGCTGCCGAGGCTGGATTCTCCAGATTGTCCTTCTTGCCCAGGCTTGCCCCCGCGGAGACATGGGGTTCCCCCCGAGCAGGTCCCGTCGTGCGGTTTTCTTTGGGAATCCTCGGAACCGCCGTCCGCCTGCGCGGTTTATGAGGGTGGCTCGCACGATCGAAGTGGCGCGCGATCCGCGCCGTGAATCTGAAAACTTCCACTTTCTGTTCCCGTTATTAGGAGAAGGAGCGATGCGTCAACTACTCCCCATTATCGCGATTGCCTTGGCACTGGCGGTTTTGCCGGCGTTGGTCGTGGCCGACGAAGCCAAGCAGCCGCCGGCGAACCGACCCGGTCCCGAGAGACTCTTCCAGCGTCTGGACGCGAACCAAGACGGCCAGATCAGTTCGGAGGAAATTCCCGAGCCGATGAAAGAGCGTTTTCCCAAGCTGCTCGAGCGAGCCGACAAAGACGGCGACGGCCAACTCTCGCTCGACGAAATGAAAGCGGCCCGCGGCGTCTTTCGTCCGCGCGGCGTCCGGGGTCGCCGCGGCCCTGGCGGACCCGACGGGCCGAGGTTCGCCGAGCGAGGTCCGCGGGAGGATCGTCCGTTGGCCGACCGAGCCGAGCGCGGCAAGGGCAAGCCTTGGTGGCAGGCCGAAAAGAGCAAGCCGGGCAAGGGCAAGTACCAGCGAGAAGGGCGAAAGGGCCGTGGCGTGAAAGGTCAGCCCAAGGGCCGACGCCCCAACCCCGAGCAGCTCTTCAAAAGGCTCGATACCGACGGCGACGGCCAGTTGAGCCTGGACGAATTCACGACAGGCATGAAGAAACTGCGAGCCCGGATGAACCAGCGAGGTCCCGGCGATGCCGTGCGGCAAGGTCCCGATCGGCGGGGTCCCGGCCACATGGCGAAGCGAGGTCCCGGCAAACCGGGCCCGCGACATCTGGCGATGCGCGGCGGTCCTGATAAGCGAGGCCCGCGACATCTGGCGATGCGTGGCGGTCCTGATAAGCGAGGCCCGCGACATCTGGCGATGCGCGGCGGTCCCGCTCGCCGAGGTCCCGAGCGTCCCGGTCCAGCCGTGCGGGGCGAAGCGCGGCTGGCCACGTTCCACCTGGCTCAGTACCATCTGGCCATGTATCGGTTCCACGGCGGACGGCCGCTTGCGGGGATCGCGGGTCCCGGTCGCCCTGGAATGCGGAGTCCGGGCCTTCGCGGCAAACGGGGTCCAGACATCGGTGGTCGCGACCAAGCCGGTCCACGGCATCTGGCCATGCGTGTTGGGCCGCCCGAGCATCGTAGGGTTTCACCGCGGGTCGACGGCCGACGTGGTCCGCGGCCCGACGTGAAACGTCCCGGTCTCGTCGGGTCCCACGGACCAAAGCCTGACGTCGCCGGACGGATTTCGGGAATGGCAAACGCGGTCTTCGATCGGGTCGACGCCGACAAGGACGGCAAAGTCACCGCCGAGGAAGCCGCCGAAGCACACAAGAAGCATTTTGCTCGCGTGCTGGCAAAGGTCGACAAGGACAGCGACCACGCCATCAGCAAACAAGAGGCCAAGGTGGCCTTGGTCGGCCTGATCAAGCGATTCCACGCCTCTCGCGACGGCGCGGTGAAGGACCGTGGGGAATGTCCGAACATGAGAGGCAAGAAGCCGGGCGCGTGTCCCAAGGCCAAGGGCAAAGGACCGGGCAAGAAGCTGGGCAAGGTCGATCGCGACAAAGGCAAGGCGGGTCATCACAAGCACGCCGGCAGGAAGCATCGCCACGAGGCCGAGACGGAGGATTGAAGACCGAGTAGTCGATCGGGCCGAGTAGTCACTCGGGACGAGGTTTGTCATAACGCGGCCATAACACGTTTCCCATCGAAACGAAACCAACAGACCGCGATCCTCGCAAACTCTGCAACAATCCGTACTTGCCGGCCAACGAGTGTCCTGGTTTTCACGGGCAAAAAACTGTCCGGTTAGCCACTCAAAAAAACCACGGCACTCCTGCCCGCCGTAATTCGAGAATTGCGGCGGGTTTTTGTTGCGCGCCGACGCCGCGCAACCATTTTGTTGACGCGCTGGTCCGGTCCGATGTTATAATAAGGCCGGTGCGTCGACGACCTAATAAATAACCCTGAAAAACGAAAGTACCAGTAGCCACCCCTCGCGGCCGACCGCCTAGCGAGACCATCGGGCGAAACACTTTCGATTTTCCACGGTTCTCGTCTGTCGGGTCCGGCGTGCCGTGGAACGGTAACTGTTCACACCTGCTCCAAAGGGGACAGGCACATTTTTCGGCCGTCAAGCGTATCCCAAGCACAACGCAAACTGGGCCGAAAAATGAGCCAGTCCCCGGGGGCGTGAACGGTTACGTGGAACGTCTCTTCGCCCTCGGAACATGGTCGCTCGCCAGTCAGTGTCGCGGAGAGACTCTCGAAAATCCGAACCCGTGAACCCGAACCGAACCAGCGTGTCTAGCGTAAGGAGGGCGTGAGTCGTACGGGCCAGAGGCCGCGGCGGGTCCCCGAAGGGCTCGCCAGCCGTGTTTTGCGTTGGGTAAACCAAACCGAAGCCGCGTGCGAGAGGAGGTCGAGATGAGTACTGACAGATTCGGCCGACAAAGCGACTGGGGGCATCTCGATGGGGACAATCTGGACCATTGTCCCTCGGCAGTCCAATGCAAGATCCGTTCGTTCGCGCAGTTCAGCCGGTGGCTCGACGGCGAGCTGGCCAAGTTGGAACGCCGCTGGGCCCACCTGGCCGCCGGTGTCGCCCGAACGTCCGATCGACCGTTTGCCCCGTCCCAACCACGCTGAACGAGGGATTCCTTACGATTCAGTTGTCGTAGGGTGGGCATTGCCCACCGGAATGGGACGATGCTTGCCGTGGGCGATGCCCACCCTACTCCTCTCACTCCCCATGTGCCCCGCCGTGCTTTTCTAGGGCCGGCCAACGTGCTATGATTCCGTGGTTGGCCTCGGACAGCCGCCTCTTTCCCACTCCAAGAGGACACGCCTCCCATGGAAGACCATCCCACGGTCATCTACGTTGCCGGCTCGGTGCAGCAGGCCTACCTGCTCAAGAACCGGCTAGCCGAGCAAGGGATTCAGGCCGTCGTGGCCAACGAGACCCTCGAAAAAGGCTCGGGCGTCGACTATGTCGGCTGGCAGACCTTGCCCCGGGTGTTGGTCGACCCGCGGGACGCCGTGGTCGCTCGGCGGATTGCCCTGGAACACGACCGCCGCGGCGCCGAGGTGGCCCACGACGCGGCTCTCGAAGACGATACGAGCGCCGAGGGTTGGGCGGTGCCCGAGGACTGGCCGCGGTGCCCCCAGTGCGGCGCTTCGCGGATCACGCGATGCCCGGTTTGCAAGACGACCGGCAGCGATTTTCCCGAGGCCGACGATGAGTACGTCTGGGGCCTGGGTCTCGACGAGATGCCCGAGGGTGAGAAATCGTGCGGCTGCGGCACTTGCGGCGGCCCACGCGGCTCGGCAACCGAAGCCCAGGGCTCGGAAGAGGACGAATCGGACACGGATGATGAAGCATCGCCCGGCCGGCTGGTGCTGATGTGCCCAACGTGCAGCGAGCCCTTCTTGCCCGAGTTCCCTCGGCATTGCGCCTGGTGCAATCACGAATTCGACGACGGATTCGAGCCGGACGAGATCGTCCGCCCGCTGCCGGAGTCGAACCGCCGCGTGGCGGCGATCGTCGTCGGGCTCCTCGTCCTGGCGGCCGCGGCGGTGGCCTATTTCATGTTCGTGGTGAGCGGCCCGACACAATAGCACCGTGGCTCAGCCGTAGGTCAGACTGTGCCTGACAGCATCACCCGCCGAACTCGGGCCGGCGGCGGCCGAGTTGGTCCTGGAGGCGTTGGACGATGGCGCTGTGCATCTGGCTCACCCGGCTTTCGCTCAGGTGGAGCGTGGCGCCGATTTCCTTCATCGTCAGCTCTTCATAGTAATAGAGGATGATGATGAGCCGCTCGTTGCGGTTGAGGCCCTTGGTGACCAGCCGCATGAGGTCGCCTTTCTGAACGCGGCGGGTGGGATCTTCACCTTTCTTGTCTTCGAGGATGTCGATCTCGCGGACGTCCTTGTAGCTGTCGGTTTCGTACCACTTCTTGTTCAGGCTGATCAGGTTGACCGCGTTGGCGTCGAGCAGCATCTTTTCGAGCTCGGCGACGGTGATGCCCATGTGATTGGCCAGTTCGTTCTCGCTCGGCATGCGGCCCAACTGGGCCTGGAGCGTTTTGATGGCCTCGTTGAGCTTGCTGGCCTTCGAGCGCACCAACCGCGGCACCCAATCCATGGTGCGCAGCTCGTCGAGCATGGCGCCGCGGATTCGCGGCACGCAGTAGGTCTCGAACTTCACCCCGCGGCTCAGATCGAACGCGTCGATCGCATCCATCAATCCGAAAACCCCGGCCGAAATCAGGTCGTCCAACTCGACGCCGTCGGGCAGCCGGGCCCAAATTCGCTCGCCGTTGTACTTGACCAAGGGCAAGTACATTTCGATCAGACGGTTGCGGAGTTCCTGGTTCGCGATGTCCTTCTTGAACTCGATCCAAAGCTGTTCGATATCTTCGGATACAGTCGTGGTTGCCATGCAATCCTCCGTGATGGCGTTTTCTGGCAGCCGAGGTTCTCAAAAATGGGGCTTGGGAAGGGGTTTCGAGTACCTTGCGTCACGCGGTTGCAGTCCGGCACGGTGTGGGCGGCGAGGTCTTCCGAAAATGGTCAAACTCGACGCGTCTTCTGCATATTAACGGCGGGGTGCCTGTTACCGGTGGTCACTCTATCGGATGGCAAACCTGCGGGGTTGAATCGTTTTTTCCTGTAACGCTAGTTTTCTTGATCTCCCGTGAATTCCCGTAGGGTGGGCATTGCCCACCAAAACCCATCGTGTCCTAGTACGTCTTCCAAGAAGTTCTTGCCGTCTCTTGTGTTAGCGGCCACGACGGAGCGTAGCCCTCCATGTGAAGGGACGCGCTCCGTCGCGTCCGGCATTGACTTCCTGGAAGAGGCACTAAGTTGTCGCGGTGGGCACTGCCCACCGGACGTCTTCGTTGGTTTCCATTGGCGATTCACTCGTTTCCAGATGGTCTTTCTCGCCGCCGGGGTCTGTTTGTATCGTCGTCGTTCGCCGGCCGACCGACTCGTGCAAAGCGGCTCGCACGACCCGGGCCAGTTGATCGAAATCGGATGCCAGGGGCGATGCCGCTTCGGCCGGCGGCTCTCCGGATGGCTCGACGGCCAACGACTCTGGGCACGCGGCCACGCGGCCCGCGCTGTCGAGATGAAAGCCGAGAAATCGCCACACGGCCCGGGCAAGCCGCCCGTGGACGTCGTAGGCCGCGGCTGGTTCGTCGACCTGGTTCACGAGGGTGTGGACCGGCGGCGGCGCGGCCCGATCGGCCAGGGTCTTGACCGAAGCATACGCATCGAGGATCGAGGGCAGCTCGGGCGTCGTGACCAACAGCACCAACTCGGCCGCTTCCCAGAGCATCTTGACCGAGCGCGACGACCCGTTGCCCGTGTCGACCACGATGTAGTCAAACGACTCGGCCGCGTCGCGCACGGCCGCGATCCATCGCCGGTGGAATCGTTCGATCGGTGCGTCACCGGTGGTCGCTGGCGTCGCGCCGGCGATTACCTGAATCCCGCCGGGGCCGGCGACCGCGACGTCCCCCAGCGGACGGCTTGCAATAGCCAGGTCGGCCAGATCGCACCCGGGCGACAATCCGCAGAAGGCGGCCACGTCGCGGCGGTCGGGATCGGCATCGACCAAAAGTACACGCGAAGCGAATAAAGGGGTCGGGAGTCTTTGTTTTCCAAGAGACAACGGGTTCCCAGTGGTTTCCCCAAAATAAAGACTCCCGACCCCTTTATTCGTATCTTTATTCGTATCGGACTGCCGAGCCAGCGCCATCGCCAGGTGGATTGCCACGGTGGTCGTGCCGACGCCTCCCTTGCCGCCGGTCACGGCGATGAGGCTCGGCCGCGTCCGCGCCGCCTCGACCGGCGGGTTGGCGCGGCAACGCACGAGCTGTCGGAGTTCACTGGCTTGGTCGATCATGGGTCGAGGGATTAGGGATTAGTGTAGGTCAGGCTGTGCCTGACAAGGATAAGCGTGGAATCTCGGTTGGTGGATTTACCAAGTTTCTTCCGTGCTTCTTGCGGACAAGATAAGGTTGGCCAGCCTTGTGGGCTCGGCCGTCTCGATGTCGTCGGGAACATTCTGGCCGTTGGTCAGGTAGCTCACGGGCAACGCCTTCGACAGCACCAGCGGCAAGAGATTGCCCAGGGTCGATGCCTCGTCGAGTTTCGTCAGGATCATGGCGGTTGTGCCCACGGCGGCGAATCGCTCGACGGTTTGCGTCAGACATCGGGTGCCGGCGATGCTGCTGAGCACCAGGTGGACTTCGTCGGCGCCAGCTTCGGTCAGAAACGCCTTGAGCTCTTGAATCTTGATTTCGTCGCGAGGGCTGCGGCCGGCGGTGTCCATGAGGATCAGGTCGAGCCCAGCCAGTCGGCGCACGGCCTCGCGCATCTCGCGCGGGGTTGAGACGACCTGCATGGGCAAGTCGATGATGTCGGCGTAGGTCCGCAACTGTTCGACCGCGGCGATGCGATAGGTGTCGACGGTGATAAGTCCGACGTTCTGGCGGCGCTTGAGGCGGTAGTTAGCCGCGAGCTTGGCGATCGTGGTCGTTTTGCCTACGCCCGTTGGGCCGACCAGCGCGACGAGCCGGTGTCCGCCCGGGACGGCCTGGATCGGACCGGTGACGTTGATCTCGGACTCGATGACGGCCTCGGCACGGGCCTTGACCAGGATGGGATCGGCCAGCTCGGCGCTGGAAGTTTCGCCTCGGACCCGCTCGACCAGCGCGGCGGCCGTCTTCTCGTCGACGTCGGCCTCGATCAGATCGGTGAACAGGCGGAACAGCGCCTCGGGCAGGTCGTGGCGCGTCGCAACGCGCGACTGGCGGCACAGATTGTGGACCATGTCCCGCAGATGGGTCAACTGCTCTTGCAGGGGATCGTCCGGCCGCGGGGGTGTCGTGATCCGCGTCGTGCCACGGCACGAGCCGTCTCGGGGTAGGGTGGCGCCTTGTGGATCTCGCGGGGCCAACAGCCCCGTCGCCGCTGAACCGGCCGCGGCTGCCATGCTCACCGAGGACCGCGCCGAGCGGCTCGAAGCCAGCCGGCTGGGCACATTGACCTCGGCCGAGGCCGTCACTTCGATCTGACGTCGCCCGGCCAACAGACCGAGCATCCGGCGCGATCGTACGTCGCGCGTCTGCAAGACCACCGCGTCCGGTCCCAGGTCGCGACGGACCATCCGCAACGCTTCACACATGTTCGTGGCACGATAAGTTTTTACTTCCATGACCTTTTCACCCGACAAGGAGTATACGATGGAGCCGAGACGAGGCTCGGCGCGAGTGATTCACTCGCCTTGCATGTCGCTTTCTTGTTTCTTCACGGTCGGTCTGAATCACCGTTGGCTTCCGCCGACGGCTATCAACGCCTAATCCCTAATCCCTCAATCTCCACCATCGCCACGGCGTCAACCATTGTGTCCCGTGTGATTTCGTTGTAGCTGAGCACGACCAGGTGGGGCAGCGACGCGGCCGTCAATCGTCGCACGGCCGGCCGAATTCGCGGATCGACCAGCAGCACGGGCGGATAGCCGTTCGAGGTCAACCGCTCCACTTCCGCGGCGATGAGCCGGCAAATCTCCTCGACCTCGCGCGGCGACATTCGGACCGACAACCCCCGCTCGTTGTGCTCAACAGCCGCGTGAATCTGATCCTCCAACGCCGGATCGAGCGTGACCAGGTGGAGCCGTTTCTCGTTGTCGCGATAGGCCGCCGAGAGCGTCCGCGCCAATCGGCCGCGGACGTGCTCTACCAGCAGAATCAGGTCCTTGGTTCGAAGCGCGGCCTGGCCTAACGCCTCGAGGATCGCGCCCAACTGGCGAATGGGTACCCGCTCGCGGAGCAACATCTGGAGAACCTGCTGCGCTTCGGCCAGCTTCATCACGCCGGGGATAAGCTCCTCGACCACCGCGGGCGAGTCCCGACGCAATTCCTCAACCAGGTGCTTGGCCGCGTCGCGCGTGAGTAGTTCGTCGGCGTATTGCTGGACCGTGGCCGTCAGGTGGGCCGCCAACACGCCGCCCGGCTCGACCACCGTGTAGCCGTGACGCTTCGCCTCGTCGCACGACTCGGGCTCGATCCACAGCGCAACCGCCCCGCGCGCCGGATCGACGGTCGGCACCCCGGGCACGGGAGTGGTTGTCGCCGCCGTTTCGATCGCCAGACGCCGATCCGCCATGATTCGGCCACCGCCGACGGCCACGCCGCCGATCTTGATTCGGTACTCGTTTCGGCCTAGCGAAAGATTGTCGCGCAGCCGAACCTTGGGCAGGATGATGCCCAACTCGGTGGCGACGCCGCGCCGGACCTCGCCAATGCGCCGAAGCAGATCGCCGCCCTGGCGCGGATCGGCCAGACGCAGCAGCCCGAGGCCCAACTCGAATTCGATTGGGTCGCTGGCCAGATAGTCCTCGACGCGCGGCTCCGACGATGCGGTTTGTTCGCGGCGGCGCTCGGCCTCGGCCTGCTGGTGCGCCCGGCGCGTTCGCCGCGAAAGGAGCACCGCCAAAGCGACGCAACTCGATCCGAGCAGCAATAAGGGAAACCGTGGCAAATCGGTGAAGACCAAAACACCCAAAAAGACGCCCGCGACGGCCAACGCCTCGGGACGGCTGAAAAGCTGACGCACAAACTCGCCAGGCAGGTTCGTTGCTCGCGTGCTCCGCGTGACCAGGAGTCCGGCGGCCAGCGAGATCAACAGCGCCGGCACCTGGCTGACCAGCCCGTCGCCGATGGTCAACTTCGTAAACAACGACGCCGCGTCGCCCGGCGACATGCCGGCCTGGAATATCCCGATGAACAGTCCGCCGACGATATTGATGAGGGTGATAAGAATGCCGGCGATGGCGTCGCCTCGGACGAACTTGCTCGCCCCGTCCATCGCCCCAAAGAAGTCGGCCTGGGCGGTAATCTGTTCGCGCCGGCGCTGGGCTTCGTGTTCGTCGATCGCGCCGGCGCCCAGATCGGCGTCGATGGCCATTTGCCGGCCGGGCATTCCATCCAAGGCGAATCGGGCGGCCACCTCGCTGATCCGCGTGGCTCCCTTGGTGATGACCACGAACTGGATCACCACGATAATCACAAAGACGATCAGCCCGACGACAACCTCGTTGCCCGCCACGAACTGGCCGAACGCGCGAACCACGCCCCCCGCCGCGTCGAGCCCGTGGGTCTGGGCCCGGGTGAGGATCATCCGCGTCGTGGCCACGTTCAACACAAGCCGGCCCAAGGTCGTGGCCAACAGCAACGACGGAAAGATGCTGAACTCCAGCGGCGTTCGCACGTAGACCGTGGTCAGCAGGATAAGGACGGCCACCGTGATGTTGACCGACAGCAGCAGGTTCATCAGCCCAGCCGGCAACGGCACCAGGATCACCAACACGCTGGCCACGATGCCAACGGGCAAGATCAACTCGATGGCTCGGCTAGCCGGGCCAAGGGAGTCTGCACGTGGGGTGGTCGCCGTGGCCATCCGTCACTCCGGCGGTGGGTGCGTTCGACTGGGAACTGATGAGTTGGTAGAAGAAGAGAGGGCGGAAAGTACCCAATCCGGTGGCGAATGTCCAGAGCGAAATGGTCGCACAGCAGGCGGTAAGCGGTAGGCAGTGAAGAGAGGCTTTAATTTTCTAGTCTTCCTCGATTGCCTAGTCTCTC
>Ga0307430_1003159_pt1 | contig 10402 bp, 6 predicted proteins | sample SalMarWE160130MG_FD_202159 | JGI IMG/M metagenome (GOLD analysis project Ga0307430, IMG submission 202159) | Salt marsh sediment microbial communities from the Plum Island Ecosystem LTER, Massachusetts, United States - WE1603-130 | ecosystem: Environmental > Aquatic > Marine > Intertidal zone >... | reverse complement strand
ACGACCGAGCCAAGAGCCGCTAAAACGGCTTTCGAGCATTGGTTCGCCGCAGCGACAAGTTGAAGTGTGCTTTGCAGCCGTTCGTACTCTTTGGTTATTAGCTCATAAACCCGGCTGTCCTGCTCCTTCAGAGCACTGAATATATCTTCGTGATACACCTGTGAAGATAGTTTTTCCGGCAACATTTCTAACGTCTTCGAGTCCTTTCTTCAATCAGCAGGAAAGTTCATCCATAATCCACAACTATTTAGTTCCTGTTGCGGAAACAGTATTTGTCATTCCCGCGAAAGCGGGAATCCAGTTTTTCGCTCTGGACCCCTGCTTTCGCAGGGGTGACATCTTCAATTTTCGTTGTTCCGCAACAGATACTATTTAGCCCCCGGTTTTACCGAGGGTTCTCCTCCTGCCCAGATAATTGAGTACGATGAGTGGCAACCTCAAGCGAGTCCCGCACCAATTAGGCTCAATTGGTGCGGGACGAGCTTGGGGATGGCTCGCATTTATCGTGTTACAGACCACTAACTAAAAAAACTCCTGACAATATCATTAAATGTTACGTACAAAACAAGTGTTAATATAAGCGCCCAGCCGGCATAAGCTATGACCCCCTGCACCCGTTCGCTCAACGCCGAACCCTTGACCTTCTCAACCAACAAAAGCACAATCAACCCTCCGTCAAGGGGCGGCAAAGGCAAAAAGTTAAACACCGCAATTACCGCGCTTATAAGACCGAGAAAATAGACGTAATAGACCAACGGCTGCTCGGCAACAATGCGATAGCTGAATGTGATTATACCGACAGGCCCCATAAGATTCTTGGGACTGACAAGTCCCCCAATCAGACGCTTTAATGTTATGTAGGTCTGGGCGACAAACATAATGGTTCTTCTGTATCCCATCACGACCGCATCAATGGGGCCGCTGGCCTTGTAAAGCCTTTCCAATTTCCCAAATGGAATAAAATCAATTTCAGTAAAAGCTGATTTAACAGTGACGGATTCTTCGTTTGTCTCCACATTTAACACAACGTTACCTGCTATCTCCTCATTGAGTCGATATTCAATAGAGATTCGTTGGCCGCTGTATTTTCTAATTTCCCTGATTACATCGTAAAAGCTCGATACCGGCGTCCCATCAACTACAGTTATCGCAGCGCCGCTTGGAATTGCCAGCCTTGATGGCCCACCTTCAGCATTAATAGTTTCGGCTACAACCGGATGCTTCTCATCCAGTGCCAGGAAGACGCCAATAGCAATCCTGTCCTCATCAACCTGCCTCTTAGGCATGACTGTAACAGTAAGAGCCTCTTCTGTGCCGTCGCTATTGGCACGCAGAACCCTGACCGGAAGTTCTTTATCTTCATGCTTCTCAACAACTTCGCGCATCTGCGTGTAAGTGGGATTCTCAACATTGCCAATCGCAAGAATGACATCATCAAGCCGTAATGAAACCTCGTCATCGGCCTTTGGCGCATACTCTTCTGAGACATCGATTATACGCAAACGCGGAACCATAGAGTAAATATGGTTCAGCTCGGACTCGGACTCAATATTCTCTTTGTTGGAAATACGCCAGTTCAAACGAATTTGCGCTCTGACTAATTCAGCTTCTCCCATGTCTCCGATTCGCTCAGCCTCTAATGTTACTACCGGGGTAAGGGTATTGTGAATCAATTCATCCAGCTCCCAGGAGCTATAAACATCTTTGCCGTTAGCAGACTTAATTTTATCGCCGCCAAGCAAGCCGGTTTTCGAATACAAGTCATTGGCGTCATCTTCAGCAAGCCTTCCAACGGTCAGACTCGTTGGTATCTCAATGCCAAAAAGTCTCATTTTTCCCGTGAGTGTTTGCATTTCCTCGGCTACAAGTGCCAAGTTTTCTTCAGAGCCGTCCGCGTGCCTTACTTTCAGCGGAATCTTTTCATCTCTGCCGGACAAAGCAGCCGCTATCCCGATATTGCTAAAATCGAGGTCGTCACTTTTGCCCGCAACCTCAATTATTTCGTCACCGGCTTTAAGACCTGCACGTGCCGCCGGTGAATCCGGTATTACACCGCCGACCACAGCAGGTGGCAGTTTTATGCCGATAAGAAAAACTATCATAAAAATAATAACGGCGCTGATAACGTTAAAAACAACACCCGCTGCCAAAACCGCCGCACGAGTACCCGCCGGCTTATTCGCATACGAACGGGGGTCATCGCTGGTCTTAACCGGCCCGGTGTCCTCCTGGCCTAACATCTTAACAAAACCACCAAACGGAATAAGACCGAGCCGATATTCCGTCTCACTGGCCTTGCCCTTGCCGCCGACAGTAAAACTTAACCCACTATCACCGGACTCATCTCCCTCTTTGGCGAATATCTTCGGCAGTATCCGAAACCTAAAACCATTTTCGGTCCTCTGAACACCAAACACAGTCGGCGGCATAAAGATTGAAAATGCTTCAACCTTTATGTCGGACAATTTGGCAACAATGAAATGACCGAACTCGTGAACAAGAACGACCGAACCAAAGCCGAGCATAGTCAGCAGTATGTTGCCGAAAGTATTGATATTTTGGGCAATTAAAAAAATGACCGCCACAAAAGCAACAACAACAAACAAAATCAAACGAAAACGCTTATTAAAAAAATCTTTCAGTTCCGACATTCAATAATCTCCATACACTGACTTTTGCTCTTGGTTTAAGTGAACTAAAGTTTGGAGTGCCTAAAGTGAACTAAAGTAGAAAAAAATGAATAATGAATTCCAAACAAGGAAATCCGAATCTCAAAGTTCGATATTCATCATTCGATATTCCTTTTTCAAACTTTAGGCACTTTAGCTCACTTTCTATTGCCCTTATGCCCTGGAGTTTATCACCGATGTTAGCTCACTTGCTTTTCTGTCGGGGACCCGTGCACTTTAATTCTAACTTCTTCTCTGGCCCACGCATCCGCCTCGAGCAGCTCTTCGAGGGACGCACTGGTTATAACATTATGCTTATTCAGACAATGTTCGATAAGCTCTACTATAGTAACAAATTCAACCCCTCCTGCCAAGAACTCCTCGACAGCCGCCTCATTTGCAGCGTTGAAAACGGCCGCTGCCGTGCCGCCCGTTCGCGCAACCTCATAGGCCAAAGGCAGCGCTCGAAACGTCTCCAAATCAGGCTTCTCAAACGTAAGTTTACCTATCTCCTCCAGCCGAAGACGCCTGGCAATACCTGCAACACGCCGCGGATACGTCAAAGCATATTGAATCGGAAGACACATATCAGGCTCTCCAAGCTGTGCTATCACCGAGCCATCCACAAACTCGACAAGCGAGTGAATTATCGACTCAGGATGAATCAGAACCTCTATTTTATCGATGGGCATATCAAAAAGCCAGTGGCCCTCGATAATTTCAAACGCCTTGTTCATCATAGTAGCAGAGTCAACGCTGATTTTCGGCCCCATATCCCAAACAGGATGCGCAAGAGCCTGCTCCGGCGTTACGTTTTGTATATCCTCAACGGCAGCTCCTCTAAAAGGCCCGCCGGAAGCGGTCAGGATGATTTTATTAACTTCTTCGCGAGTGCCCGACTGCATAGCCTGGAAAATGGCTGAATGCTCACTATCCACCGGCAAAATAGTGCCGCCGTTTTTCTTTGCCTCGCTCACTAACAGTTCGCCTGCAACAACGAGCGGCTCTTTGTTCGCGACAGCAAGCTGCTTACCACACTTAGCTGCCGCAAGAACCGCAGGCAGACCGGCTGCACCGACAACCGCCGTAAGGACGACATCGACCTCTTCAAGTTTCGCAATCTCTGTCAAGCCATCCGGGCCTGTGAAAATCTCGACATCCGAATCGTCCACTAATTCGCGAAGCTGCGCTACATAATCAGAGTTTGTAACAGCAACAAATTTGGGCTTATAGCATCTAACTTGTTCAGCCAGAAGCTCAACATTGCTGTGAGCGCTTAATGCAATAATCGCATACCCCGGTCCAAGCGCATCGATTACCCGCAGCGCATTTCTGCCTATCGACCCCGTTGAACCCAAAATTGCGATTTGCTTTGCCATAAATACCAGTTCCAGTAATTTGTCATTCTCAGTGATACTGCCCTTTATCGTTCCCAACAAACACCGATAGTATGATAAGCACCACCAAGCTGTCAAGAACATAAGTGCACAAGAGCTTAAGTCAGTGTTAGTCAGTGTTTAAGTCAGCGTAAGTCCGTGTTTCTTATAAAGGTGTGGAAATCTTTTCTTTTCGGTGATTCCTGGCCCTGAACTGCCACGGCGTCGTCCCGACAAGCCCCTTAAAAGTTCGCGTAAAATAACTTTGATTATTATAGCCGACCTCAAAACAAATCTCCGTGCAGTTCTGGTCCGTCGCTAACAATAATTGTTTCGCTCGCTCTATCCGAACGCCGGTCAAATAATCTATGATAGTAATGCCCATTTGGTCTTTGAATATATGCGCCAGTCGCGAAACGCTCAGGTGTGAAGCCTTGGCTACGTCGGCAAGGGTTATCGCCTTATTGTAGTTGGCGTCGATATAATTTATAGCCGGCCTGATCTGGCTTACCTTCCGGGCATCCTGCGAAGTATAAACCAATTCGATGAATTCGTTCAAAGCCGTGCTAATCCATGCACACAAATCTTCCTGATTGTTAATCCGCATTACTTTGTTTACATAAGTCAGGTTCTTTTCAAGCATAACGTCAATATCTACTCCGCCTTCCACGGCCGAACGGCTCAGAATACTCAGCAGCTCCAGCAGTCTTGCTTTAAGGATTCCCAGCTCCCCGATAGTCTTGAACAATATCGTCCCGAGTATGGAATTGAGAATCTCCTTAGCGCCTGTTCTGTCACCGATTTTGACCTTGCCCATCAGCTCCCGCTCACTCTCCAGAGGATAGTGCCACTCGGTGCCGAGTTTTTTTCTTTCCTGGATAAACTCTCCGATTTGCGACTGCTGTTCCGAACGCTCACGGCGCCATCTGATAACACGCGGGTCGAACCCGGCAACTTCGTAAAGCAAATCAAACAGGAACTCCGCCGCCTCGTTGATTTTTCGGCCCTGTATAAACGGCAGCTCGCGCATCGCCGACGTCAGCTTTTTTCTATTCACGCGAATCCCATTTAACCGTTTTTCGACATCGTTGATTAGGATTTGTGTTACGGATTCCCAGAGGCATTTGCCGAAAAATATCCCCCCTAAGGCCTTGTCCTTATCCATAATCGGCACACAAACTAACACTACACCCGCATGGCAAAGCAAAATATAAGATTGTCCGGTCTCTATGGCTATCTCAAGGCTTCGCCGACGCTCTTTATTACACCTGCGCAGGCCCAACGTGCTTCTTTGAACAACCTTGCAAAACGCCGGCTTATAATCGACACTGCACATCTGTTTTATTTCTTTGCCCTGGATATTCCTCGTCTCTAAGCCTAATTGGAAATGCTTGCGAAAAATACCCTCGATTCTCTCAAATTTCTTTTTGCCAAGCAGTTTTATTAGCGATACTTTATCAGCCATTTTGGCTCATGCTCCTATGCTCTTAGGCACTTTCGCTCTCGGTGGAAATTCTCCCGCCGTAGCAAGATAGTGCTATTATAACGAATTGACAGGAAAAGGCCACCCCAATCATCAATATCGCAGCTACACCGTCTTTTGGTGGAATTGCTAATCGATTATCGAACGAAAAAAGACCTGAAGTGCCTTTGATAATCAGTACTCTTTAAACCTTCTCATCCATGCCGGCCAGTCGCTCGGCGTGACACCCCCGGCTGTTGTCCAGGGCCCGCTTATATTGTAAGTTCGATGCCACTTGAACATCCACAACTCTTTGAGCCCGACCTTTCTCGTGGACCAATCCAGAAAAAGCCCGTTTACAAAACCGTCGTGCCGGTTTAAACAGTAACGTAACATACGCCCGTCACCACCTTCGTCCCACCCCTGGCCGTTATATACTGGAGGATCATCTACTGAGTCCACCACACCATTATAGCGCTGGGCCCCCAGGAACAAGGGCACGTACGCGGCCCCCGCCACAGCCGGCCCGCGCCAGTACCAAGATGCTTCCCCGCGAGGTTCCCTGCCTGGCTGGATATCAACACAATAGCCGTTGATCCCGTAACTTCCCTTCATTGGCTTGGCCCAGTGATCCTGGTTCATGTAGCCCCAGGCCATGGTCACACCGACGTCCGTTCCCTCGGCTCCCTCACTGATACCATTCTCATCAATCCACGGCTTCGTAGCGTTCGGACAACAGGTAAATTCGTCATCCCATTTATAGTAGTCCCCAAGTGCGCTGACCCACCGATTGGCCTGAGGCTGGGCCGTATGGCCCTCCATGAATCGGCCATCGTGGTCTTCGGCGTACATCGCAAAGAACAGGCCCCACTGCTTGAGCTTGCTTAGGCACGCAACGCTCCTGGCCTGTTTCCTTACCCGCTGTAAAGCCGGCATCAATATCGACATCAGTAGCGCAATGATGGCAATCACCACCAAAAGCTCTATTAATGTAAACCCCGTTAGAAATCTTCTGCTTTCCCGGTCAGGAATCTTAATTTCTAACGGGGTAAACCCCCTTGTAGATCTTACGCTTTCTCGATTGGAAATCTTTGTTTGGGTTCCCGCAAAGCGGGGTCCCTCCAACGGCGTAAATCCTACTCTGCGAAGTACATTGCTACGTAGCAAGAGTCCTCTTCGTCCGACCATAATGATACCTCATTTTCATCGTGCGATAAGTTATTTGCCGGAATATAACCTTATCGAATGGCATTTCCTTAAGGAAATGTCATTCATAACTGTACTTTTTTTGGGGCTGAAAATCAAGGTAAATGCCTGCTATTCTTGGCGTTAAAGTAAAAAGCCACAAAAGTTTCCAAAAAAAAATAAAAAAACTCTTGACTTGTCTGCGGTTATCCTATATTTTATCGGACGAAGCAACCCAAATTGGAGAGGGTATGAAAAGGCGGGGAGCAGGCCGTTATTACTTTTGTAGTCTTCCTACCCGCAAGGATTGTGTTGAGCAGTTGCTCTGTGTTTAACAGGGATGTGTATGTCCGTTTTTATGGAGAAAAGCGGTGCGGGGGAATGGAGTCCCATTTTTTGCAAAGCCGAAAGGCTCCCTTTCGGGCAAGCCACTTCACGAGTATCCAACGCACAAGCCATCGGCCTGAAGAGGAGTAACTCACAAATGAATGTAATGTGTACTTAGCCGTAACTGTAATTGACAACCTTATTACCAGAGGAGGTGATGCAGGAAAAAGTATGAAAACATTTTAAAATGAAAGGAGAAAGAAATGAAAAGGATTTCGCTGTTAACAACAATAGTAATATTGGCAAATGTGCCCTGCCTGACTAAAGCACGCTCTTACTTCCCTGTCCGTTATCGTACTCGTTGGTCTCCTTATGCTTCTGGTTTGATTACTGGTGACGTTTATTATTCTCCCTACGCTTTTAGGGTTGGCCACAACGGTTTAGTCCCCGGGAATGTTCGTTACTCTCCTTATGCTTTTGGTGTCAAACGTTCCGGTTTAGTTGTCGACCCCTGGTGGCCTTATGGCTTTCGCTTTACTCATGCTCTCGATTACCAGCTTTGTCGTCCCTCTGTTGCGGTCGGTTGCAGCGCTCCTCGCCCTTATCAGACTTCTATGCACGAAAGTCTCGACTTGCTTGATAAGATGAAAAGTTATAATGAGGAAAAGTTGACAGCCCGCATAGAGAGAATAGAAAAGAGAAGAGAGTCTAAAAAGCAAATAAATATGGTGAAGGAAAAAGATGGAAAGGAAATAATTTATGGATATCTTAAAAGCAGAAATATAGATGATTTTGAGATGAAACGGCTTTTCAAAGTAAATAATAAGACCGTGAGCGTCAGCTTTCTGCTTAGAGATAAGAATATCATGATAACGTACCGGGACCTGGGCCAGGTACAGTCTTTGTCACAGCAGTCCGGATACAAAAGTAACTATTACGTAAGACATGAGCAGGCATGGCGAGAGTTTGCACAGAAGTATATACAGGCGGGAGGAAAAGTTTATCAAATAACATCGGCGGACCAGAAAGAAATATTAGCCAAACTAATGCTCTGCCCCGAGCTAAACGATGGGTAAAAATGAAATGGCGTTGTAGAAGAGACTAAGTCCGGTAGGGTGGGGCGTGCCCCACCTTTTCTTTGCTTTCGTATTAGCCGCTATTTTTTTTCGCCCATCAGCTTAGCAATAGTTGGTTCTATAGCTTTTGCCCAGATTTGGTAGCCCCTGGGAGTTAAGTGCAGGAAGTCGGGCATGATTTCTTTCGAAATCGATTTGTCCGGCTGCATGAACTTCGGGCCGATATCGAGATAATGAATCATCTTGCCGTCGGCAATCTTCGAAGCGATTTTATTAGCTTCGGCAATTTTTTCCCGCTGTGGGCACGGCTTTGGTGCGCGAGGAAAGACAGCCAACAGAAGAATTTTCATTCTCGGCAGCTTCGTCCGCAATTTCTTGCAGATGGCGATAGTGCCATCGGCAATCTCTTCGGCGGTATTGTCATCGCCGTTGGAGTTGTTCGTTCCTATCATTATCACAGCGACTTTGGGCGAAATGCCATCGATATTGCCGTTATCCAGCCGCCACAGCACATGCTGGGTGCGGTCGCCGCTAAAGCCCAAATTTACTGCTTTGCGATGCCCGTAATATTTCTGCCAGACTTCTTTGCCGTTGTTTTCCCAGCTATGTGTGATTGAATCACCAATGAAAATCATATCCACGTTGCCCTGTTTGACCCGCTCGTTGACTGCCCAGTGCCGAAGCGTCCACCAGCTATGGCGGTGGGCCGGCGCCACAGCCGAATGCTTCTCAGCACCAATAGCCGGAACAGCCGTGGATAAAACCACTACCCCAAGATACAAGGCTAAAAGTTTACGTTTCATTTTGCATTCTCCAAAAATGTTTTACAATTCAAGGTATCAGACATTCGGTACCATTCTATTTTTCTCCAACGTCTAATTTTATGGGTGGCAGCCTCAAGCGAGTCCCGAAAAGTCGGGACGAGCTTGGGGATGGCGCCGAATAACTACCGGTAACCACCACGCATTCATTGTGTTGCAAACCACTATTGCTCTTAAAGTTTTTTCGCTTTACTGTGGCAATTTCGATACAAATCGATAATCCCCTGAACCAACAGAAAATACCGCTCTGTCGTCCTCCATACGCAGCAGGCGCACAGTCTCTGCTTTTGCCGCCGGCTGTCTGCCTTCGGTAATACTATCGACGTTCTCTGCCGGCACATATACCGTTGCGGTCGTATTGGCCGGAATTGTAACATTCAGGCTGAACGTACCGCCTTGGATTCTCCAGTCGCTGACAATCTTACCGTAGAGGGATTTGTAGCTTGCCTTTGCATAGTCCAATCCACCGCCGGGCATAGGTCTAATAATAATTTGCTTGTAGCCCGGCCCATCAGTATCGATGCCGGCTACGGTTCCGAACAGCCATCGACCAATCGAACCGAAGGCGTAGTGGTTAAACGAATTCATACTTGGAGTCTGGAAGCCTTTCTCCTCGGTCCAGCCGTCCCAGCGCTCCCAGATGGTTGTGGCTCCGTTTTTGATACTATAACCCCAACTGGGAAAAGTGTCCTTGTTTAGCAAACGATAAGCGATGTCCAGATGCCCTGTCTCCGTGAGCGTGGGCACCAGATAACTTAGCCCGACAAATCCGGTTGAAAGATGCCAATCTTTTTCCCGAAGGTCTTCGATTAAATGTCGAGTTGCAGGCTCGCGTTTATCCTCAGGTAGTAAATCAAAATATAGACCAAGTAAATAGCAGGTCTGAGTCTCACCCTTGATACGGCCATCAGCGGAGACGTATGCCTTATTGAAAGCATCCTTGATTTGTTCGAAGAGGTCTTCATATTTTCCGGCGTCGTCATCCTTGCCGAGGACAGCAGCGATGTTCGAGACTAACCGCGTGCTGTAGGCGAAATAAGCCGTCGCAATTACGTCCTTGGGCGTATTGGAGCCGATAGAGACCCAGTCGCCGTAACCGTAAGCCGGACGCAGCAGGCCCTTGCTGTTTTTCTTCAGATAACCTATCCACTTTTTCATCGACTCGTAATGCTTGTCGATGACACGCTTGTCACCATAGACCTGGTAAATCGTCCACGGACAAATAACCCCTGCATCGCCCCAGGCGGGCACACCACTACCCATAGCGACCTTATGCGGAGCGACATCCGGAAATGCTCCTTCTTTGGTCTGAGCGTCTTCGAGGTCAACCAGCCACTTGGTGAAGAACGCCGCCACATCCATATTATAGGTAGCCGTGCGGACAAAAATTTGAGCATCACCGGTCCAGCCTAAACGCTCATCACGCTGTGGACAGTCGGTAGGCACTTCGATAAAGTTGCCTCGCTGGCTCCAGACTATATTACTG
>Ga0307430_1003148_pt1 | contig 10425 bp, 7 predicted proteins | sample SalMarWE160130MG_FD_202159 | JGI IMG/M metagenome (GOLD analysis project Ga0307430, IMG submission 202159) | Salt marsh sediment microbial communities from the Plum Island Ecosystem LTER, Massachusetts, United States - WE1603-130 | ecosystem: Environmental > Aquatic > Marine > Intertidal zone >... | reverse complement strand
GGCGTTTGTGCACGCAGGGCCCTTCGCCAACATCGCTCACGGCAACTCGTCTGTCATGGCCGATCTGATCGGCATCAAACTGGGCTCTGGCGGCTACCTGGTCACCGAGTCCGGTTTTGGCGCAGACTGTGGCATGGAAAAGTTCTTTGACATCAAATGCCGCACCAGTGGGCTCATCCCAAACTGCGTGGTGATGGTTGCCTCCATTCGTGCGCTGAAGATGCACGGCGGTGGCCCAAGGGTCGTAGCCGGCATCCCCCTGGACCCAGCATACAAGCGAGAAAACCTGAAGCTTCTGGAGAAAGGTGTAGCCAACCTGGAAGCCAACATCAAGCTCGCTCTCAAGTTCGGCGTCCCGGTTGTGGTCGCCGTCAACAGGTTCACCGACGACACTGATAAAGAGATCGAGTTGGTGAGAAAAGCGGCAATTGCTGCGGGTGCCGAAGGCGCTTTCGTCAGCGAGGTGTGGGCCAAGGGCGAGGCTGGCGGTGCTGCACTCGCCGAAGCAGTGGTAGCAGCTTGCGAGAAGCCGAACGACTTCAAGTTCCTTTATCCGCTGGAGATGTCCATCCAAGAAAAGATCGAAACCATCGCCAAGGAGATCTACGGCGCTGATGGTGTTACCTTTGATGCAGCAGCCCGCCGGAAGCTCAAACTGTATACGGATCTGGGTTTTGATAACCTGCCCATCTGTATGGCGAAGACGCACCTATCGCTGTCTCACGATCCGAGTTTGAAGGGTGTACCCAAAGGCTTCATGCTGCCCGTACGAGACATTCGTGCCTCTGCTGGTGCGGGCTTTCTGTATCCGCTGTGCGGCACGATGCGCACCATGCCCGGCCTGCCGTCCCGCCCGGTCTTCATGAACATTGACCTTGACCTGGAGACTGGCAAGGTTCTGGGGCTGTCTTGACCCCATAGCAGTGAGGCGGGGGAGCTTATCTCCCCCGCCTTCTTGTGTCATTATCGGGTGTAGGCCAGATTGGGGGCAAAGAGATTCTGCCGTAGGTTACCATCAACGCTGTCCACTTTCTCCGAATCTGTCGAGTGTCACGGAAGGGCATCCAACACGTCGGCAGAACCTACGGGAGGGCTGGCTCCGGGAACTTGTCCCCAACCTGACCTAGACCCGTCATTCTGCTGCGGGTTTTACAGGCAGATGGATTTGCTATATAATCAGTCCTGATTGTCTAGCGGATTGAAGGCAGCAGATCGCATAACTCAGGAGGTAACATACATCGTGGAAAAGGTTACGTTTCATGTGCCAAAGATGTACGCCGATCATCACGTAGAGGTTGTACGCAGCGCCCTGTTGGAATTGGGTGGCGTCGAGGAAGTCACCGCCAGCAGCACGTTCAAGCAAGTACGCATCGGATATGACCCGGCCCAAGTCAACTCGGATGCAATAGAAGAGGCCTTGCGAGCAGCAGGCTATGCACCGGGAGAGGACTGGGCGCTGCCCAGTCTGCCAGAGGGAAAAGACGATCAATCCCCCTGGTTCCAGTTGATTCAACGGGTTACAGAGACAGATATGCTGGACTTGGAGATGTCCGGAGACTTCCGCAAGTACTAGCCTCTGGCTAGTGTTTTCAGGCGCGAGTTCACAAGCACATAACAAGGAGAGAATAATGGCAAATGAGAAGACTATAGATCCAGCAGTGGCTGAGATGCTGGAGATAGCCGAAGCCAAGGGCATCTCCACCGCCTTTAGCCGTGCTGCGAAGATGAAACCCTGCCCCATCGGCCACAAAGGGGCCTGTTGCAAGAACTGCTCTATGGGTCCTTGCCGTTTGACAAAGGAAGGGCAAAGGGGCATCTGCGGGGCCACAAGGGAAACCGTAGCCGCACGCAACTTCGCTCGTATGATAGCTGGCGGGGCCTCCGCCCATTCAGACCACGGAAGGGATATGGCCCTGACGCTTTTGGCTGCCGCCGAGGGCGCGGCCCCCGATTACAAAATTCGGGATCAGGAGAAGCTTAAGGAGGTTGCGGAGTTGTTGGACGTGCCCACCAAGGGCCGCGATACCATGGAGATAGCCAAGGATGTAGCCGAAGTGGCCCTGGCCCAGGTCGGCAATCAGAAGGGGGAGATCCTTTACCTCAAGCGGGCCCCGAAGAGGAGGCAGGAGGTCTGGCGCAAGGCAGGCGTCGCCCCGCGGGGCATTGACCGCGAGGTGGTGGAGATCATGCACCGCACCCACGTAGGAAACGACCAGTGGTACGACAGCATCCTGATGGCCGGGCTGCGCACCGCTCTCTCCGATGGCTGGGGGGGAAGCATGCTTGCCACCGACATCACCGACATCCTATTCGGTTCGCCGGTCCCGCTCACGGCCAACGTGAACATGGGCATGCTGAGCGAGGACGAGGTCAACATCGTGGTCCACGGCCACGAGCCAGTCCTGTCAGAGATGATATTGGCGGCGGTGAGCGATCCAGAGATGATTGAGTATGCCAAATCAAAAGGGGCGAAGGGGATCAGGCTGACTGGTATCTGTTGTACAGCCAATGAAACACTGATGCGCCAGGGGGTGCCCACCATCGGCAACTTCCTCAGCCAGGAGCTGACAATGGTGACCGGGGCCATAGAGCTGATGATCGTGGACATCCAGTGCATCATGCAGGCCCTCGCTCCCGTGGCCGACCAGTTCCACACCAAGCTGATAACCACCTCACCCCACGCTTACATCGAGGGGGCGGAGCACATAGATTTCGAAGAAAGCCGGGCCTTGGAGATTGCCAAAGAGATCGTTAAGATGGGGATTGACAACTTCCCCAACCGTAAGGAGACGCACATCCCCAAGGAGATCAACCACCTGGTAGCTGGCTTCTCCCACGAGTACATCAACTACGCCTTAGGGGGCTTCTACCGCAACTCTTTCCGCCCCTTAAACGATGCTGTTATACAGGGACGCCTGCGCGGTGTGGCAGGCGTGGTGGGCTGCAACAACGCCCGCACCCGTCACGACTATTCCCACGAGTACATCACACGCCGGCTGATCGAGAACGATGTGCTAGTGGCTATGACCGGATGCGGGGCCATTGCCGCAGCCAAGTACGGCCTCCTTTCCCCTGAGGCGGCAAAGTACGCCGGCCCTGGGCTCAGGGAGATCTGCGAGACGGTGGGCATCCCGCCTGTGCTGCACATGGGTAGCTGCGTGGACAACGCCCGCATCCTCACCGTGCTCAGCCAGATGGCCACTGAGGGAGGTTTGGGCGAGGACATCGCCGACCTCCCGGCGGCGGGGTTCGCCCCAGAGTGGATGAGTGAGAAGGCGATCTCTATCGGCTGCTATTTCGTTGGCTCTGGCCTGTACACCATCATGGGCAGCGATTCTCCAGTGGCCAACAGCCCCATCGTCAATCGCTTCATCAGCGAGGGCTGGGAAGAACGCATTGGCGGCAAGCTGGAATTCATCCCTGACCCAGAAGAAGCCGTCCAAAAAGCTCTAGAACACATTGACAAGAAGCGCGCTGCCTTGGGGCTGGTGGAATACGACCCCGGCCGCTACGGCCAGAGTGGCGACTACTTGCTGCTCAAGCTGCTGGAAGAGCAGGGTGAGGAAGCATTCAACCTGTACAGCGCCAAGGCAGTGAAATCAGCCAAAAGCTAAGCAACCTTTGGAGACAAGGAGAGATCATCAATGTCTAGGTACATTGCAACCCGCGCCATTCGCGGCGCTAGCATGATTGTCGCCGAAGCAGAAAACATGCTGAAGAAGGCCATCGAGGAACTGGGCGCAGACGGGCCTGTGGCCTTCCCTAACACTGCTTATTATCTTCCCGTCATCTTCGGCTTGACAGGACGGGAGGTGGCTACGCTTGGGGACCTGGTTCCAGCAATCGAAGACGCAAAGAACTTACTGCATCTAGTCCCAGGAAAAGAGATATGGCTGCCCTACCTGGGGGAGACTCTGGACTGCGGTGCCGCTACACTCTTGGCCGAAGAAACCATAGAGGGCATCCGTTTCGCTCGTGGTCTGGAACCGCAAAAGATCACCTGGGATAGCAGCTACATCCCGAGCAGCAGCTTCACTTCACCCGATGCCGACGCCGAGGCAGGAAAACTCCTCAACGGCCCCATTGATGACATTCAGCTTCGCAGTTGGGGCATCCAGCTCGTGGATGGGCGCATGCCAGGCTTCGCAGCGGTCATCGGCGCAGCCCGCTCTAACGAGGCGGCGGTGCAGATCATCCGCGAACTTCAGCAGCGCAACATTCTCATCTTCCTCTCTGGCAACGTCAACGGACGGAGCATCATCCATCAGTTGATGGAAGAGGGTGTGGAAATGGGCTACGATACTTACATCGTGCCCTTTGGCACTGACACTATCTCCGCGATCTATGCCGCTGGCTTCGCCACCCGGGCGGCCCTGACCTTTGGAGGCGTGAAAGGTGGCCAGGCGCGTGGGATGCTCCTATACAACAAGTTCCGTGTCTTCGCCTTCGGTCTGGCCTTAGGAGAGGTGGACGACCTGAAGTATGCCACTGCTGCTGGCATCCTCAACTACGGCTTCCCGGTCATTGCCGACACCGTTATCCCGCAAATCCTACCCACAGGCGTCACATCCTATGAGCACGTTGTAAGCATGCCCTTCGATGACATCGAGGGTAAGGATGACGCTGAGAAGGCCAAGCGACTAGTGCAGCGCTGTATCGAAGTACGCGGGGTTAAGATCAAGATCACTGAAGTGCCTATCCCTGTGCCCTATGGAAGCGCTTTTGAAGGCGAGCGGGTGCGAAGAGCCGAGATGCGCGTAGAATTCGGCGGGAAACACAGCCGCTGCTTTGAGTACCTGGAGATGGCCGACCTTGATACCGTAGAAGATGGCAAGATCGAGATCATTGGCCCTGGCTTCGAAGACGTCGAGGAAGCCGGGCACATGGACATGGCCATCATAGTGGAAGTCGCAGGACGAAAGATGCAAGAAGACTTTGAACCCGTGCTGGAACGACAGATTCACTACTTCATCAATGGCGCATCAGGCATCCAGCACATCGGGCAGCGCGACATCTCCTGGATTCGCCTCAGCAAGGTGGCTGCCGAGAAGGGGTTCAGTCTAGAGCACTTCGGCAAGATTCTCTATGCTCGCTTCCACGCTGATTTCGGAGCTATCGTAGACAAGGTGCAAGTCACAATCATCACCGAGCCCAAACTGTATGCTCAGTGGCTGGAGAAGGCCCGCGAAGCCTATGACTTCCGCAATAAACGCATAGCTGAGATGACCGATGAATCGGTGGACACCTTCTACAGTTGTATACTGTGCCAGTCGTTCGCCCCGAATCATGTTTGCGTGGTCAGCCCGGAGCGCATAGGGCTTTGTGGTGCTTACAACTGGCTAGACTGCAAAGCATCGTACCAGATCAACCCCACCGGGCCAAACCAGCCCATCGTCAAAGGCGCATGCCTTGACGAAGTCAAGGGCTACTTCGCGGGTATTGACGAGTACGCCAAGGCGGCCTCCCACGGGACGGTGGAACAGGTGTCCATGTACTCCATCATGGAGAACCCAATGACGGCCTGCGGCTGTTTTGAGTGCATCATGATGATCATCCCCGAGGCGAATGGTTTCATGATCGTCAGTCGGGAGGATCCAAGCATGACCCCAGCAGGGATGACTTTCTCCACGCTGGCTGGCATATGCGGCGGCGGTATACAGACGCCCGGAGTGCTCGGCATCGGCAAGTATTACCTGACAAGCAAGAAGTTCATCTCCGCAGACGACGGCTTCAAGCGCGTGGTCTGGATGTCATCTTTCTTGAAAGAGTCCATGGCCGAGGAGCTCAAGGCGGTTGCCGAGCGCGAAGGCGATCCTGACCTGATTGACGCTGCCACCTCTGTTCTGATTCTGAATGCTCGTTGTGAGGCATTGAGCCAGGAGGCACGATGGCAAATGAGAATGAAGTGAAAGTGCACGAGAAACACGTAGAAGATATCATGCACCACGGCGTCATCACTTGTAAAACCTACACCCTCCTCAAAGAAGTCGTGCGCATTATCGCTGACACCGACGTACATGCCATCGTCGTCATCCACGACAACGAGGACGTAGCCGGGATCGTATCACACATGGACTTGCTCCGGCTGCACGGCCAAAATCTCCTCAGCTACAAAGCCGAGGACGTAATGACGCCCATGGTCATTGATATCGCCCCAACAGCGAGCATCAAGGAGGCCATTGCCTTGATGTTGCAGAACAACATCCGGCGCGTGCTGGTGACGGAAGAAACGCCTGAGGGCAAGCGGGCAATAGGCGTGATATCTACGACTGACGTGATCAGGGACATGCGAGAGCAGCCCTGGTTCTGGTAGTGCCCATCCCGAGATGTTGGCAATACCCTCGGACACCCCATAAGCATTGCTGTTCCCTTCGCGGAGGCGAAGAGGCCTAACATTGGGAAAGGAGACATCACGTAGATGCCTGTTACAGTGGAGATACCCAAAGAGAAATGGACAGGCAAAGTTCGGGAGGTAACGCTTGGCGCTACCGCTGACGAAGGCGGTACGCGGCAAAGAAAAGTTACTGTGGGAGGTGAAGGCACGCTGCCCTTCCTCGATTTCGAGGGTGATATCCCAAACCCACCCGCTGTTGCGTTTGAGGTTCAAGACCGATACCCCGAAGACTGGTCCGCTCTTCTCAAAGAAGTCTGGGGAGATGTGTTGCACGACCCGGGTGCCTGGGCCAAAAAGGCCGCAGAATGTGGGGCCGACATCATCGCCCTCAAGCTGCAAAGTGCTCATCCCGAAGGCGACAACACAGACGCAGCACATGCTGCGGCTACCGTCAAGGCAGTGCTGTCAGCGACGGGCCTGCCTCTCATCGTCTACGGACCCGGACAGGCCGAGAAAGACAACGAAGTGCTGGTGGCTGTCGCGGAGGCGGCCAAGGGCGAACGCCTTGCCCTGGGCAACTGCGAAGATAAGAACTACCGCACCATTGTGGCTGCGGCTCTGGCGCACGACCATTTGGTGATTGCCAAGACCCCCATTGACGTCAACCTGGCCAAACAACTGAATATCCTCATCAACGATATGCGCCTGGACCTCGACCGCATCCTGATGGACCCAACAACTGGCGCGTTGGGCTACGGCCTGGAATACGTCTACTCAGTTATGGAACGCCTGCGTCTAGCAGCACTGACTGGCGACAGCATGACCCAGCAGCCCATGATCTGCACCGTAGGAGAGGAAGCCTGGCGAACCAAAGAGAGCAAGGTTAATGAAGGTGTGCCCGCCGCCTGGGGCAACTGGGCGAACCGCAGCATAAACTGGGAAGTTATCACCGCCAGCACGCTGCTTGAATCTGGCGCTGACATCATTGTGTTGCGGCATCCGGAGAGCGCAAAGTTGGTGAAGAAGACAATTGCCAACTTGGTGGCCCACTGATCACACCTGCAATCAGGTCTGCATCGCATCTTCAGCAGCTATCTCTGCATTTCACTATACATAAGGAGTTCAAGAGAATGGGACTGAGTGGCCTACAGATTTACAAGCTTCTGCCCAGAACCAACTGCAAGGAATGTGGTTATCCCACCTGCCTGGCCTTCGCCATGAAGTTGGCTGCCAAACAGGCCGAGCTTTCCGCGTGCCCCCATGTGTCCGAGGAATCAAAGGCAGCACTCGCAGCGGCGTCTGCTCCGCCAATTCGCTTGGTCACTGTCGGGAGCGGTGACAAAAAGGTGGAAGTGGGCAATGAAACAGTGCTCTTCCGTCACGAGAAGACGTTCTACCATCAGCCAGGACTGTTCGTACGCCTGAAGGATACCCTGCCACTGGTGGAGTTCGAAGCTGCGGTTGAGCAGATCAGGGACTATAGCGTAGAACGTGTTGGCATTCCGCTGTGGGTAGACGGCATTGCTATCGAAAACGCTTCCGGAGATGAGGCAAACTTTGCCACGCACGTTGCCGCTGCGCGTGCCAAGACCGAGCAGTCTCTGGTGCTCATCGCCTCAGCTCCAGGCTCCATGGCGGCAGCACTGGAAAAGACGGATGAATCAGCACCTCTTGTCTACGCTGCCACTGTGGACAACTGGAAAGAAATGGCCGAATTGGCCGCGAAACACAAGGCTCCGCTGGCCATTCGCGTGGACGATGACCTTGCCGCCTTGGCAGAGCTGACTGGGCAAGTAAAGGACGCAGGGGTGGAAGACATCGTCCTCGATCCAGGGATCCGAGACCTGCATGGCTCATTGGTGACTTTGACACAATTGCGCCGCCTGGCCCTCAAGAGCAACTTCCGTTCTCTGGGCTATCCCATCGTTACCTTCCCAGGTGAAGGAGTTGATTCAGTGGAGGAGGAAACCATACAGGCTGCCCAGCACATTGCCAAGTACGCTGGGATAATTATCCTGGATCACTTTAGTCCAGCTACCATCTACCCACTGCTGGCCTTGCGGCAGAACATCTACACGGATCCACAGAAGCCCATCCAGGTAAGCCCAGGCTTGTACGAGATCTCGAATCCCAAGCCCGATTCGCCGCTGCTGGTCACGACCAATTTCTCGCTTACCTATTTCAGTGTCGCTGGCGAGATTGAAGGGAGCGGCCGGCCCACCTGGCTGCTCATTGTAGACGCGGAAGGAATGTCCGTCCTCACCGCGTGGGCAGCCGGCAAGTTCGACGCCGAGAAGATCGCCAAATCAGTACAGCAGTTCAGCGTTACCGACAAAATCAGTCACCAAAAGATCGTGATCCCCGGCCTCGTGTCCACCATCTTGGGCGAACTGGAGGAAGAGTTGCCAGGCTGGGATATCCGTGTAGGGCCACGCGAAGCCATGGACATACCAGCCTACTTGAAGACCTGGAACTAAACATACAGCCAGGGGGCGCTGATAGTCTTGTGTCAAGCTTGAATCAATGGTTTGTAGTAGCGACTAAAGTCGCCAACCAAGTGGGAAAAGCGACTAAAGTCGCCACTACGAATCCACTACTTTGGCATTGACAGAGTACTAGCGGCCCCTGTGTCGAAGACTCTTGAGGTTTGTACCGGGTGCTGCACTTTGTGTCCAAAGAATTGACAGTGGGCTACCTGCTTCTCTCCTTTCTGTCCGCCCTGGGAGTCCTACAGTGGGTCGCTGCGCGTTATCGGTTGGTCGGCCTGGCCCTCCTGGACTATTCCGAGCGCCGCATACGGGGATACGGGCTCGCCGGTCTCCTGGTTACAGGCAGCGCCGTGTGGTTCTTTGTCAGCCAATGGACCGAGATCTTGACTCCAGGCCCAGCCGGTGCCGAACTATCTGTGCTGTTTGGCACAGGTGCCATGTGCGCTTTGGCGGTCACACTCATCATGGCGTCGTTGCTGCAACACTTGCGTAACAGCACTCCGCCGCAGGACACAAGTGATCAGGGCCAGACAGTAACCATCGGTTGTGCAACTGGGCGTCTTCACATTCCTCCTAGCCCTACAGAACCCATGCCTGCCATCTGCATAGTGCCCAGGCTGGGAGCAAGTGCAGAATCCATGGGCACACTGGCGCGTCGCATGGTACGAGAGGGCCTGGTCGTGCTGGTCGTCAACCTGGATGAAGAGTTATGTGCCTATCCAGGGATACTGGCCATTCTGCCGGCGGCCATGTCCCTGCTTAGCAAGAGCCCAGAGGTAGACCCGCAGCGCCTCGGTGCTCTGGGCCACGACCTGGGCGGGGACTTGGTCATCCGCGCCGCCAGCGCTGATAAGCAGATCAAGGCTGTGGCAGCTCTGGCACCTCTTCTGGTAGATGCGCCGGTCGGCCTGGGCTTGATGCAGGAGATGCCATATCTGCAGGCTCTACGCTGGGCGCTGGATCGAAAGCGCACTAGCCTGCGAGCAGATTTGAATGCACTCAAATATGGAGCAAAGATAGCCCCACGCCCATTGCTGCTGGTATGCGGGGCGGAGGACAGGCTAGTGACTAACGCACCCATAGAGGAATGGCACGTACAACACAGAGATTCAATCACGTGCAGAACTATCCAAGGCGCAGGTCATTTCAACCTAGTTGACCACCCGACGGCACTGCGCACCGCTGTCCAATGGTTCAAGGAGCACCTGTAGACCTATGGCAATTGACTGGACGCTGTTCAAACTGTGCAACAGCCTCGCAGGGCGCTGGCCACTGCTGGATACTGTCATACGAATGCTGGTGAACGAGTATGCAGTCACGACTGCGCTGGCTCTCTTGCTGTTCGCCTTGTGGTTCAGCGGCCAGTCGCCAACGTTCCGCGAACAGAATCAACGTGCTGTGCTCTCGGCCATCGCGTCCATACTCCTGACCAATCTGGTTATCAAGTTACTCAACCTGGCGTTCTATCGCCCACGGCCCTTTGCCAATCACGACGTAGCACTGCTGTTCTATCGCCCGTCAGACTCCTCGTTCCCCAGCAACGCGACTGCGGTGGGATTTAGCCTGGCCACATCTGTCTGGCTGTTCAACCGCAAAGTGGGC
>Ga0307430_1003146_pt1 | contig 10434 bp, 10 predicted proteins | sample SalMarWE160130MG_FD_202159 | JGI IMG/M metagenome (GOLD analysis project Ga0307430, IMG submission 202159) | Salt marsh sediment microbial communities from the Plum Island Ecosystem LTER, Massachusetts, United States - WE1603-130 | ecosystem: Environmental > Aquatic > Marine > Intertidal zone >... | reverse complement strand
GTGTGAGTATGAATATCGCCATCACCGATATCTTCCTTACTATCACCACTGCCATCCCCTGCGGGTTAATCATCAACGAGCTGGTGACAAATGCCTTAAAGCATGCCTTTCCACAAGAAAGAGACGGCACCATTACCATCTCCATGACCCCATCCAATACAGACAGCCTCATCCTCACAGTCAGTGATACTGGTATCGGCTTTCCAGAAGGAATCGATTTCAGGAATACCACGACCCTGGGCATGCAGCTGGTCACCAGCCTGGTAGAACAACTTGAGGGTACCATCACCCTGGCCAGGAGTAAGGGAACAACCTTCACCATCACCTTCAGGGGGGGGGGGTCACAGTATAAGAGAAGGGATGTAGAAAATGGCACCAGCACGGATACTGATTGTTGAAGATGAGGCTATTGTAGCTACAGACATACAGAGTACCTTGAAAGCCCTGGGCTATGATGTCCCTGCCATTGCCTTCTCTGGAGAAGAGGCCCTCAAAAAAGTAGAAGAGATACAGCCAGATTTAATATTGATGGATATTGTGTTAAAGGGAGAAATGGATGGGATAGAGGCGGCACAACAGATCCGTGAACGCTTCGGTATCCCCGTGGTCTATCTCACCGCCTATGCAGATAGTATAATTCTTAAACGGGCAAAAATAACAGAACCATTTGGCTACCTACTCAAGCCTTTCGAAGACAGGGAATTGCACTCTACCATCGAGATGGCTCTTTACAAACAACAGTCAGAGAAGGCCCTCCAAGACAGTAAGGAATTTAGCTCCAGCCTCCTGAATCACGCCCCCAATCCGATTATTGTTATCAACCCAGACACCTCAGTGCAGTATGTGAATCCGGCCCTGGAAAAAATAACAGGGTTTTCCTCTGAAGAGATTATTGGCAGAAAGCCTCCCTACCCTTGGTGGGCAAAAGAAACACGCAAGGAAACAGAACGATACTTTAAAAAAGCCATGAAAGAGGGCGCACAGAAACTCGAGGAACTTTTTAAGAAAAAAAGTGGTGAACAATTCTGGGTTGAGATAACCTCTGGACCAGCAAGGAGTGCTGAGGCGTTTGAATATTACTTGGAAAACTGGGTTGACATTACCAAACGGAAGAAGGCAGAAGAAGAACTTATTGAAAGTGAGACAAAGTATAGAGAACTTGTCCAGAATGCCAATAGCATTATCATTCGAAGGAACTCTCTGGGCACTATTACTTTTTTCAACGAGTTCGCTCAGGACTTTTTCGGTTATACCGAGGATGAGATCATCGGCAAGAACGTAATGGGCACAATAGTACCAGATATAGAGAGCACCGGACGTAATCTTGCACTGATGATTCAAGACATTGGGCTTCATCCTGAGAGATATTTGAGCAATGAAAATGAAAACATACGGCGTAACGGGGAGCGTGTGTGGGTTACATGGACAAATAAAGCGATATATGACAAAGATGGAAACATTGTAGAAATTCTCTGCATCGGTAATGATATAACAGATCGAAAAAACCTCCAAGACCAGCTCATACACACCCAAAAAATGGAGGCTATCGGAACACTGTCAGGTGGCATTGCCCACGACTTCAATAACATTCTTTCTATCATCATCGGCTACACCAAACTGGCACAAGACAAGGTACCTGAAGGCAGCCAGCTCTGGGAGGATTTGAGAGAGGTGTATCAGGCGGGCAATCGGGCACGAGACCTTGTGAAGCAGATCCTCACCTTTAGTCTCCAGGCTGAGCAGAAACGTACACCCGTGAAGATTCATCGCGTAGTCACCGAGACCCTCAAGCTCCTGCGCTCCTCATTTCCTGCCACCATAGAGATCCGCACGCGCCTCACCACAACTGCACCTGTTCTCGCTGATTTCACACACATTGAGCAGGTGATCATGAACCTCTGCACCAACGCATACCACGCCATGCGTGAGCAGGGTGGGGTTTTGGAAGTGAGGTTAGAAGAGTTGATGCTTGATGATGAGGCATTTGCCCACCAGCTGGACATTTCCCTCGGTCCTTATCTCTCCCTTACTGTGCTCGACACAGGCCGCGGGATGGATAAGGCAGTTAGAGACCGGATCTTCGAACCCTATTTCACCACCAAGAGAACAGGTGAGGGCACGGGAATAGGCCTTACCGTGGTCCACGGGATCGTCAAGAGCTACGGAGGAGCGATTACAGTGGAAAGTGAGCCAGGCAGGGGGTCAATCTTTCAGGTGTTACTTCCCAGATTGAAAGGTGCGGTGGTGGAAGAGGAACACAAGAAGGTGGTCCTGCCTCCAAGGGGCACGGAGCGGATTCTCTTTGTTGACGATGAGCCGGCACTGGTCAATATTGGCAGACGGATGCTGGAGGACCTGGGTTATGAGGTGGTCACCAGCACGAGTGGTATCGAAACCCTTTCGACCTTCAGGAGACAGCCAGAGAACTTCGACCTCGTCATCACCGACATGACCATGCCGAAGATGACCGGTGATAGGTTGGCCACCGAACTCCTGGGCATCCGACCGGGGATCCCAATTATCCTGTGCACCGGATTCAGCGAGCGCATCACAGGAGAGAAGGCAAAAGAGATAGGGATTCGGAAATTCGTCATGAAACCCCTGCTGATGAATGATCTGGCAGAGGCTGTCCGGGAGGTGTTGGATGCGTAACTTCCAACAATAATTAATCGGACGCAGACCTGCCCGCCATCCGGCAGGCGGGTTTTCAGGATTTACAAGATTTTTTAAAAATAATTATCTGTGTTTATCTGCGTTCATCTGCGGCCTGTTTTCAGCTAACAGCATCAAGCATCCAGCAACAAGCAACTTGAATCTGGCATAATGATTGCTACTTAATATAGCGAGTGAACCTCCCCGCCCTTCCGGGCGGAGCATTCCGGCGTTTTTAGTAAAAATACCAAAGTGATATGAATTTTAATGATTTTCCCATAAATAATGTTGTAGTGATTTTTTTCCATACTAGTATGTAATTGTTGCTATGGAATAAATTCCATAGATAGAGAATTGGTAGTCAGGCAGTCAAACATGGTGCTGGCTTGTCCCATATTTTCAACGGACAACTTAGTCCTGCCAGCTGATAGTATTCCGTCAGATGAAATATCAAGAGGAAATGATATCCACGTAATTTATCCCCTCAACGTACCCTTTAAAAGAAGAGGTAAGTTATTATAAACAAAGAAAACAGTTGTGTTCTAATAGTGGATGATGAAAAAGATATCTGCACGCTTCTCTCCCGTCTTGTGAGAAAAGAAGGTCTTAAGGCCCTGGTGGCGCATGATGGGGATACTGCCCTAAAGCTAATTGTCTCTGAAAGCCCCGATCTTTTACTGGTGGACTTCAAGATGCCGGGCATGGATGGCATGGAGCTTCTAAAGCGTGCAAAGGAAATAGATGCAGACCTTCCGGTCATCATGATCACTGCATATGCCGATATTAAAGGAGCCGTGGATGCAATGAGGGCGAGTGCTCACGATTACCTCGCCAAACCTTTTGAGAATCTTGAGGTGATTAGGGTTGTGTACCGTGCTCTAACAGAACGGAATCTCAAGAGAAAGCTCAGTCACCTGACCAGTGAGCTTCAGGAGACTTACAACCTCAGAGAAATGATGGGAACAAGCGATGTGATTTACCAGCTCATTTTCAAGATGAATCAAGTGGCAAGATCTGACTATGCGGTACTCATCCAGGGAGAGACAGGCTCCGGCAAGGAACTGGTAGCCCGAGCAATACACCAGAACAGCAACCGATCAGGAGGCCCCTTTATCCCTGTAGATTGTGGTGCAATTCCAGAGACGCTTTTTGAAAGCGAATTGTTTGGACACGAAAAAGGGGCTTTCACGGACGCGAAATTTCAAAAATCTGGAAAAATCGAATTAGCCAGAGGCGGTACCCTGTTTCTGGATGAGATCTCCAACATGCCTCTGGGTTCTCAGGCCAAACTCCTACGCACAATTCAAGAAAAAAAGATCTACCGCGTGGGTGCTACCAAGCCCATAAAAATCGATATCCGTCTACTGGTTGCCAGTAATAAAGACCTCTATGCTTTAACTGAATCAGGAGTATTCCGCTCTGATCTCTTCTTCCGGTTGAACGAGTTCACCATAACGGTACCGCCACTACGTGAACGTAAGGAGGACATCTATTACTTGGCCAAACGATTTTTAGATATAACAAATGTAGAATTGAATAAGGATGTGAAAGGGTTTTCAGAATCAGCCATTGAGATCTTATTAACATTCGATTGGCCTGGAAATGTCCGGCAGCTTCGATCCACTATCCGCCGTGCTGTGCTCCTTGCCGATGATATTATTACTGAAAAGCATATTGATGTAGAAAGGCATGCTATGCCAGGTTTGATATTTGAGCAGAAAACGCAGAAGGTACCCTTGGGAAACCTTTCACTTAAGGAGATTATACGCAGCAATACCCTTGCTTTGGAGCGAGAAATCCTTATTAAGGCATTAGAACATACTGGCGGGAATAAAACCAAGGCGGCCCGTCTTCTCATGATAGATTATAAAACCCTTCGTACAAAGATAAAGCAGTTAGATATATCCATAGGTCGAGGTATATAAAACTTAGTAGCCGTTCACGGTTGAAAAATTTATAAGGAATAAGCATTTCCGGTATTTGAATACAAAAGGGGCTAGCTTGTATAATGAGATCGATTCCGCCGAGGACCATGCTGGATAGTTACCGATCACAAGGCAAACAAAAAGGCCAACGCCAGGGAACTCGACCATCTTCGAGCTTCGGACTGGGAGTGAACTTGGGGGGAAATCGGTTTGTGCATTTCCAAAAAGGTAAGCCTTTGGCTAAGCCTACATACTCAACAGGGCTATTTAAAAAGCCTCGGAACTGGAAATTCCAGACAAAACCTCTGTTTAAAAAAGTAAAGGAGCCACTGGTCGATATTTTTCACGAGGCTGAGGAAGTAATGATCGTCATTGATCTGGGGGGATTCCGGCGAGGTGATATCTCACTGAGCATGAAGCAGGAAGAGTATTCCATATTCGCCAAACGAGGGGATCAGGAGTTTCGAGAAAAAATTGCCCTACCACCAGAGGTAGACATCGAAAAATGTCAGGAAAATTTTAGGAATGGAGTGCTTGAAATTATCTTGCCACGAAAAAAGGCCGATTTATCGTAAGCATGGTATCGCACGGTGCAAAGTGCAGAGAGTAAATCGTTATGTACTTGGCGCTATGCAATAATATCTCTGTGATGAGCAAATATGATTAAAGTATAAACACATGAGGGAAAAATGAAAACAAACTCGGCAGAACAAAAACAGACGATACTCATCGTAGAAGATGACAAGGCAATGCTCGATATGCTTAAGCGAATTCTCTCACGCAAGGGTTATGTGACCCTAATAGCGGAAAGCGGCAACAAAGCGGATGATATTTTATCCAAATTTAGACCAGACCTGGTTATCTTAGATTTAAAATTGCCAGACTGCAACGGTATTCAGGTATTAGAGCAACTTAAAGCCAGAGATGAGACCATCCAGGCCATCATACTCACCGGCTATGGTTCCAAAGAGGCTGTTCGAAGTGCAATGGAGATTGGGGCTTTTGATTTCCTCACCAAACCATTTGAAGTTCATGAATTGTGCGATGTTGTTCAAGGTGCCCTTGTATCAGAACCTACGGTGACCAGTCCATTGACTTAAAAGTTCTACTATTTATTTTGGCAATTTGGCATGTTTACGAATCGCTATAACCTTAATAAAAATCTGAATATCCAAATCCGAAATCCCTGCCCCAGACCCTCCTGTCCCGATACAATCGGGACGGGCAGGTGTCGGGCAGGCTTCAATCGAAAATTGACAATTTAGAAGGGAGTTAAAAGATGAACCAGCTTACTGAAATAATGATAAGTCGATTAGAAAAGAAGGGAGTTGAGTTAGACATTATCCCGGGATTTATCAGGGATTTGGTTAATACCATATCTATTGATCATCAAACCAATCTTCAAGAACTGAACAAAAAACTTCATTTATTAGGCTGGGATGATTTTGAATTGGATGAATATACCCTGGAGTTGATCATAGCGAGTTTTGAGACCGGAAGCTTAAGCAAACGAGGGACAATATAAGACCGTAACCGTTTATGGGTTCAAGCAATTGAATATTGAAGATTGAATATTGACTATTGGAAAAGACCAATCATAAATCGACAATCATCAATAATAAATCCAATGGGTAACCTTGAACTTCTGAACCGTGAACCCGGAACCCTGAACCTGTGAATGCCTACATAAGACCTTTGCATATGCCGAAAAACACATAAAAATAGAGATATAAACATGGCAAAAGTTTCTAACAATGTTTCCCCTGAAAGTTACGAAAAGCTTTATGCAATGCTGTTGGAGGCCATTTCTTCCTCAGTACTGCTGATCGACGAGGACACGCGCATCATCTCCACAAACCGAAATTTTCTGGAAAAGAGCCGGCGCTCCCTATCTAACACTATTGGGCATCAGCTAAAAGAAGTATTTCCACCAATCATTTTCGATCATATGGACGTCAAGCAAAGCATGCTTCAGGTCTTCGAGAAGAACCAGCCAACCAGAGGAAAGCAGATGACCTACCAGGTACCCGGGCTTCCAATGCGGGTTTATCACTACCGCATTCTTCCCTTCTCCCGGGATGGTGTTGTTGAGTATGCCATGCTCCTTATGGACGATGTGACCGAACAGGTGCGGTTGAGCGAGGAGGTCCGTGGGGTAGAACGTCACCTGGCGAGCGTGATCGAGAGTGCCAGCGATATCGTTCTCTCTACTGATATTGAGGGAAGGATTTCGACCTGGAATACGGCAGCCAGGAAGCTCTCTGGTTATTCCTTCTATGAAGTTAAGAATCATTTCTTATTCGAATATTGTACTTCAGATCATCAGGAAGAGGTAAAGAAGGCTTTCGCCAGCATGAAGACGGGAAAGGGATCTCAAATGTTTGAATTGGATCTCATAACAAAGAAAGGGGATAGTATTCAGGTCTCTTGGGTCCTTTCTCCTATGAAGGATGATTCTTTCCAAACAGTAGGAATCGTAGCAGTGGGGAGAGATCTGACAGAGCGCCGGAAATTTGAGGCTCAGCTTTTTCAGTCCCAGAAGCTTGCCGCATTGGGGGTGATGGGTGGAGGTATTGCTCACGAGATTCGAAACCCTTTGGCAATCTCTTCGTCTGCTGCTCAGTTTCTCATGGATAATACTATTACCCAGGAGTTTCGGAAGGAGTGTGCTGAGAAAATTCAAACAGGAATCAAGAGGGCATCCATCATTATCGAGAACCTCTTGAGGTTCGCCAGGCCCTCTGAGAAGGGTGAAATTGCACAGGTCGATCTCATCCATCTCCTCAAAGAAACGCTGAATTTGGTCAAAAACCAGGCCAGGATTCAGAAGATAGAGACGACATCACATTTTCCTAAAAAGCCCGTGCTGATCAACGGCAATGGAAGCCTTCTTCAACAGGTATTTATGAATCTTTTCCTGAATGCCATCAATGCAATGCCGGATGGAGGAAAGCTAAACATCTCCGCAAAGATAATGGCCAGTGAGGTTATGGTTCGCATTGCAGACACGGGACATGGTATCTCTAAGCTGGAGGTTGATAAAATATTTGATCCTTTCTACACTACGTCGCCTGTGGGAAAAGGAACGGGATTGGGACTTTCTATCTGCTATTCCATTGTGAAGCAGCACCTGGGCAACATTGAGGCAGAGAGCATTGACGGAAAAGGGACTACTTTTATCGTTAGGTTGCCGATTCTGTAAATTAGCAGAGCGCAAAGGGCAAAGCGCAGAGAGTTTTTCGCTATGCGCCATGCTCTATGCGCCATGCGGAGCGAAGCGACAATTAAGGAGCATGCATGAAAGACAAAAACGAGCTAGTTCTAATCGTGGATGATGAGCCGGATATGTGCTGGGCATTGGAGCATATGCTCAAAAGAAATGGGTTCTTATCAAAAAGGGCATTAAATGGCCAGGAGGCAATCAGATTGATGGAATCGAATCGCTTCCGTGTGGCATTCCTTGACGCCAAACTGCCGGACATAGAAGGATTAGAACTGGCGAGAAGGCTTCGAGACATTGACCCTGGCATTCATATCGTGATGATTTCGGGTTACTTTTACCGGGACGATAATGATATACAGGGTGCCATGTCAGAAGGGTTGATCAAAGGCTTTATCGGCAAGCCATTTGATCATGATGAGATCTTGAAGGCTATAAAATTGTAAACGCCTCATGCTCATGACCTTTGCTTACCACGCTTACAGCAGCTCTACGGTTAAGCGGCGCGGTTTACCGCGTTTGCATCGAACCGGTTAGTAGGCCCTAAGAAAGGTTTTGCCCCATACAAGTGTTCTCATTCGGCAATTTCTTTCATAAGGTCATCACCAGTACCACGACTCACCTCTGCTCGCTTATATTCTTCTCTTGCTCTTTTGATATTCTCGCTGATAACTTCTCTTCTCCGCTCTATGAGTCGATGCCGAATAATGTCGATAAGGTTTTCCTGTTGATGTTCTGGCAATGCCTCAATTATATCGAGAACCTCTTGAAATATTATAGTGTGCTGGCTAACCATTAAGGACCTCCTCTTTAAAAATGTCTATTGGAAGCCTAACAAAAGATAAGGTTACTGTCAAAGAATAAACTCAACTATCACCCCCGCAAGGGGTGGCTTCTATTTCTCTACGCTCAATGCACTGAAATGAGGATTTAGTCCTATTAAAATATGGAAAGCGTGCTATGGCGTCAATGAAATAATTCTCCACCTTTAAGATAATAACAGGCCGCCTACATGTCCTTATACCGTGGTAATTCAAAGTGAAGCCACCAGCCCACAGGGCGGGGCCTCACCCTTAAAGGGGCATAACCCATTTAAATTCCAAAAGAAATAATGAAGCATTCCTCCGCAAATAAGACAATCCAATCTACATCTTACAAACACCCAGCAGAATGTTCTAAGGGGTTCTGACGGGTGGCATACAAGTTGCATTATTAATTAATCAGGCATGCTAGCAAGCCAAAACAATAAAGAAAGGAGGAGCATCATGGCAAAGATCATGAAGTCAACAGATTCTTCGAGTCTGGCAGAAGTTGTAGACCGGATCCTTGACAAGGGCATAGTAATAGATGTCTGGGCAAAAGTGTCTCTGGTCGGGATCGAGCTTCTGTCCGTCGAGGCAAGGGTGGTAATCGCTTCAGTCGAGACCTACCTGAAGTATGCCGAGGCCATTGGTTTGACAGCCACTGCGGCCGCGCCGGCATAAGCTGGACTCGGAAAAACAAGGGTATTCTTACCGTGGGGGCTGGCTCAACAGTCCCTCATGGTAAGATGCCCTGTATCAAAGCTACGCCAGGAATAATCGCTGACTAAGATATAAATTAATAAGAAAGGAGAAAGAAAATGAGCCCTTTAACTGATGATATGACCCGGTTGCGTGATGACATAGATGCTTTGCACAGCAGCCGTGAAGCATTTATCAATGATTTGACGCACAACGTGGCCGAGATGCAGTCGAACTTCCGCGATGCCCATGCTGAGATGGCTAAAAAAGGCCAAGATGACCGGGAAGCGTTCGTATCTAATCTAAGATCTAATGTGGTCGAGATACAGTCGAACTTCCGCAACGACCACGCTGAAATGGCCAGGAAGCTCATAGGTGATCTCGGGACATTCGTATCAGGCCTGAAAGCCGATGTATCTGACATGCAGTCGAACTTCCGTAACGACCACGCTGAAATGGCCAGGAAGCTCATAGGTGATCTCGGGACGTTCGTATCAGGCCTGAAAGCCGATGTATCTGACATGCAGTCGAACTTCCGCAACGACCACGCGGAGATGGCCAGGAAGCTCATAGGTGATCTCGGGATGTTCGCATCTGACCTGAATAAAACAGTCGCCGGCCTGCGACAAGAATTTGCGTCCGACATAGAAGGCGCTCACCAGGCCTGGTTCGGCCAGGCACCTCGTGAGCGCACGACAAAGAAAGAGACCAAGCGCAAATCCAGGGAAGAGGAAGCACGTCGCTTGGAAGAAGAAGTAGCAGAAGGTGAACCTGAGGAAGTTAAGGCGGAACCTGAGAAACCCGAAGAGCTGATCCCAGATGACCTTACCGAAATTCAGGGCATTGGCCATAGTAGACAGAAAATCTTGAATGAGGCAGGGTTTTATACCTTTGCACAGTTTGCAAAAAGTACCCCTGAGGATCTAAAAAGGGCTTTGGGAGAAGTGTCAAAACTCGTCGATGTGGAGAAGTGGATCGAGCAGGCCAAGGAGCTTGTGGAACCCGAATAATAACTGCGCGAAATCAGTGATCTCCTCTTTGGGCGATTGCTGTGTTTCGGACAAAGCAGTATAAGGCCTTGAAGGATGAACATGCAAGAGTTTACCTGCTCATTCTGTGGCGGTAAGGGCAAAGA
>Ga0307430_1003137_pt1 | contig 10445 bp, 13 predicted proteins | sample SalMarWE160130MG_FD_202159 | JGI IMG/M metagenome (GOLD analysis project Ga0307430, IMG submission 202159) | Salt marsh sediment microbial communities from the Plum Island Ecosystem LTER, Massachusetts, United States - WE1603-130 | ecosystem: Environmental > Aquatic > Marine > Intertidal zone >... | reverse complement strand
AACCGGGGTAATCATAATCTGTGGGCGGGATATCTAGAAACGCCAGGAATGCCAGGCGCAGCCCGTTAATCTCGATGAAAACAGGTGAATAAGCTTGGGCTTCATCCATCCCGGCACCCACCGCAAGGATATTGTGTGTGGAAAGCGCAGCAAGGGTATCCTCAAGCGCTAAGGGACCGTAATCGAGGATGTGGTTATTAGCGAGTGAGACCAGGTCAAACCCGGCGTAAGCAAGGGAGTCACCGGCTTCCAAAGGGGCGCGAAAGGCATAGGCTTTATCTTCAGGACTCCCCCTGTCTGAGATGGGACATTCAAGGTTGCCAATTGTGATATCTGCCTGACTCAACGCATCTGCTGTAAAGAGGAAAGGCGCTTCAGCGCCTCGTGTTTCAATTAGTTCGCCGATTGTCCTGCCGAGCATGATATCGCCTACCGCCATCAACGTGACATGCGCTTTGGATTGAGAGGCGGTTTCAGGTGTTTGGGTTGGCACAGGGATATTATTGGCTGTAGATTGAATTGTGGCATTCGTTGGGGTGAGGGAGGCGGCTGGCGGTGGCGTGGGCGAAACGGACCGCGCGGCAGGCGGGGAGGTTTGACCGGCTTGACAGGCGTATAGGAGGATCATGCCTGCCATTAATATCAATAAGGCTGTCTTATCCCGAAGAGTTTGCTTCATGGGCGATTGTTTTTACTGAAATGATGATTAGGAAAGGCAGGTCCCGGGTTGAATGGGATGGTTTTTACTCAAAAGATTAAGGAAAGCTATATCTCTGATAAATGGATCAGTGTTTCTTACGGCGGAGTAAGAGGATGATCAGACCGAGAATGAAACCGCCAAAGATGATCAGAAGTGCATCCTGCTGATCATTCCTGTCTTCCAGGAAAACAAAGGCTTCCGTGTCACCCACCTTTGTGATGGGATGTTTCTTTGCGGCTTTTGGCTGAGAGGATGGTTTTTCTGATGGCGTTGGTTTTTCCTTGGGAATATTGACGGTCAGATGGGGTGATAACGCTTCTAATTTTGTCTCGCTGATGCCAGATACATTGACCAGGTCATGTAATTTGGAATAAGGTCGATGATGGATGATTTCCTGAGCAAGTTTATCCCCGATTCCGGCAACGGTGGTCAATTCATCTAAGGATGCGGTATTGATATTGATGGTTGAATTTTGTTTAGCTGTCATTTGTTTCTCCAAAATATTGAAACATTCATTAAATTATGCACTTGTCAACAACTATATATTAGTATATCTTTAATGGATACGAATGACAATCATTGGTTGGAGCACTTGCTTACAAACTTTCATTTGTAATCCTTTTTAGCAAAATTATTTTTTCATCGTAGCTATCTAAATGAAGACTGAAATACCATTTTGGGAAAAGAAGACGCTGGAAGAGATGACACCAGAGGAGTGGGAAGCACTCTGCGATCGGTGCGGCAAGTGCTGCCTGCATAAGATTGAGGATGTCGAGAGCGGCAGGGTGTATGTCACAAATGTTGCCTGCCGTTTGCTGGATTTCAGGACCTGTCAGTGCAGGGACTACACGCACAGGTCGAGTCAGGTAAAGGATTGTTTTCCTTTGACGCCGAAGATGGTGCGGGAGGTCAATTGGCTTCCAGAGTCCTGCGCTTATCGGCGGTTGACGGAGGGGCGGCGCCTGGCATGGTGGCATCCACTTGTTTCAGGAGATCCTGACACCGTGAGGACGGCGGGTGTTTCCGTGTGTGGGAAGGTCGTTGGAGAAGATGAGGTTGACCTGGCAGATCTGGAAGACATGGTTGTGGATTGGTTTGATGGATTGAATTGAAGTGAGAAATCAAAAGGGATTAAGGTATACTTATAATATCTCTTTGAATGCTGTGCGTTTACTGAGGATGGTATATGTCCAAATCGGAAACAGCAAAACAGGACCTTTTGATCGCCGTGGTGCAGGGACAGGATGCGGATATGGCTATCCAAAATCTCACTGATGAGGGATTAAGGATTACACGGTTACCCAGCGTTGGGGCTTTTCTCGGACGAAAGAACGCAACCCTGATGATTGGTGTTGCGAAGGACCAGGAGGAACAAGCCGTTGAGATCCTTAATGACACCTGCCGTCAACGGGTTGCCTTTATCGCCGTGCCAATGGAAAACGCACCTCTGCCCATGCCTGCACCCACACCGGTAACGATTGGCGGTGCGAATGTTTTTTCACTAGAAGTTGAACATTATGAGGAATTTTAGCGATGAAACTAATCATTGCCATTATAAAAGATGAAGATAATGATGCTGTTTCCCGGTCATTGACGCGAGAAAAATTCAGAGTGACCTTTATCGCCTCAACCGGCGGATTCCTGCGGAGTGGACGCAGCACGTTGTTGATTGGCGTGGAAGATGACCAGGTTGATAAGGCACTGGATGTGATCCGCAAGAACTGCAAGAAGCCGGGTGAATCTAAAGAAAAAAGGGCGACTATTTTTGTGTTGAATGTCAACCAATTTACGCAGTTATAACCTTAGGCTGGCTGTTTTGCGTTGGCAGGAATTATAAAGCTTGATGGCGTCATGTATTCTTGAAATCAAAAGACAAGTATTGTATTATTATTTTAGATGGATGGATTGACATTAAAAAGTAACGATAGGAGATTATTATGAACTTCGGTTTAGCATTTAGTTATATTTTCAAGGATGAGAATTGGTTTAAGAAGATCGCCCTGCCGGCTGTCTGCAGCCTGATTCCTGTAGTTGGGCCATGGGTAGTAAATGGCTGGGCATTGAAGGCTGCGAAAAGCGTGATTGAAGGCAATGAAGAGCACGCGCTTCCGGAATTGGAGTTTGGCGCCGACCTGGGCCGAGGTTTCATGGTTTTTTTGATCAGTTTAATTTATAATCTGCCGGTTATGATTATCTCCGGGATCGCTGGCGCCTTATTTGGATTTGGCGGTGAAGCAGATGAAACGATGATGACCGTCCTGTTTATTGTCGGCGGCTGCATCGGTTTGATTGGGCTGCTCCTGGGCTTATTAATTGCTTTCATGAGCGTGATTGGCATTTCAAATTATCTTGCCAAAGGTGAGTTCAAAGCAGCGTTTAAGTTCAAAGAGATCTTTTCTATGCTGAAGAAATCTTTCGTTTCCTGGCTGCTGGTCCTTGTGGGACAGATCCTCGCCGTCGGGATCATCGCGCCGTTAGGCACCATCGCTTGTGTGATTGGCGTGTTCTTAACGATGGCATATGGATTGGCTGTCTACGCCCACTTGATGGGTCAGGCTTACAATCAATCCGTCTCACCCGTTATGGGTGAAGTTGAGACCTTCTAATAAACCATAGAAATTGACATAAAGAGGCTGTCTATTAAGTGACAGCCTCTCTTTATATCAACGAAGAAATGTGATTCAATCAGCCGACCGAATGGTCGGTTCTTGTTTTTTCATGACAGATTCATTCATGAAACTTCTGCACCTGATAGGTGAAGACCTTAAGGGGTTTCTTACGCCAGAGATCATCAGGCGCACCCATCTTCATACAAAGCTGTGAAAGAAAACTCTCCGGGCTAGTAAGTTTCTCCCAAACCTGCGGCAGGAAGGTTGCTTTTCGAAAGCCATCCTCAAGCACCACGCCGTCCATCCCTGGTCTGATTTTTTGGATCAAATCATCAGGACCGTCATAAATTAATGGCTCACGAGGGGTGAGAACGGATACCTCAATTTCGATCAATGGCAATTCTGACGGTTCCACATTGGGAAAACGGAAATCCTGGAGAGCGGCTGCTACAGCATGTTCCTGGACATCTTCTGCCAGGGGCTGGTAGGCTTCAAGCGTGCCAATGCACCCCCGCAAACGGTCATTTATTGTCAGGGTGACAAATGAAGCGCCGTTTGCCTGCAGGGATGGCGGTAACTTGTTTAGTTTCACCTCAGGCAGGGGAATGCCCTGAACCGCTTTTTCGAGCGCTTCACGAGCAATCTTTAATAAAATTTCCTGTTCGACATCATTTAATGCTATGGACATGTCTAACTCAGCTTTCTCCACTCCCGGTTTAAATATAATAAAGGCTTGTGGATACTGCCATTGGTTTGTGCGGCTAAAACCTCACCAAAAAAGACGGTCGTCTCGCCTATTTCCATTGACTCTACCACACGGCAATCGAGGAATGCGAGGCTGTTTTTGATAAGCGGTGCACCGCTCACGAGTGAGAAGGTTTCAACGCCATCAAATCGAGGACGATCATTTTCAATTTGACCAGCGAAACGTTTTGCGATTGCCGCCTGATTGGTGTTCAATATGCTGACACCAAACACGCCGCCCTCTTTCACCACATGCCGGGTGCGAGTGTGTTGGCGTAAGGCAATCAGTACGGTGGGGGGTGAAAGGGCAAGGAAATTGAAGCTGTTGGCTGTCATCCCATGTGTTCTTCCTTGATGCGTTCCAGTAACAATGGCGACACCGGTTATCCATGCGCGCATGGCTTGCTTAAGCTCTTCCGATTTAATTCTTTTTTTCATAGCTTCCATCTCATTAAATTTGTTATACTTTGTCAGACTCCCCACGTCAAGTTATTTAATTGATGGATAAGAATTGCTTCTGTAAATCTGTCAAAAATTGGAGAATTAAGGTAATATTTTAATCTATGAACTCATCATCTCCCGTAAATTCGCAAGAGCCTGAATTACCGCTGCATGAAGCAGAAGATGAACAACAATCTCTCACGCAGAGGGGTGAGCAGCCGCGTGTTTTTACTTTTTGGCGGGGTTTTCAAACCGTTTTGGGCGCCGCGTTTATTGTGGCAACCCTGTTCACCTTGTGGACTCCCGGCAGTTTGGTTGAGAGCAGCCTGGAAGCCAGAATGGCGCAAGCCTTGGAATCCGCAGGAGGTGAAGCGGAACCTGATGAGAATGTTCCTGATGCGGCAGGACAGCCTGCCTATGATCGGATTGGGATCGTCGCTGGGCATTACGGTTATGATTCGGGGGCGGTCTGCAACAATGGTGTGACAGAAGCGGAAATCAACCTGGAAATCGCGACATTGGTTCAAAAGCGGTTAACCGATCTTGGCTACACGGTTGATTTACTGGAGGAGTTTGATGATCGATTGGTAGGTTATCAGGCAGCTGTGCTGCTTTCGATCCATCTGGATTCTTGTGAATACATTAACGATCAGGCGACGGGATTCAAGGTTGCCGCAGCGCTGTCCGCACAGGATGTTGCTGACAGCCAGAGGCTGACCACCTGCCTTTCCCAGCGCTACGCCGAAATCACCGGGCTGCCCTATCATGCTGGTTCTGTGACCGATGATATGACGTATTATCATGCCTTTTCTGAAATTGACTCGCAAACGACCGCTGCGATTATCGAAGCAGGATTTATGAACTTGGATTATCAATTTCTTACCGAAGAGACGGATCAAGTTGTTGAAGGTATTGTTGCGGGTCTCTTATGTTATTTGAATAATGAGGCGATCTCGCCGACTCAAAACCCATGAAGAAGACCCAATCTGGACATGCGTTAATCGCGCAAGCAAAAGAGGCGCTTAAAAGGGGTCAACGAACGCTGGCAAGACGGTTGGCGCAACGAATCGTCGCAGAAAATCCGGACAATGTAGAAGGCTGGCTCCTTCTGGGTGGTTTGTCGCAGCCGAAAGCCAGCCTTGCTTATATTCAAATTGCTGTGGATCTGGCGCCTGCTGATCCTCAGGTTCAAAAGGCATTGGATTGGGCAAGACGTCGGATTGAAGGGGTCTTTACGAAAAGCCGCACGCGTATCCATCCGCCAATTGCAGCAGAAACACATTCACCGATATGGTTGTGGACCTTTATTTTTATTGCTGTTTTGGCTTTGATTTTCTATGGGCTGGATTTGATCCCATCTGAATTTGTACGCGCGGCTGAGAGAGCCGGGCCGATCTACCAGGAGACCTTTGCCAAACCGAGCCTGACGCCCACCCCGACCAATACGCCCACCAGCACGCCAACCCCAACCCTGACGCCCACCTCAACCCCCACTGCATCACCCACGCCAACGAATACCGCCACAGCATCCCCTACAGCTACCAATATACCGACTAAAGTTGAATATCCTACCTTGCCGGATGATATCGACGATGAGCGTTGGATTGACGTGGACTTGTCCGCCCAGCGGCTGTATGCTTATGAAGGGGGGACCATCGTGGGGTCTTTCCTCGTCTCAACTGGGACATGGCAGCACCCGACTTTGACAGGGCGATATTATGTCTATATCAAACTGCGATACACGGATATGTCAGGACCGGGGTATTTCCTGCCGGATGTCCCTTATACGATGTATTATTATAAAGGATATGGGATCCATGGGACTTACTGGCACAATAATTTTGGCACCCCCATGAGTCATGGATGTGTCAATATGCGCACTGCAGATGCAGCATGGTTGTTCGACTGGTCATATGTTGGCATCCTGGTCAACATTCATGAATAAATCAAGGTTGTTTTCATCTATTATGAATGAAATTTCACGACGCGACTTCTTAAAATTTTGTGGTTTGGGACTAGCTGGATTCTTTTTGCCTGATATTCTGCTATCCACGAAACCATCCGAAACAACTGTTTTAACAATAAATAAATTCTTGGGCAGGGTGACTCTCTCTGGGCATAAGCTTTTCAGGGAGCCTGATTTCGAATCGGATGTACTTGAGGAGATGGGAAAGGACAGCTTGTGGACCATCACCGGCGCGACATTGAGTACGGATCCCACCGCTGAGAACCGCATCTGGTATGAACTGGATGGAGAAGGGTATGCCCATTCGGGACGGATTCAGCCGGTCAGGCGCATCCTGAACCGCGCGGCGTCTTCAATCCCAGAAGACGGCTGCCTGGGGGAGGTGACTGTGCCTTATGTCAATGGCTATACCAGCATGGAGGAGAAGCGTTCCATCGCCTACCGGTTTTATTATGCGTCCACCTTCTGGATTCTGGAAAGAATCACTGATTCAGAGGGCAAGATTTGGTATCAGCTCTTAGACGACCGATATTACCGGGCATTTTACGTGCCTGCCGTATATATTCGACTGGTACCGGAATCTGAATTGACCCCTCTCTCACCCGATGTGCCTTTGGAGGATAAAAAGATCGTGGTAGACCTGGCTGCGCAATCCTTAACGGCATATGAAAGCGAGAGACCAGTGTTTATGTCCCGCATTTCGAGTGGTGTGCGATTGAGTGAGGGGGGATTTGCCACACCGAAGGGCTATTATCGCACGATACGCAAACGACCCTGCCGGCATATGGCGAATCCGCCGAACGCTTACGGCAGCGGTTTTGATTTACCAGGTGTGCCGTGGGTCAGTTATTTTACCTCGGATGGGGTGGCATTTCATGGGGCGTATTGGCATAATAATTTCGGTGTGCCGCACAGCCATGGATGCATCAATATGACGCCCCAGGCTGCAAAATGGATCTATCGCTGGACTGATCCGGCTGTTCCGCCGGAGAGATATTATTACGCTGGCACCAACGGCACGCGCGTCATTGTTCAATAGCCTGTAAATTAATCCTTTGTTTTGGATGTATAAAGTTAATCCAAATCTTATACCATCAGGTTATACTGTGGAACGCTAGTAAAACGAGAATTTTGGAGACAAGCTTGCCTAGAAAAGCAGTATTTGAAGGTTTGGTATATGACGAATATGATCGTCCTGTTGAAACAGGATGGATCGGCCGCGAACCCTGTTATATCGTTGATGATGATGGTTTCATGCGCCATATCCCCGCTGAAGACGTTGATCGCCAGGTTTGGCGAAATATGCAAGAACAGATTGAAGGTCATGAGGACCTGATCTCCGAGCAGGCTGCGGATATGCTCGGTCAGGATGATATTTTCACGATGGCAGCCATCCAGAATCAATTGAAGCATTTAGATGCGCAATTCGATCAACTGGCAGAAGCCGGGATCCCCGAAGAGAGCCGGCTGTATTTAGGGATGATGGGATTCCGAATTATCATCTCCATCCATGGTGAGGTATTGGAAGTCATCCAGCCTGGGATCATTGATGACTCGGGCGAAGGTTAAGATTAAATTGGCTTAAAAATTGCAGTAAAATGAAACCCAAGGAGCAGGCATGGTTTCAGATTTTATAATTCACGTTGACGAATCGGATTTTGAATACGAAGTTCTCCAGTATTCTGCCCAGGTGCCGGTGGTGGTTGATTTTTGGGCGAGCTGGTGCGTCCCCTGCCGTGTTTTGAGTCCGAAATTAGAGGCGCTTGCCAGGGAAGGCAAAGGCAGCTTCAGATTGGCAAAGGTTAACGTGGATGAAAACATCCGATTGGCAAAACAATATAAGGTCCGCAATATTCCTGCTGTCAAGGCGTTTATTGAAGGTCATGTCGTGGCGGAGTTTGCCGGCGTGTTGGCGGATGAAAGGCTGCGGGATTTCGTGCACCATCTGGCACCCACGCCACAAGATCTGATGTTTGAGAAGGGGATGAGTCTGCTGGACCAGGGGATTTTCGCTGAGGCGGAAGACGCGCTGCATGAATTTCTTTCCACTCATCCGAATCATCCCAAAGCGATGCTGGGTTTGATCCGTGCCTTACTGCTTCAGGGCGAAGGGAGAGAAGCAGACATTTTACTGCGGGATTTCCCCGCCAGTCCGGAATATAATACAGCGCAGCACCTCAAACCCGTCGCCAAGGTGTTTTCTGAGTCTGAAGATAGACCTGTTGAGAGCGATGATCCTTTGGAAGCTGCCTTCCAGAATGGTGTCCGGCTTGCTCGCCGCGGCAATATCCTGGCGGCGATGGACGGCTTTTTAGATATCTTGCGGAAGGATAAACATTACAGTCAGGATGAGGTCAAGGATGTCTTTGTGGGGCTGCTGGCATTGATCGGGGAGGACCATCCGGAAGCGCGGGAGTATCGGAATGATCTGTCTGCGGTGATATATTAATAGTTTAGAAATCATCAGTTTTTTTAATTTGACGTTATATCAGAGAAGTGCTGCAAGATAAATAATGCTTTTAATGTTATAAACCGGCTTGGCTGCCGTGTTTCTTCGAAATTAAAATGCACATTGCCCTTGTGTATATTCTCTAGATGCCACAAACCAGATTCCTTGCGCTTATCACTAAGCCAGACAAGAGCGCGCTGCAGTCGTTGGTCATAAATTGCCTTTTCAGTTGCTAAATACTCGAGAAGGCGTAAGAAATCATATCGATAACGATAGGGATAAGAAAGTTTTAGAAATCTTTTATCTTCATTTTGGAACAGATCATTTGAGAGAAAATATTCTACAGCTCGTTTCTCAGAATTCTCGATTCGCTTAGCGTGCTTCTTAAACCAAGCTTCTTTGTATTCATGAAAACCCTCAAGAACGCAAATCGTCGTATGCGGGTCGCTTGTTGAGCCATCGGTATCCCATGAATAGCCTCCATCCGGTTTAGTTTGAGAAAGGATGAATCCCGCCAGGTTTTCGATGCGCTTTTCATCCGGACAGAAGTAAGCAGCATAATTCAAGATCATCCCATCAATTGCGACATCACTCTGCACCATTGTTTTAGCAAAATTTATCCCCCCATTTTCGAGCATACATTCATCAAAAGCGCGGATAACCATTTCTCGGCAATCCTGGGAGGTTGGCGGAATCCCGATGTTTTTTAAATCGGTCAGCGTGTAATGGGTGCATGTCCATTTGGGTTGGTAGAACCATCGCCCCCAATGTCCGTTCGCATTACGGCACGTCAGAAATCTTGCACCATATCCTTCCGTTTCCATTCTTGCCTGCAAAGACAGTAAGGTATGTGGATTGGACTTCAATAAAAGCTTGTGAGTTAGGTATTGTATTGATACATCGCCCTCAAGTAGCCAGCGGATGGTTTTGTTCATTTTTGTTCTGTCTTTGTGTTTTCCTACTCATTATCAAGCCCAAAATCTAAAGATGGCAGGTTAAAACTAGAAACATATGGAATGGATTAATTTGCACACGAGAATTTTTTACTAAAATATCACAACCCTTTCACTCAGGTTTGTTGAGTTATTTTCTTGAAGAGGCTGATACTCTCGATGTGGGCAGTGTGGGGAAAAAGGTCAAAGGGGGTAACGGAGAGCAGGCGATACTCCTTTTGGAGGATCTTTTTTGTATCCCGCGCCAGGGTGGCGGGGTCGCAGGAGATATAGGCGATCTGGCGGGGTTGGATGGCATTCAGTGAATCATGCACCTCTGGGGGCAAACCGGCGCGTGGGGGATCGGCGATGAGGATGTCCGCCTGGATGTTCAATGTTGGCATGACGGTTTCCGCTTCGGCTTCATAGAGAACAACGTTGTCAAAATCCGTCAAGTTGGTGGTGAAATCATGGCAGGCGGAGCCGCTGCTTTCAATGGCTGTCAGGTGGCCGACTTGGGGTGCGATGAAGGCGCTGAACAGACCCACGCCTGCATAGAGTTCGATGATGCGGGAATCGCTGGAAAAGTGGAGGTTTTCGAGCA
>Ga0307430_1003136_pt1 | contig 10449 bp, 10 predicted proteins | sample SalMarWE160130MG_FD_202159 | JGI IMG/M metagenome (GOLD analysis project Ga0307430, IMG submission 202159) | Salt marsh sediment microbial communities from the Plum Island Ecosystem LTER, Massachusetts, United States - WE1603-130 | ecosystem: Environmental > Aquatic > Marine > Intertidal zone >... | reverse complement strand
CTCCAACTCGATCTCTAGTAGGTAGGCCAGTGATTCCAGGCTGTACCGCTCGGCGCGGGTGATGAGCACGGTGGCCAGTTCGAATGTGTCTAGGGTCTCGTTTTCCAGTAAATGGGCGTGACGGCGTATGAACGCCATGTCGAACTGGACGCTGTGCCCGACGATGGGGAGCTCGCCGACAAAGTGGGACAGGCGGGGCAATACGCTGTGTAGATTGGGGGCCTCGGCCACGTCCTGGTCTTGAATCCCGGTCAGTTCGGTGATGGGGTGGGGAATGGGGCGGCCGGGGTTGACGAAGGTGGAAAATGTGTCCAGCACCTCATCGGCCTGGAACTTGACCGCACCGATCTCGATGATTGCATCCCGCTCCGGATCGAGGCCCGTAGTCTCCAGGTCGAGCGCCACGTAGGTTGGGGGCATTGATTCCTCATTTCTAGACCGCTTTCAGAATGGCGGCGGAGGGATTATACCTCAGTGGTGCGGAAGGGGCAAGGTGCGTTTAGGTCGTCAGGGCCGCGCCTTTCACTGACGGATAATCGGAGGGCGGTGCTATTTGACAAGATTATCCGTTGACGTAAAATCATATGGGTGCGTTTCAAATGAGTTATGCCAACCTTGCGAAGGTTTTAGAGCGCCTTCTTGAGTGACGTGGTGGCCGATTAGAGTGGCATTTTTGGGCCGGAAGATGCTTCTAACCTTCGCCAGGTTCACGTTTTCAACTGAAATGAAACACACCCAAATCATATCACCTCGGTGTGGGAGGGGAGAACGATGGCAGGCGAAGCGACGTTGCGAAGACAGATCGACGAGCGGGTGCAGAATGAGGATGGCGTGCGCGTCGTCCGTCACCAGGCGGTGCGCGACCTGGTCGCCGCCAACGGCTGCTCGATCCGCGAGGTGGAGCTGGCGGCGCTGGAGGCGGGCGTCGTCCCCTGGCGTTACGCGCGCAACGTGGGCACGATTGGACTGGAGGGACAGGCCAAGCTGCTGCGTTCCACGGCGGCGGTGGCGGGGCTGGGCGGACTGGGGGGTTACGTCACCGAGGCGCTGGCCCGCATGGGGGTGGGGCGGCTGACCTTGATCGACGGCGACGTCTTTGAGGAGCACAACTTTAACCGGCAACTCCTGAGCGGTGAGACCAAGTTGGGAATACTCAAGGCGGACGAGGCCCGCCGGCGCGTGGCGGAGATCAACAGCGCCGTGGAGGTGACAGCTCACGCGGCGATGCTCGCCCGCGAGAGCCTGTCTCAGCTTCTGGAGGGGGCCGACGTGGTCGTCGATGCCCTCGACCGTTTGCCCATCCGCCTGATCCTGCAGGAGGGCGTCCAGGCGCTGGGTATCCCTCTGGTGCACGGCAGCGTCGCCGGCTTCCTGGGCCAGGTGATGACCATTTTCCCTGGCGACCCTGGCCTGTGCGCTCTCTACGGCGGCGGCGAGCTTCCTGAGCGGGGGCTCGAGGCGCAACTGGGCACTCCTGCCGCGACGCCGATGGCAGTGGCGGCCTGGGAGGCGCAGGAGGTGGTCAAGATTCTGACCGGGCGCGGGGAGCCCCTGCGAAACAAGTTGCTGGTGATGGATATGGAGACCGGTTCGGTCGACTTTTTACAGTTGGGATGAAGGGTTTCTCTACCACCCCCGCTCCGCCGATCTGTGTGGGGGCGTGACGTGAGAGATGGTGTGAGGAGGTACTCGTATGGAGACCATCCGTGCTTTCATCGCCGTACCGCTTCCCGGCGCGCTGCTGGAACAACTGGCCGACCTGCAAAGTCGCCTGGAGAGGCGGATTCCACCGCGCAGCGTGCGCTGGGTGCGGCCCGAGTCCATCCACCTGACGCTCAAGTTCCTGGGCGATACACCGACCGAGAGGCTGCCCGGGATCAAGCAGGCTTTGGCGGTGGTGGCACGTAGTGCCCCCGTTTGCACTTTTACCGTCGGGGAGGTGGGGTGCTTCCCTAACACCCGCCGTCCGCGCGTCGTCTGGGTGGGCGTGCAGGAGCCAACGGGACGGCTGGCGGTGTTGCAGGATGCCATTGAGGAGGTGATGGCACCCTTTGGCTACGAGCCGGAGGGGCGCGGTTTTACGCCGCACCTGACGCTGGGTCGGATGGGGCGCAAGACCTCTCGCGGCGATGCGGCGCGGGTGGGCGAGATCGTCGCCGCCACCGAGGTGGGCCAACTGGCCGAGGTGGTCGCCGATCGTTTCGAACTCATCCGCAGCGTGCTCAAACCCACGGGCGCGGAGTATACGACGCTGAAAGTGTTTGTGTTGGAGGAAGGCCGTTGATAGAACCTTTGATCGACGGTGGAGGAGACTGCGGCGGCTTGCGTACTGGAGTTGGCGCGGTAGGCGCGGCTGCTTACTTTGGCGTTCCCCACCGTTCCCACGGGCGGGTGTAGGGCAGGTTCAGCAGCGTAAAGGTCAGCCAGCCGATAAAGAAGGATAACACGCCGATGGCCCCGATCCCGGCCAGTTGTGCGATCAGTTGGCCGGGGCCGTCGCCGGTGTCGAATTTCTTCGCTGGCAGGAAGCCGGTCACGCCCTTGAGTGCTTCGGTCTGATATTCCTTCAGCCCGACGCCATTCCACCCTTGGCCCCATAACCCATCGGCAAAGATGGGCACTGCCAGCAAGCCGATCAGTCCCGCCACGAGGCCTAGCGCTATCGTCGCCGTTGCGTCCGGCAGCCGCAGCACGTGCTCGACCAGGTAGACGGCCACCGGCAGCAGCAATCCGACAATTGCGCCGACGAGGAGCGCGGCCCAAGGCGGCACGAAGGGGGCGCCTGCCGCGATGGCGATAAAGCCTGCCGCCGTGCCGCGCGCTGCCATCAGTGCGTTGGCGCGGCCGATGGCGAACCAGGAATAGACCTGTGTGACGAAGGTCGCCCCCGCCCCGGCCAGCACGACGTTGACGGCGGCACGCGGCAGGTTGAGGGTCGCTCCGACGGCGTGGAAGGGCGTGCTCAACGACCAGCTCAGCAATCCCAGGCCAAAGAGCAGCGCGCCCAGGTTGGCCAGCAGTGGCAGGTGCGCCGGGGGCATCTCCTCAGGCGCTCCCATCTGAGCGGGAGGGAGGCGTTTTTTCAGCCCCACCAGCGCGCCCAGGCTCGCCATCCCGCCCAACAGGTAGACGACGCCCGATCCGGCGTAATCGACGAAGCCGTGCTGGGGCTCGCCCGGCGGCGGCACGATCGCCCGGCCGATGCTGCTCAGCCAGCCCCCGCCCCAGGCCCAGCAGGCCGCGATGGGAAACAGCACGGCTGCGATCACCAGGCCGCCGACCGCGGCCTGCCAGCCGCGCGTCTGTCCATGTACGCTGAGTGCGACCAGCAGCACGGCGGTCGTTGCCAGTGGCAAATAGTTCACGAAGAGGGCCATCGCCTCCGGAGTCAGGGGATCGTCGCCGCCGGAAAGGAAAAAACCCTTCAGCCCGATCATGCCCCATTCTCCCGGTGCCCAGAGTGCCCCCAATCCCTCGTAAGCGGGGTCGTTGGTCACCGATTGTGCGCCGCCTAGGTGGAAGGCAAAGCCCACGGCAAAGTAGCCTATCGCCGCCAGCGCCAGCGTCAGGGCGCCTATAGAAGCCGCGCGGCGCGCGCGGTTAGGCTCCATCCCGCCCCAAGCCAGCAGGAAAATACCTATAGGGGCCAGGTAGCCCAGCAGTGCCGGAAGCCAGATTTCAGTTGCCATGATGGTTCCCCTCGAGTAGAATATTGGTAATCGGTAGTCGAAGTTGATTTACCAGCTATCAACTATACCAGACTCCGCCGATTTAGCCAAGTATGGACGATCGACCTCTGAAGCTTCTTGCCGATGGCATGCTGGGCACGCTGGCCAAGTGGCTGCGCCTGTTGGGCTACGATACCGCTTACGACAACGCCGCCGCCGATCCCGAACTGGCCCGCCGCGCCCGTGTCGAGGGCCGCGTGTTGCTCACCCGCGACCGCGAACTGGCGGGCCGGCGAGGGCTGCACACGCTGTTGATCCAGTCGGAGGTGCTGGAGGAGCAGGTGCGCGAGGTGCAGGGTGCGCTCGGCCTACCACCCGATCCGGCCCTCTCTCGCTGTGCGGTGTGCAACGCCGCCTTGGAGACCGTTTCTCCTGACGCCGTCGCCGACCGCGTGCCGCCCTACGTGCTGCGGACGCAGACCGAGTTCCACCGCTGCCCTGGCTGCGGGCGGGTCTACTGGCCGGGCACACACGTGGAAGAGATGCGGGATCGGATGGGTGAATTGGCGGACGGGCAAAGAGACGAGTGAACGAGGTTGTTTGAGGGAGGTGATGTCTGGGCTGCGAATAGTATGCAGGTCGGTAGGAATATTCGGAAAGCAGGCAAGTCTCGGATTCCACTTGAGGAGGAAAGCGATGAAAAGATATAAGGCTCTGATGATTGCGGTCGCAGTCTTGCTATTGGCATTGCTCGCTTGTGGCGAGGGTGGCAGCTCGTATTCGTTCTCGACGTCGAGCACGTCCAGCGGCAACAGTGGCCACATCGAGATCACCGGCGACGCCAACGGCACCGTCACCGACGAGACCGAGGTCGACGATGATTTTCCTGGGGCGACTGTCGATATCGAGGTCGAAGCTGGGGTGAAGGAGGGTTCGTATACGCTCGACTTTCTGGACGACGACGGCAGCGTCGTCTTTAGCCTGGACGTCAAGCCGGGGGAGCTGGCCAGGGGCAGCGGCACCGTGACGCTGAACGACGAGGGCGAGGTCGCGTACGATCTCGACGCCAGCGATGCCAAGGGGGTCAAGATCATCATCGATTACGAGCTGCGCTGATGGGGCTGCCGTGGCGTGGTTCGACGGGGGGCGGGGGTACCGCCCCCCGTTTTTCTTGGCAGTGCGCGGGCGGCGTGGTATACTATTGCTCGGCTCCCTTCTATATCCCGGAGGTCCGGTGACTCAAAGACGGTTGATTCAAGTTGCTCTATTGACCGTGTGCGTTTTTCTCCTGGCTGGATGTGGAGGAAAGCGGGCTGAACCGACGTCTGTACCTACGCCTGCGGCATCGGGTTCGTACGAACGTTTCGACATCGAAGAGGATCTGTTTCTCCGAAAGATACAGGATGGGGTTTACGTCGTCACTCACTCGTTTCCCTGGGCCGCCAACTCGATGGTCGTCGAGATGGCCGATTCGACCCTGGTGCTGGTCGATACACCCTATACGCCGGAGGCCACGCGGACTGTGTTGGATTGGGTCCGGGATCGCCTGGGCCGGCGGGAGATCATCGCCATCAATACTGGGTTTCACCACGATAACCTGGGGGGCAACAGCTATCTGATCGAGGCAGGAATCCCGGTCTATGGCGCGGATCTGACGGCTGAACTGCTTGAAGAGCGGGGGGAGCAGATGCGGGCCCAGACCCTGGGTTGGTTGGAAGGACCAGAGTATGAGCGGTATTACCGGGCTCACGAGACGCTGCCGTACGTTCCCCCGGACCATCTGTTCCCGATAGGCGAGGGGTTGGTGTTACAGTTTGGGGACGAGGCCGTGCAGGTCTATTATCCGGGGCCCTCTCATTCGCCGGACAACGTGGTCGTCTATTTCTTGGACAGGAAGATTCTGTTTGGCGGTTGTATGATCATTGGCTGGGATAGTGTGGGGAACACGGCCGATGCCGATCTGGAAGCCTGGCCCGCCTCTGTTCGCAAGCTCTCTCGGTTCGATTTCGACGTGCTAGTGCCAGGGCACGGAGAGCGGCTCGATCCGGGCCTGTTGGAACACACAGTGCGCCTGCTCACGCAGTGACATGGACAAGTTCGCTGTCTTGCAACTATCCGGCTGCGCCGGATGTGAGGTCTCGCTCCTCAACGCCGACGCGTGGGTAGACCGCTACAAGCTGGTCTACATGCCGCTGGTCATCTCGGCCTACGACGTGCCCGAGGTGGACGTGCTGCTGGTCAGCGGCGGCGTGCGCAACGACGAGGATATCTACAACCTACGGCGCGCGGTGCGGCATGCGGGTCAGGTGGTGGCAGTGGGGACGTGTGCCATCTCCGGCGGGGTGGCATCCCTGGGCGACCGGGATGCGGTGCGCGAGCTCTTTATCGCTGAAGAGGGGCGACGGCACGTGCCCCGCCTGTTGCCGCGATGCCATCCCATCGACGCGTTCGTGGAGGTCGATCGCTACCTGCCCGGCTGTCCACCCACGCCGGAGCTTTTTATGGCCGTGCTCTTCGACCTCCCCGATTTTCAACCCAGCCGCATCGTTTGCCAGGAGTGCGGGCGCAAGAAGCTGAAGGATATGCGCCCGAAGCACCTGCTTGGTTTTCAACAGGGCGAGGTGCTGCCCGACGTGTGCTTGATCAACCAGGGATACCTGTGCATCGGCTCTTCGACGCGTGGCGGCTGCCGCGCGCCGTGCCCCCGTGCGGGACATCCGTGCGTCGGCTGCCGGGGGCCTTCGGACACGTTGATCGAGAAAGGATCGAGCGCGTGGTTCGAAAGCATCGGGCGCGTCTTTGCCACGCTGACCGATGTCCCACCCGAAGAGGTCGAGGCGGGATTGCGCTCGCCCCAACTGGCGCTGTTCCTGTTCCAGTTTTCGGATTATGCTAACACCCCCAGCGTCGGTCGCGCGGGTCGCCCTCCCAGGCCCAAGGAGAAGGTGCTGTGAAATGCCGACGCTGACGTTTCCATTGAGCCGTATCGAGGGCCATGCTCAGGTCGTCATCGAGGTGCAGGGTGGCAAGGTGATCTCTGCCCACTTTCAGGCGATGGAGTTTCGCGGCTTCCGCTACTTTGTTCAGGGTATCCCGGCGGAGCAAATGCCGGTGATCGTGCCCCGCATCTGCGGCGTGTGCTCGACGGCGCATCACGTGGCGGCGGTCAAGGCGCTGGAGGATGTTTTCGAGGTCACGCCGCCGCCGCTGGCGCTCAAGATTCGCGAGCTGCTGCTACTGGGCCAGATCGTGCAGAACCAGGCCACTTCCCTCTTTATTTTTACCATGCCCGACCGGTTGGGGATCGCCTCTATCTTTTCGCTGGCCGACGAGGATGTGGGCGAGGAGGGGGCGCTGCTCGCCACGCGGGTGCTGCGTGTGCGCAAGGCGGGCACCGACCTGATCACCACGGCGGGTGGGCAGTTCATCCATCCGGTCAAGGCAGTCGTCGGCGGGGTGACGAGTGGCGTCGCGCCGGAGGCTGCTGCGGCGATGCGGGATGAGGTGGAGGCGGTGTTGCCCATCGCGTGCGAGCTGTTCGATTATTACTGGGAGCAGTCGTTGGCGCTGCGGGAGCGCATCGGCACCTGGGGCGATGACGCGCCCGCCTGCTACATCGCCGCCGTCACCGACAGCCGACCCAATTACACGGGCGGCAACATCCGTGTGATGGATGCAGGCGGTGTCGTGCGCGACGTCTTTCCCGCCCGCGACTTTCGGGACTTTCTCGAGTACGAGGAGACCGACTACAGCTACGCGGGACAGACCAGCTATGGTGGCGAGGTGCTGCGGGCCAACAGCCTGGCGCGCATCAACATGGCGCGCCACATGGGCACGCCGCGCGCTGACGAATATCTGGCCCGTTTCCGCATGGCATTCGGGCAGCCGACGCATGCGCTGTTGTTGTACGACCTGGCCCGCGGCATCGAATTGGTCTATGCGCTGGAGCGGGCGATAGAGATCCTGGCCGATCCGCTCGACGGAGAGGATACCGACGTTGGCTACACGCTGCGGGACGGAGAGGCTTACGGTCTGGTCGAGGCGCCGCGCGGTCCCTTGATCCATCACTACCTCATCGAGGATGGGCTGGTCGCTAAGGCCGAGTTCATCATCCCTACCGTGCACAACGTGCGTGCCATCGAGCGCGCGCTACGCGTGGCGGCGGAGCGGTACGTCACCGCTGAGAAGGTGGATATGGAGTTGGAACACGCCGTCGGGCGGGTCGTGCGGGCGTTCGATCCCTGCATCGCCTGCGCGACGCATTGACCTGGGCCGGATCGGTTTATCCACCCAAGACAGTCAGACAGAGGAGCTTTATTGATGGCTGAATTAAAAAAGGATGACAGGCTGATGATCCTACTCGAGGGTAATATCGGTGCCGGGAAAACCACGGTGGGCAAGGCATTGGCGTCGTCTGAAGCTTTCGACTTCATCGAAGAGCCGACGGCGGCCTGGCGGGAGGGGTTTGCCGCCAACATGCTGGAGCTTTTCTACAGCGACACCAAGCGCTGGGCGTTCACGTTCCAGATCTGCGCGTTCATCACCCGCGCCAAGACGTGGAAGGAGGTGCTGGCCTATACCGATCACAGCCGGGTCGTGCTGGAGCGGTCGGTCTTTTGCGACCGGTACATCTTTGCCGAGAACTGCTACCGCACGGGTCTGATGACTGCCCCCGAATACCAGGTCTATTGCGGCCTATGGGAGTTCCTGGTCGCGAACTATTGCGTCGAGCCCGATTTGGTCCTCTACCTGCGCACGCCGGCCCAGGTGTGTATGGAGCGCATCAAGGTGCGCGATCGGGTGGAGGAAAGCGGCATCCCATTGGACTATCTTCTCCAGCTCGAAAGTCTGCACGACGAATGGTTGATCGATAATCCACGGGCGCTCTTGCTCGACGGCGAGCAGCGCTGGAGCGTGGAGGAGATCCACGAGAGGGTCGAAGAGACCTTGGTGTCGAGGTAAGTCCGGTTGAAGATATCTACGATCGCCATCGACGGCCCGGCTGCCTCGGGCAAGAGCACGGTCGGCGAGCTGCTCGCCCGGCGGCTGGGCTATCTCTATTTCGATACCGGCGTGATGTACCGCGCCGTGACCTGGGCGGCGTTGGATAGAGGAATTCCCATCGAGGACGAAGCAGCGGTGGCGGCGCTGGCGGGCGAGTTGCGCATCGACGTCACGCCGCCGACCGCCGACGATGGTCGGCAGTACACCGTTCTGGCCGATGGCGTGGACGTCACGTGGGAGATTCGCACACCGGCGGTGAACGGCAACGTCTCTCAGGTCTCGGCTTATCCAGATGTGCGCAAAGAGTTGGTGCGCAAGCAGCGCCGCGTGGCCGAGTGCGGAAGCGTGGTGATGGTGGGGCGCGACATCGGCACCGTCGTCCTGCCCGATGCCGATCTCAAGATCTATCTCGATGCCAGCGTCGAGGAGCGGGCGCGCCGTCGCTGGCAGGAGGAAATGGCCCAGGGCGAGGAGAGCAGGTACGAGGCCGTGCTGGCCTCGATGCGCCGCCGTGACGAGATCGATAGCAGCCGAGAGGCCTCACCGCTGCGCGCGGCCGAGGACGCGGTCGTGCTGGACACGACAGATCTGAGCATCGAGCAGGTGATATCGGTGGTGGAGCGCCTGATCGAGGAGCGAGCGATCTCCCCTCACTCTCAGAGAGAGAGCCGACCACTTGCGGTCGGTGGGGGAGAGTAGGACGATGAGTGAACCCTCACCCCAGCCCTCTCCCTGCAAGGGCGAGGGAGGCAGGATCTCCGCCGTCGCCTCCGGCAGCCTGGCCGAGCGGATCGGCCTGCGGGCCGGGGACGAGTTGCTCACCATCAACGGCCACGCGCTGCGCGACGTCATCGACGTGCGGTTCTACGCGGCCGAGGAGCGCTTGGCGTTAGGTGTGCGGCGAGAGGGCTGGGCGCTCACCGTCGAGGCTGAGCGGCGCTATGACGAGCCTCTGGGTCTCGACTTTGCCGAGCTGACCTTCGATGGCATTCGCCGCTGCAATAACCGCTGCGAGTTCTGCTTTGTGGCCCAGATGCCGCCTGGGTTACGCCCCTCCCTCTACGTCAAGGACGACGACTACCGGCTCTCCTTTCTCGCCGGCAGCTACGTCACGCTGACCAACTTGGACGAGGATGATTGGGTGCGTATCGACGAGCAGCATCTCAGCCCGCTCTACGTCTCGGCCCACGCCACCGATCTCGACCTGCGTCGCCGCGCGCTGCGCAACCCAGGTGCCCCCGATGTGATGGAACAGTTGCGCCGCCTTGCCGAGCTCGATATCGAGGTGCATACGCAGATCGTCGTCACGCCCGGCCTCAACGATGGCCCACATCTGGATGCCAGCATCGGCGACCTGGCCGAGCTACACCCGACGGTGCTTTCGGTCAGCGTCGTGCCGGTGGGGTTAACGCGGTTTCATCGTGGCAAGTGCCGCGTGCACACCGACGCCGAGATGCGACTGGTCTACAAGCAGGTCACGGCCTGGCAGGGACGATTGCGCGAGAAGTTGGGGGGCAATTTCGCCTATCTCTCCGATGAGTGGTACCTGCGGCTGGGGGAGACTGTCCCGGAATCGGACGCCTACGACAGTCTCGATCTGACGGAGAACGGGGTGGGGCTGGTGAGGCGGTTTCTGGAGATTGGAGAGTGGAGATTGCGGTCTCTAGTCTCTGGTCATCGATTTCCCACTCTCGTGACGGGCACGCTGTTTGCGCCAGTGCTGCGCTCAGTAGCGAACGCCGACGTCATCCCAATCACAAATCATTTCTTTGGCGAG
>Ga0307430_1003130_pt1 | contig 10459 bp, 6 predicted proteins | sample SalMarWE160130MG_FD_202159 | JGI IMG/M metagenome (GOLD analysis project Ga0307430, IMG submission 202159) | Salt marsh sediment microbial communities from the Plum Island Ecosystem LTER, Massachusetts, United States - WE1603-130 | ecosystem: Environmental > Aquatic > Marine > Intertidal zone >... | reverse complement strand
TGATTCCCCATAGTACCCCCCCAAAACAAAGACATTAACCACAGAGACGCAGAGTTCGCAGAGAAAGACAATATCGTGATTCCCTAAATCCCACCAAGATATTTTTTGCCACGGATGAACACAGATAACATAAATTTCACCACAGAGCAGACAGGGAACACAGAGGACAACAATAATAGTGTATTACCCTACCTCCACCTAACACCTAAAGACAATATCAGCCACGGTTACTGCACGGTTAAACATAATTCAAGGTTCAAACGAATAGAAACAAGGTTGTTGAGTCATGGTAGGAAAAAACAATTATTTTTTTCTTTGGGGACTTTGCGTCCCTGCGGTGAGGAATAATCCACAAGCGCCAACTGTGTTGGCACCCTGTTTTGCCCAAATCAGAGTAAAGCCTTGCCAGCAATGTCTTTAACCTCTGCCAACTTGGTTGGCAGTAAAAACCCTTAAAGTTGGCAGTCTGAGGTGTTGCTCTGTGCCCGGATTGTAAAGGCTGCTGAAAAATCCATAAAGTAACAGCACCAAATGTTATGGAAAACGGATTAATGCTGAAAAGAGAAAAGGTACTGTCCTTTTATGAATAATTGATATGAGTCCTGTTCAATTTTGTGAGGTGAAATGTGAATATTAAGATTATGATTTGAACCTAAATATAGAAGGGTAAAAGGAGTAGGTTTGAAGGAGAACACTTGCGATAGTAATGTATAGCCTCCCTGTGAATATTGAATATTAAGTTTATATGTAGTAGATTTCGAAACTGAGTATGTTACTTCACCAGTGAAAGCAGAACTCTCCAAGGTTTTTTCTCCCTGCTTATTCCATATTTGATACTTGCCAAAAGAGAGATTCACCTTTAATAATGGGAATGGAGTGAGGTTAAACCAGCATCCTAGAAGACCGACATCCCCTGTCTCTGCAGGATAGGTTAAATAGTTTATCTCTTTCCCTTTTCTTCCATAAACTCCTAACAGGAAATTACCCCAGAAATAGCTCACATTACCATCGAATGTCCACAATTTATCGAATCTCTGTGTCTCGTATAAGATAGCGTTCATCTTATAATAAATCGAAAGAGAAATCTGATTCTTTAGTAGAGTTGAAAGAGAAATTCCTTTTGTAGATTTCAGTTCTGTATTACTCTCATAGGAATTAGATTTTTCAAATGAGAGTCCTGGAGAAATGTTTGTAATCCCGTATCTATTTGGCCAGAACTTGAGATTTGCATTGAATCCTCCCTCCCTGCGACTATTGTACTGAAAAAATCCGTTGTCTGCCCTGAAAGTAGGGGAATAATTACGGTACCAGATCTCAGAATCAAAGTATCGTGCATTACTCGTTAGCCAGGTTCCAAATGCATTTCCAGAAAACTTTTCTCCATCAAATGCAGATGTATACTTATCAAACATAATCCAGGGAATGTCACTGAATATAGATGTGTCATTTGGTTCATGGGTGAATGAAAATGCGCCCTGCCATGCAAAAGTGTATTTTTCCCAGAATCTTAGCTCTCCGTCACTGCTGAGAACCCGGTTATAAGCTTCTCTGCTTTCGCGGTCAGTAGTAGTAATCCCAATATAAGAATTTTCCCAGAATTTATGTTTTATACGTAGAATATTTGAGAGTGACTTCTCCTTTGTTTGAACAGGAGAGCTCATATCTTGAAAAGGGATAACCCATAAAGTTTGGTCATCTCTTGAAAGGATATACCCGACTTCATTATTGGATAACTCTCCGGTGAACTTGAGAACAGCCACTGGGTCATTTATCGTTCTTGTATACACAACTGGTAAATGAGTTTTGAAAACATCCTTTTTTTCCATAAAGAGAGGTCTTTTTTCGGGATAATAGAAAGAAAAAGGGGTATTTATCTCAACTTGTGGGGCATCTGCTTCAATCTGAGAAAAGTCAGGTTTTATTGCATAATCAACAATAATATTAGAACTCAACCAATATTTTCCAGAGAGCCCTGCACGCCAATCAAAACTCCTTTCTCCTTCTTCTTTTTTTCCTGCACTTATTATGTAGGGTAAGAAATCTATTGAGTGTTTTACAGAAAGGGGAACGTCTATATAAAGGTGACCCATTTTTTCAAATGTGTTAGGTTCACCTTTTTTATGAGGTATCCATGATGAGTACTCGTCCTTCTCACCGTGTGAGAAAACCCTTGCAAACTCTATCCTAAAATCCTGAGTTTGCGTTTCTTTAAATCTTAAACTTCTGAATGGGATTGCGATTTCTACTGTCCAACGGTCTTTGAGTATTCGGCCTTGAGACCTAAAATCAAGGTCAAAGGTAATATCGGCTTGTTTTGGGTTAGGGCATAAGAAGTCCATTTGTGTGCCAGCTGGATTTACAAATAAGTCATAAACTCGTGTTGGGGGATTATCCGTTGCGATTCGTATCTCTATCCAGTCACCCTGAGTGAACCTATCTCTCTCTGTCCTTGTGAAGCGGAGTTTCGAAGGTTCGTTGTCATAACAGATAAATCCAATATAAAGGTTTGTTTTATCCATCCACACAAGCACATTTGTTTCATAGAAAGGTTTTTCTCCTTCTTTTGGCTCTACCTGTATAAAGCTATCTGCACTAGCTGCCTTTTGCCAATATTCCTCATTCAGATAACCATCTATCTTGATTTTAGGCTTCTCAATAATAGGCACATGAATTGTGTATTCCTTGCTTGCGCAAATAGAATAAAAGAAGATTGAAATGAAAATGACCATTATGTTAAGTCTTTGAACTAAACTGTTCTTCATAAAGCCTCCTATATAATGAGGAGATTTGGTAAAGATACTCGTGTTTTCCTTCCCCGATTATCTTACCATTATCAATCAGAACTATTCTATCTGCGTGCAGCACGGAGAAAAGCCGGTGAGCTATGATGAGCGTTGTTCTCCCTTTCATAAGTCGTTCCATAGCTTCTCTGATGAGTTTTTCAGAGGTCGAATCTATTTCAGACATTGCCTCATCCATAATCACAACTTGAGGATCCTTAAGTATTACCCTAGCTATTGCGATTCTTTGCTTTTCGCCTCCAGAAAGCTTAACACCTCTTTCTCCTACTTTCGTTTCATAACCCTTTGGCAACTTAATAATAAAACTATGAGCGTTAGCCGCTTTTACGGCTCTCTCTATTTCCTCTTTAGTTGCATCTATTTTCCCATATCTGATGTTTTCCTCAACTGTCTCATCAAAGAGGAAGGTATCTTGTGAGACTATTCCAATTGCCTTTCGTAATTCATCAAGATTTATTTCCTTAATATTTATTTTATTTACAAGAATCTTGCCCGCTTCTATTTCGTAAAATCGTGGAAGTAGACTGAGTAGTGTCGTTTTTCCTCCACCCGAAGTACCCACAATAGCTATTTTTTCTCCAGCATTTATTTTCAAGGAAACTCCTTTAAGAACAGGATGAGAGTAGTTGTAGGAGAAGGTAACATTCTGATATTCTACCTTTTTCAATTTTTTGGGAAAACTTAAGTTGCCAGAAAAAGACATCTTTTCAGAAGGGGTATCCATAATTTCAAAAACACGTTTCAGTGATGCAAGGGAAGTCTGAATTTGCGTGTTTAGAGATGCTATGGTTTTAGCTGGTCCATAAAGGTAGCCAAGAAAGGCATTAAAGGCAACAAATGTGCCGAGAGTTAAATTGCCCCTCATTATTTCCTGTCCACCATACCATAATAGTATTAAGGGAGCAAGTCCTCCCATAAAAGATATAATAACCTGTGCCAGTGAGCTTAGTTTCGTATACTGTATACTAACAATGTAGGCTTTCCTTAACTGATTAAGTAGTGTTGTCGTTCTTCTTTTTTCTATGCAGAACGCCTTTGTAAGTGAAATACCAGAAAGGCTTTCACCAAGTGTATCGTAAACATTTCCTATGTTTTCCTGCATCTCATATGATTTTTTTCTAACCCTACTTGAAAAAAAATACGTTGCGTATATAAAAAAGGGTAATATAGCAATTGATATAAGAGCTAACTTCCAATGGAGAAAAAAGATAATTCCCATTCCCACAAAAAATGTCAAAAGGTTCTGAATAACGCTAATCATAGCCTCTGCTAACAAGCCATGTAGATTGCTAGAATCATTTGCAATACGAGACAAGAGATATCCTGTTTTTGTATTATTGTGAAAGGTAAGAGTAAGACGTTGTATATGCTGAAATAGCTTCATTTGGACTTTTATTATTACGTTCTCACGAAATATGGCTAAACATATAGAACTTAAAAAACCTGAGGTTGTCCTGATTAGCATAAATAAGACCAATCCAATGATTACCCAATTTAACAACTGAAAGTTCTTTTCTGGAAAAATTTGGTCTATAACATAACGAGTAAGCAAAGGCATAGGAAGTTGGAGTATTACGTTTAACATAATAAGAAAACCACCAGCAAGAGCCCATTTTCTCCACGGTTTAAGGTAGGATAAGAATCTATGTATTAGTTTTAACTTCACTTTTGGAATAATCATTTTTCAATATAATTATCTATTATTTATTTCCATGCAAACCTGCCACGGTTTTAATTCTCTGTTTGCAAAGGAATTTAAACCATTGTCAAACTTCAAAAAAAATAGCATAAAATTTTTGTTTTTACAAGAAAAAATTTCAATAGCTCAATAATCATATGACCTATTTTACTCTACAGTTTCGGTATAACAATACTCTGTTCTATTAGTTTTTGCTTCTGTAAACCAGTTACTCTTTAAATCCGTGATGCAATATCTATCCTTTGGTATGCAGAGAAACAGAAAAAAACTATACCCATACCCAAAGCTGTATTGTTCGGGTACAATAACTAACTATGATTTCTACATTTTTTTCTCTAGTAAAATCTTTGCCTCCTTTTTAGCAGGATAGATTAGCCCTAATTCAAATATACATCTATGTGAAAATCATCTTTTTGACGAAGTCAAAGGCATGGGAATTCTGTTCTGAAATTTTACTATAAGTGACGAGAGCTTCATGTAGATTTTTCCGTTCTATTAAACAATTCCGTTTTTTTCTATCAAGGTTTAATTCGTTTCCCTTTCTAGCAGAAGCAAAACAGAGTTTGCAGAGCCTAACAGCCCAGCATTGTATACAGTCAGGAGTTGAGACCTCTTTATAGTGGTTAATTGTATTAAGCATTTTCCTTTCTTCCAAACCTGATGCAACATTCCCAAGATAGAATGCATTACCCACCCTTTCACAGGGATAAAACTTACCCTCTGCGGTAACAAAAAGCCTTTGTACCCCAGGGACACATATTCCATTTGGGGGAGCTTCTTCCCCTAAAGGCTGAAGTTTGCGTTTATGGATTCTAATTAGTGGTCGCTCAAAAAAACCTTTTTCAAGACCGGAAGGTTCGGTACCATTTACTCTTGAAGTGATATAATTAGTTTTCAATTCTTCTATATCTTGTAATAAGTCATCATTTGAATCTTGTCGAAACTTCTCAAAAAACTGAGTATCAAAAGAATCTACGAATGTAGGTGCAATTGGATGTTCCGCAAACATTTCAGTATTAAAAAAAGCGTTTACTTTCAACAGTTCGTATGGTGGAGCAAGCGTCACCGCAAACGCAACATATGTCTTATAATAATCCTTATCCAACTTTCTTAATCTCTTGATATTTTGTACAATAATATTGAATGAGCCGGTACCATCTGGGAAAACTCTATATCTATCATTAAGTAGTTGGGGACCATCCAGGCTTATCTGTAAAAGGATTTTATTCTTTATAATAAAGATTAGCTTCTCATTGGTTAAAAGAGTACCATTAGTGTCTATATGAAAGTTAACCTTCCTATGTTTCGTTCTATTCTTAATAAATTCGATGGCTTCTTTTATTTTATTCCAAGTAGTTAGTGGTTCACCTCCATAAAATGAGATATCGACATGCTTTGACTCTTTAGAATGATTAAGAAAATAAGATATCGTTTTTAACATCATTGTGTTACCCATTGTACTATTTGAGTGTGTTCTTTCATAGGGATAAAGTCCTGAATAAACACAGTATTTACATCTTAAGTTGCACCTTTCCGAAATATTTAGAATCAATTGTTTAAGTTTACTATCTATCAATTTTTGTAAACATTCTTTACGGGCTGAAGGGAATAACTTTGAAGGATGATTTTGGGAAAAATATCCTTTTTTTTGATATATTTTTATTGTGGAAAGAGCCTTCTTTGTTTCATTTTTGGAGTAAATGTCTTTCCATTTCTCAGCAATGTTTTCTTGTGGTAAAATCCCTGCTTCATCTACAATATCATAAATTATTCTGTCAACTTTCAATATTTGATTGGTATTAACATCATATATATAATATGCGTTTTTTGTCTCAAACTTGTGAATGAAGGGTTGCATCTTCATTTCTCCTTTTGTACTACTTCATTTGTAATTAATATTCTCATGTTTGCGAATCAATTAATAATCTCTATTCATGAACGAAAAATTCCTTTTGATATTTTGTGGAGCAATTTTAAAATCGAATAACACTAGTTAAATCTTTCTTTCTAAATTATTATATCTTCAATAATGGGAAAGTACAATTTTAACTGAAGATAAAAAACATAATCAATATCATAGATTCGTCCATAGGGAGGATAATGCACGTTCCCTATGGACGATTTTCTCATACTTTATAGTGGGGTTGGGGATACCGCGGCATTTGCGCCGGCTCCACCAGCTGCAATTCCACCCGCTACTCCTGCCGCCATACTAGATCTTTGCCATGATGAACCTTCACAGGTACAAGTACAAGCACACCCACAAGAACATGAACCAGGTTCGAAAGGTAATAAATTACCTCCCCACTGCATCTCTGTAATCATAGTTTCACCTCCTTTCTCATTAATAATGAGAACTACACCAGCGCCTTTTGCACGCTTATGATACAATTATAATCATCCGTATTATATGAGCCATTGTTTGGAGACCAGATAACATCAAATCCATCCTTGCTTGTATATTTTTCACCTTGAGTAATATTATCCTTTTCAATTTCTCCATTCAATGCCATTACGGAAATGCCCGGTGATTCCTCTTTGTCTATTATAACTACTTTCTTGCCCTTGGCTATAAAATGCCTTGTTTTTACCAGGGCACTGGATGAGCGTCCTATTTCCCTTGAACTTTGTCCATTGACATAGTACTCCGTGATTATTCTTCCTTCTTCTGTAAAATAGATTCTGACCACAGTTATTCCTCCTTATTAAGGTTTACATTACAAATTAACCAAGCAAGAAGTGTGCCAGATTAGCCACCTCCACCAAAAAAAAATAACCACAGAGACGCAGAGTTTGCAGAGAAAGACAATATCGTGATTTCCCATAGTACCCCCCCAAACAAAGACATTAACCACAGAGACGCAGAGTTCGCAGAGAAAGGCAATATCGTGATTCCCTATAGTACCCCCCCAAAACAAAGACATTAACCACAGAGACGCAGAGTTTGCAGAGAAAGACAATATCGTGATTTCCCATAGTACCCCCCCAAAACAAAGACATTAACCACAGAGACGCAGAGTTCGCAGAGAAAGACAATATCGTGATTCCCTACATCCCACCAAGATATTTTTTGCCACGGATGAACACAGATAACATAAATTCCACCACGGATTTACCCCGTGAAATAGGAGAATGGGCAGAACTTAATTGTATTTCACAGGGGAACCACAGAGAACACAGAGGACAACAATAATAGTGTATTACCCTACCTCCACCTAACACCTAAAGACAATATCAGCCACGGTTACTGCACGGTTAAACATAATTCAAGGTTCAAACGAATAGAAACAAGGTTGTTGAGTCATGGTAGGAAAAAACAATTATTTTTTTCTTTGCGGACTTTGCGTCCCTGCGGTGAGGAATAATCCACAAGCGCCAACTGTGTTGGCATACTGTTTTGCCCAAATCAGAGTAAAGCCTTGCCAGCAATGTCTTTAACCTCTGCCAACTTGGTTGGCAGTAAAAACCCCCCAAAGTTGGCAGGCTGGAGGGGAGGAGAGTGGTGCTTTGACAAGCACAGCACGGTTGGAGTTGCTTCGCGACGGTAGGGTGTCCCTTTAAGGGGGTATGGGTTCTCAGAATGGTGATTGGTGCTTGCAGCACGGTTTGAGTCCCTGCAGGACGGTAGAAGAATACGAATGGGGAAACGGAGATTGAACGCTATCGCTGTGAAACTAACGCACTTCGTGCTGTAAATTAAGCGCCTTCGGCTGTAATAAAACGCTTCGCTGAAAACTAACGCTGCGCTGGGAAACAAACGCACTTCGTGCTGTAACGGAATGTAATTGAGTAAATGGTAATTAAGGACAATAGAAAGTACGGAGTTAAATAATTGTTGGATTGGTTGGATTGGTTAAAATCCCCCTTTGCCCCATTTTTCAAAGGTGGAAATGATGGTAGAAAAGAGGGGAATTTGTCACTCAGCATGATAAATGAGAAGGTCAAAAACCCGTTAGAAAGGAATTTCCTAACGGGGTAAAAGTCAAATTTTACCATTGACAGTCAGAAGAAAAAATGATAGGTTTTTAGAAGTTAGAGAAAGGCATATAAGAGATGGCAAGAAGTATGAAAGAATATGAAAAAGAGGGAGAGAAAAAGGGTGATAAAGACCGTTTGGTTTTGGATTGCACTTTAATCCAGATTAGCAGAGCTCAGAACTGCATAAGGTTCAGGGCTTAAAGGAGTTGAAAATGAACGAAAAATTAATAAAAACAAAAAAGGAGGAAGAAAGATGAAAAAAGTAGTGTCACCATTGTTCATCTTGTTGTTTATTTTGTTCATCTTATCCATTTCGTCTGCCCAGGAAAAATGGATAAGGACTTATGGGGGAGCTGATCTCGATGAGGGACGCATGGTCCAACAAACCACGGACGGAGGCTATATCGTCATAGGATTTACTCTCTCCTTCGGTGCAGGAGATTATGATTTTTACCTCATCAAGACGAATGCTTCAGGAGATACCCTATGGACCAAGACCTACGGCACAGCGAGAGATGATCGGGCTAGTTCCATCCAGCAGACCACGGATGGGGGCTACATTGTCTCAGGGTTTTCTTTACCCGCAGATGATAGTCTTGGTGATATTTACACGATAAAGCTCAATGACCAGGGCGATACTCTCTGGTCAAAAAGGTACGCAGGGGCGAACCACCATGCGGGCTACCCTGCCATTCAGACCGCAGATGGGGGTTACATTATATCAGGCTCCACGTACTCGTATGGGGCGGGTGGGTTGGACATCTACCTGATAAAGACCAACAGCCAAGGAGACTCGCTCTGGACCAGGACCTACGGTGGGGTGAACGATGAGACGGGTTTGGTTCTTCCGGATATAGATGGGGGATACATTGTATGCGGGCAGACCTGTTCGTTCGGTGATACACTGGGTGACGTCTACCTGGTCAAGACCGATTCTCTGGGAATTCCGGTCTGGACAAAAACTTATGGTGGGGTAAATTACGATGTGGGGTATGGTGGATGGACATCGGATGGGGGATACATTCTTGGTGGATACACGTGCTCCTTTGGTGATACTCTTGGTGATGTCTATCTCATTAAGACCAACAGTCAAGGGGATACCCTCTGGACCAGGACGTACGGTGGTGTGGGTTCCGATATGGGTTTTCCTCAACAGAGATTAGATGGAGGTTACATTATCGTCGGTGCGACGTATTCTTTTGGAGCGGGTAACGCCGATGTCTATCTTATCAAGACTAATGCCTCAGGGGATACCCTCTGGACCAGGACATACGGTGGGACGAATAACGATTTCGGTTGGGTACTCCAGCAGACCACCGACGGGGGCTACATCATAACCGCAACCACTCTTTCCTTCGGGGCAGGCATGGAGGATTTCTATCTCATCAAGACCGATGCGGATGGCAATGCGGGAGTGGAGGAAAAGAAAGAAAATTCGAAATTCGAAATTCGAATTTCGAAATTAACAGCCTATCCCAATCCGTTCACTAAAACTACAGTGATTAGTTTTCAGGTTTCAGGTGTCAGGGAAGGAACTAACACCAATCACCTAACACCTGCCTCCTTGTGTATCTATGATGTGAGTGGGAGATTAGTCAAAGACTTTTCACTTTTACCTTTTCACTTTTTACTTTCCACGACAGTGGAATGGGATGGGAAGGATAATTCAAACAGAGAGCTTTCAGGTGGCGTCTATTTCATAAAGCTTGCATCTGGTGGACAGGAAGAGACGAGAAAGGTTTTGATGGTTAGATAGAACGCTGCGCTGCGAATTAAATGCCTTCGGCGGTAAAACAAACGCTAACGCTGTAAACAAACATTACATTGTAAACTAACGCTTTGCTGTAAAACTAACACTGCGTTGTAAACTAACCCCATACGACCACTGCAATAGCACGGAAGAATGTATCTAAGTAGCATACGGGGCAGGCGCACTTCGGGCTGTGGAAGAGGTGTTGAATTAGTTGAATTAGTTTGATTG
>Ga0307430_1003123_pt1 | contig 10471 bp, 11 predicted proteins | sample SalMarWE160130MG_FD_202159 | JGI IMG/M metagenome (GOLD analysis project Ga0307430, IMG submission 202159) | Salt marsh sediment microbial communities from the Plum Island Ecosystem LTER, Massachusetts, United States - WE1603-130 | ecosystem: Environmental > Aquatic > Marine > Intertidal zone >... | reverse complement strand
TCCCCCGGCCGCCGCTCCCACACCTCGCGCACGAACGCGCGCAACTCGGCCGTGTTCCGCATCAGCATAATCCCGCAGTTGAAATGCACCGGCGGGCCTGGATGCTCCACCATCCCCAGGCAGCCTATCGTCAACGCCTCCCTCAGGTTGACGTCGCCCACCACCGCCGCGTCCGCGTCGATCCAGAATACGTGCTCGTACCCCCGCCCCAGCGCCTGCCGGATCAGCACGAGCTTGTCCCACCCGGCATACACGGCCTCGTTGTCAATCATCCGCCGCTTCACCGTCCAGAACGCCATCTCATACCGCTCCACATACGCTGCGTGTCGTTCCGCCGTCAAACCTAGCAGAATCGCCTGCTCCGGGCTTGCCTGTTGTAACAGAATCGCATCTCGCATCACACGTACTCCCCCATCATCATCATATCCCCCTCGCCTGGCAGCGCCCATTGCATCGCTCCGCTCACCTGCTCGGCCACGTCATCCTCGTCCCCCCACAGCCAGGTGATCAATCCATTCGCCATCCCCACGGCCAGGCTCATCGCAAAAACGTCAATCGGCGAAACAACGCCCAGCATATCCGCGTATTCATCCATCGCCGCCCACGGCTCCCCGCGCACCCAGCCGCCCAGCAAACGCCCGAACTCCTCCTCGTCCATCAACTCCGCCGTCTTGATACACAGACAATGTACGTGTATCGGCAGCGAGATCGTCCCCTTTGGATACACCCCGTCTCCGTTCTCCCCACCCACCACGACGTCCTCGCACTCACACCCGATCGGGGGATGGCTCGGACTGAGAGAGATCTTTTCCTGCTCCACCCACGGCTGCCGCGCCAGCAGCGCATCCGTCGCCATTCCGTGCAGTGTCTGGATCTCGTTCCGTGCCATCCGTAACGCCTTGTATGCCACCCCCTGCCCGGCGCACGACGCCTCCTTGGAATACAACCCGGCCTTGCTCCCTGCCGCGATTTCCTTCTTCGTCTGCCCATATAGCCGGGTTCGCGTCCACCGTGGGCAGTCCTGTCCCGCCCCCAGGTATCGCTCTAGCTCCTTGGCCATATTCCACGCGCTGTCCCCGTTTGCCACGCCGTTGTACAGAATCCGCTTGATACCCTCCAATGACTCGTTATCAAACCGCCACACCCGCTGGCTGAGATTCAATCCGTCGTTGTAAATGTGCCGCTCTGCCTCCCCCATCAACGCCTTCAACTGTGGCCTGAACACACCCCCGTTGATCCCCCCCTCGGCCTGCTCCTCAAACCTCCTGCCCCCCTCCCCTTGAGGGAGGGGCTGGGGGAGGGGAATTGATTCTACCGCCTCCGCAGACTTCCCCAACACATACTCCCGGTGCAACACCGCCAATGTCCCATACGCCAATCCCCCCGCCTCCCACCGTAGCGCCTGGAACAACTGCGTCCACTCTAGCATCATCCCCCGCCAAGCCGCCTCGATCCCGAACACTGCCTTGAATAACCCTAGCCCGTCCAGCGTCCCATCCTTCCCCGCTGCCTCCATCAAGATCCCCCGCACCTGCGCCCCGAAATCCAGCAACCTCTGGTGAGTCTCGCCGATCAAATAAAGGTGCATCCGCATCAACGCCGCGTATGCCGCCGTGTACGCCTGCCCCGCCCGGATGTCATCTAGCGAGGCCACCTATCCCCCTCCCCCGCCACTGGGGGAGGGCTGGGGTGGGGGCTGCATCGCATCCGCCGCATCCGCTACGTTCTCCGGCGCCCCCTCCATTTCATCCGTTCCATCCGTTGACCCTGTTGGTGCCAGCATAAACGATAGATCCACCCCCGGCAGGAACTGCCCGATGGCCCCCGCGATTCGGTCGTCAGGCCATCCCAGCGCCCGCAGCTTGAGCGCCGCATCGGCCACGTCCCGCAGGTCTGCCGCCTTCAGTATCTGCTTGGCTTTCCATTTGACCTCGTATTCCAGCCCGTCCGGCCAGATTCCCGCCAGCAACCATTGCAATTCCAGTAACGGTACGAGGATTTCCTTCTCCGCCCATCCCCGCAGCGTCTGGAGCGTCTCGTCGTACTCCTCCTTCTTCTCGCCCAGCACGTCCCGGTTCAGATTCTCGCCGTACCCCAGCAGCTCCATCGGCACGTCGCTGCCCATCATCCACGTCGAAATGTGATGCTGCACGTCCCCGATCTCGGACAGCTTCGCATCTCCCTGCACAGACTGAATCGCCCCCGGCTTGTTGGCGAAAAAGTCGGCCACGGCCGCGAATGGGTTGTCCAGCGCTGCCTTGTTCTGCTCCTTGTACGTCTCCAGGTCCGCCTCGCTGGCCCCCTCGACCACGTGCAAATACTTCATCCCCGCCCGCGTCTTGCGCCGCACCGCGATGTCTGTCTCCCCCTCGGTTACCCGCTTCCACGCCCCCGTCCCGCTCGCGAACATCGGCGTCCCATACCGGCTTCCCTCGTCGTGATCCCACCGCGCGTGCACGATTTGCCAAGCCGCAAACCACACCGCCCCCTGCGGCGCGCCCTGCCCGATCCACATCTCGTCCGCCCACCAGAATGCCTTTGCCGGGTCCTTGAACCTGTCGAACTCGTCCGAGTTCCGCCGCATCTGGAGCGTTGGCTTGCGCGTGATCTCGGCAATCTCCATTTGCTCGTCGATCCCCACCTCAAGGAAACTGTCCCCGTCCCGGATCGTCAATCGCAGCCAGTCGTCCAATTTGGTTTCCAGCGCCAATCGCTTCAATAGCGCCTGCGCCACATCGCTGGCCGTATTGACAACGGGGTTGCCTCCACCTGTCACCGTGATCTCGAATCCGCCTCCCACGATGTCCCTGGCCAGCGTGCGGATCGAGCGCTTGGCCCGCGTATCTTGATCGTACATCTTGCGGCACGCCTTGATCACCTTCCGCCGCTCCGTGTCCGCCCGGAACTGTGCCAGTCCCGCCGTCGGCCTACTCGGAGGCCTCATCTCGGTCGCCGTTGTCCGCTGCTGCTGTGTTGGTTTCTCCCTCTTGAACAGGCTCGCTACCCGGTTGATTAGGCTCATATTAAATTCTTCCCTTTTGTACCGCCTCGTTCAGCAGCCGTTCCAACGTCGGCAGATTCCGCTCGATCGTGCTCATCACGATGGCATACCGCTCACCGTGCGCCAGCTCCAGGTATTTCCCGTAGTACACCGTGTGCCCAAACGTCAAGATCAATTGATCCTTGCTCCCGCTCACCGTCACGGTGTCCGATTTCTCCCCCTCTGCCCCGGCCGTGACCGACCCCATCACCGTCCCCAATCCAAATCCATCCACCGCGAAAACCAGCCCACCTCGTGCATTCCCCGTCCGGTCTTCCCACGACGCGCCCGCGCGGCCATCGTTCTGCATTCGCTGCCCCACGTATACCGCCGCCGCGTGCACCGCGATCAACACGTTCTGGCCGTATTTCTCGATCGCCTTTCCCAGATCACTTGGCGGTTTGATCCACCGGAAACCACTCTTCATTCTCCAATTCCTTCCCTCCTGGGGAAGGGTTAGGGTGGGGGCATAAAAAACCCCTTATGAATCCTGCGTAGGGGCGCATCGTGATGCGCCCTACCCCCCTCTCCGCATCGTGATGTGCCCTATTCCACCACCTCGGCCTCGGCGATCACGGCCGCCCGCTGATTCGGCCTCACCAGCACCACGCGATACAGCACTCCGTTCCCATCGTTGAACCGGTCTCCCGGCTCCACGTCGAAATCCGTTCCCCCCATCACCACCACTCGCCCGCGGCTCTCCTGTGCGTCACCGCTATCCACGACCCGACCCGCGCTCTTCCGTGCAATCCTCACCGCCTGGGCATCCAGCGTCTCCTCGCCACGCCGGATTGTGATGTCCTGCTCGTTATCACCGCGTATCGTCGCCAGGTCAGTTGCCAGCTCGTCCCAATCCCAGATCGTCATGATCGTCATCTCTCTCCTTGATCCCCCCTCCCTTGACGGGAGGGGATAGGGGAGGGTGAAACCCCTATTCTATTCCCCCACCGCGTTATAATCCGCCCGGATACCCAGTGTCCCCACCGCCACCTCGATTGCCGCCAGGTATTGCTTCTCCATATCGTTCGCCTGCCCGCGCAGTGACCCGGCCACGTCGGCCCGCTTCACCCGCTCGTCGCCGATCTGGTATTCGACCACGTTCCCCTGTCCACTCGCCGCCGCATTCGCCTGTTTCCGCAGCGCCAGCGCCGCCGCTTTGAGCAACACGATTCCCGCGTCGTCCTCCATCATATCTGGGTATTCGTCGTCGTCGTCCAGCGCGTGCCCCGCCGCGTACCACAGATCCCGTGATTGCGAGTACGTCGGCGTTGGGTAAAACGTGATCTGCCCCCCGCCGATGGAATGCCGTTCCTCGTATGCGCTGGAGACCGGAATCAACCCCTCGTCCGAAATGATGATACTCCCATCCATCACCGTCGACCGTTCCAGCTTGATCAACCGCAGGAAATCATCCGGCAGATCGTACGCCGCCGTCCCGCTAACGATGCTCAACATCGTCATCGTCTGCCGCTTGCGCCGACGGCCGTAATCCGCCACCGCGTCCTTCACGCATTGCTCGTACTGCGTCTCGCTGGGCACGCTGCTACGCGCTGGCACATCCGCCTCCAATCGTGTCACCAGATCATCCAATGCAACCGCCATACCTACACCTCCGGTATTTCCGGTCCAGGCTCTTCTTCCTCTTCCTCCTCGTCGTCCTCGCTATCGGCTGGCATCCTCTGCCCGAGCTGCTCGGCGATCTCGCTCAACATCTGACCGAGCTGCAAAATAGGCGGCAATACATCCTTCCCTTCCTGCGTCCGCCCGAACGCATCCAGCGGTAGCTTGGTCAGGTTCTTCCACAGAACTCGCGCTTCCTTGTTACTCAGTTGGGCCTCGAAGCTCTCCAGTTTCTCGCCTTGGGCCACCTCGTCCTGCGCAGCCTCCTTGGCCAATTGGATCTTCGCGCTGATGCTCAGCCACAGTGCAGCCTTAGCCATCGACTTGCCCTTGGCCAGGCTCTCAAGGGCATTCGCCAGTACCACGTCGTCTAGCCACCGTCCCTCCATCCGCCGCTTCAAAACCAGCTTCTTCGTCATCGTTCCACCTCCCAATCTCCAATCTCTTGTTCCCTCCCCCGCTCTAGGGGAGGGCTAGGGTGAGGGCGCATAACCGCGATTATCACGCCTGTAGGGGCGCATCGTGATGCGCCCTACCTACGCCATCCGCACAATCCCGCCGCCCTCTTTCAACCACTGGTACTGGATCACCGCCGAGGCCTCCACCTCGATCACCTCGATGCTCGCCAGCGCTGACACCCGGATCATCACCCAATCCCCCGCCGCCAGCAGGAACCCCACCGTCGTCGTCGGGTCCGTCCCATCCAACGTGATGCGCACACTCTTGGTCTCCGCGCCGATCAGGATCGCGTTTGCCGTCGCCGGCGCCGTCAGCGTGACCTTCGAGCTCAACACGGCATTGCGCGTGTGACTGCCAACCGTCTCTACCGGTGGCATCGCCATTCGCACAGTCTCATTCGGTGGCGGCATCGCTCACCCCCTCGGAAGCGACCTCGGCCCCCTCCTCTATCTCTGGCCTTGGTTCTGGCTCGGCCTTCGGCTCCACCTTCTTCCGCTTTCTCCTCGGCCGCTTCGCCTTCGGCTTGGGTTCTGCCTTGGTCCCAAACTCCACCTCGGCCTCTACGGATTCGTTTATCCGTTCCCCATCCGCTGACACCAGCGCGAACCCCCCGCTCTCCCGTTGTGCCACGTTGAACACCCCAAACCGCACCTCGCGCCGTTCACCCTGCAGCATAATCGTGTGACCCAAGATCGCCGGTTCGCGCCCCACGCGCTCCACCATAACCATCTCGCTCGCCTTCATCGCTTCCTCCTGATCAGGAGAGGGTGAGCAATCTGACGACTGCTCACCCATCCCCATTGCTAGTTATCGTGCATCGCCAGCCCAACCCAGTCGGCTCCATCCCAAATGACCGTCAGGCTATCGTCAGCCCCCCCGGTCAGTGTAATGTCACCACCCAGCTTGGTATTCGCACCATCCTTGATGATAATGTTGTTGGCACCCGTATTGACGATGACGAGGATCGCGCCTTCCACCGGCCCATCGGTGATGGCTGTCGTTGCGCTTGTAGTGATTGCCCCCGCTGCCGTGACCGGCTGGTACGATGTCGTCACCGTGATGGATTCACCCTCGGCAATTTCGAGAGAACTCGCCACCTCCAACGCCGTGAACCCACCAACGACCCACGCAGTATCGGTGGCGTTATCGAGCGTCTCTCCATTTTGCCCAACGACATCAGAGGTGATCGTCGCACCGCTGAAATTCACGCCGTAATCCCACGTGTCGCCCGATTTCGTCTGTAGCACACTCACGGTGCCCAGCGTTGCCTCACCACTCAGCTCGGCGTAGTAACTCGCGCTGTTCGTGATCACTGCCGAGTTGTTCACATCAATAATACTGTAGAACGGGTATCCGGCTGCTAATTCCGTGTTTGTCGTTTTGACTGTCATCTTGCCAAAGATGCCGATCCCTGTCCCCTCGTTGGATGTGCCAGATGAGAACGTGGCCTTTCCCTCGATACCATAGGCCACCTTGCCACTGACCGTAGTCGTCGCTACCTGCGTGTTGAAAAAACCGGCTTGCATCGCCGAAGCTGATCCCCAACCCGTCACGTTGTACGCTGCGTGCCATCCATTGCCCCGGTCCAACGCACCCACGTCAGAGATATCGGCCCAGTTGTCCGAGCCATCGTAGCTCCGCATCTGCCCGTAGACGTACACGTTGTCCGTGATTGCGTCACCCAGCACCGCACCGTCCTTCATCCGCACCGCCTGCGTGCTACCCGTGATCACTCCTGATTGCTGCCCGCCGAGAAACCCACCAAACGCACCCGCCGCCAGGCTCAGCACCAGCATGAGAACCATAGCACCTGCCCAAAATTTCCAGTTTCGTTTCTCGTTTCGTTCCTCGAACATCGTCCACCTCCCAAAGCCTATTGTTCGCTATATCCGTTTATCCGTTGAAAATCCGTTGGTTAACTATCCGCGTACTTGACGTACTCGACGATCACGTACCCCGCACCCTCGGTGGCCGCGCCTTGCGTCCACGCCGCCGTGAGCCTTGTTGCCGCCGTCGCCACCGCTTCTGGTATGATCGTCTCAACGCCCGGCGCCGAGCTGGTCAGACCGTGATCCGTATTGGCGATCAGCCAGTCGGCATCCCCGCTCTTGCCCATCGTGAACGAGGTCAACGCATCCCACGCCGTGATGCGCACGATACGCACGTTCGTCACCAAACTGTTCGCCGGCAGCGTCGCCGGTTTCCCGTTGACGTCTGTCAGATCCCCGCTGGCATCCGTGTACGCGATGGCCACCACGATGGCCTGCACTACCGAATCAAGCAATCGCCCCACCCTCGCTCCAAACGGCACCTCGACTATATTGTCTATCCTTGCCGTCATTCCACACCTCCATTTGATTCCCCCTCCCACCTTGGGAGGGGGTTAGGGGGAGGGCCGTCCCAAAGACTGCTGCCCTCCCCTTATCCGTTCAATCCGTCGGCTATGAAACCTTGACCACCGCTCCCTTCTCCGGGACCGGGATCTCGGTGCCGTTGTACTCCTCTGCAAAGTACTGGTCCGCCGCGACGAGCTCGTCGCTCGAGTAGGTCGGATACGGCCCTTTGAGCTGCATCGGCTGGAAGATTCTGTGTTGCACCAGCTCCCGGTTACCCACCAGCACGTAGCTGTCGGAGAACTCGGTCGATTCGAACACGCCCAAGCCCTTGACCCGCCCGACGTATCCGTTGGCATTCAGATCGGCATCCGGCCGTTTCCCTGCCGCGCTGAATCCATCCCAGTTGCTCAACCGGTCCGCATTGGCGACCGACAAAAGCACGAACGTGGGGTCATAATACCGATTACTGACCTTGACTCGTGCATAGCCGATGTATTTCACCAGCGTGTCCACGGTATCGGTGGACGATGCCCACGTACCGCCGCTGTTACTCGCCACGATCAGCGCTGCTGATAGACCGTTGTACATCAGCCCCTGGTCGATCTTGCGCTGGATTTCGCGCACCAGCATCATCAGCGTCCGCGCCACCGCGTCCCATCCCAACTGGCTGCGGCTGAACACGATCGCCTCCGAGCTGATCTGCGTCGCCAGCCGGTCGGCTGCGATCTCGACTGTCTTGTACGAGAGGCTGCCCTTCCCCTTCTTGATGGCCGCCAACTCGCCCAGGCGAATCGGACGATAGTTGTACGTCACATCCAACGCCGTGCTATCGCCGATACTCCCACCATCGCCTGCCGCGATCGTCCAGACCCTGCCACGCACATAGTCGATGGCGTAGTCGGTGCCCTCGACATAGGCCGTCCCGCCTCCGTTTGGCTCCACCGTGATCGTGCCGGGAATGATCCGCGCATAGTCCAGGTCTACCCAGGCGTCCTCATCCGAGGTGATGTCCTCGTCGGTCACGGTCGTATCGGTGTCGTTGTCGTGACCGTATGCCTCGTAATACACCCGGCTCGGCGCCTGGTCGGTCAGTTGCACGTCGAAGATCGACGTCGCGATCAACCGGGGAAACGCCTCGGCCACGATGGCCCGTGCGACAGAGTAGGGGAGATTGAGGTCGCTCACCTGCATCGAGGTTTCCTCGAACAGGCGGCTCTCCTGCAGCAGGTGCCCCTTGTACAGCTCGTCGAACGTGCGCAGATACTCTACCGCGAAACGCTCGTTGACCGTCTTGATCTCGTTCCAGTTGCGCTCCGGTGCCATCCCCTGCCGCACCAGCGCCTCGGTGAATTGGAAGGCCGCCCGCGCGTACTCTGGCACACCGGTCTCACGCTCCAGCACCGGCCCCAGCACCCGCAGCCCGTCCTCGCCAAAACCCTTGGCTGCCAGCGTCAGCCGCGATGCGAACGCATCGTACTCTTGGCGCTTGGCGACGATGGTCGCCTTGGCCTCGTCGATGGTCTTGAGTTCCATCGTGCCCAGCGCTTCGGCCAGTTGCTCCTTTAGCACCACCGGATATGTCAGCGCCTCGATCTCCTTCTCGACGTATTCGGCAACTTTGCGCTTCTGCTCCGCCTCCTCGAGATTGGCCAGCCGGTCCAACCGCGCCTGGAGTGTCTCTTCCAGGTTGTCGGTGTCTGCCATCCCCAGGCTCTCGCGCAACTTCTCTTCCAGCTTGCCCTTCGGCTGCTTGCGCTCCCGTACCAGCTTCAACACCGCCTCGGTGATGTCGTCCTTCTCCCCGATGCCCAGCGCCTCTCGCAGCGCTGTTTCCTTCTGCGCAACGTCCTTGCTGCGCATCGCCTCCTCGACCTGCGTCCGCACGTTTGCATTCAGCTCGTCGAAGAAGCCGCTTTCTTGCAATGCCTTTAGGATTTCTTCTGGATCCATTTCGTTTTCCTCCTCTGATTCGAACATCGTCACGCCGGCGGTCGGGTCGCTCGGCTCCAGTACCAGGTCGTACCCCGTGATGACCAGTTCCGTCACCTCCTCGACCCGATCGCGTCCTCTGCCCACAAATTTAGAATCACCGTAGGCCCGCTGGCTCACGCCCGGCATCACGCCGCCCTCCATCAGCGCCAGGATGTCCTTGCCCTTGCTGGTCGAGAGGATGGTGCCTTCCAGCAGCACCTGGCTGCCGTCGAAATCGACCGCCTCCCAATTGACCACCGTCTCCAGCAAATTCGGACGCCCGGTCGGCTTATGTGCGGGATGTTCCGCCTCGCCGAGCAGTTGCACAGCCCGTCCCTGGCCCGCGCTCTCGTGCAGATGCGTCCTCAGCCCATCGACCGCTGCACGCACAACGCTGGCCGAATACCTGCGTCGATTCTCGTTCACCACGTCCGCCGTGAGGCCCACCGCCTTGATCCGCCGTGGCTTCCCGTCCTCCGCCTCCAGCAGCTCCACGCTCCCCACCCGCTCCACGAACCGCTTCTGTCTCGCAGCATCCTTGTGATTCGCCCCGACCGCAGGTCGGCTTTCGCTGACTTCTTTCGGCTTATACGTCAGCTCCACCACCTCCCAATCGTCCCTGGCCGCGAACGTGTACCCTTCGCCGTCCTGCGTGAACGTCACGTAGTAGTACTCATCCACCGCCAGGTCGCCGCTCTGCACGATCACGTATCCGTCGAACACCTCCTCGACGTAGTTGTACACGTCATCCTCGTCGTAATTGCGCGGGAACTGCGCCCGGAACGCCGCCCGCACCGTCGCAATCAAGTAGTCGTGCGATCCCTTCGTCAGCTCCTCCAGCGGTTTTCCCCGCCCGATCTTGCGCCTTTTGCCCTTCATACTCTCATCCTCCTTCTGCTGCGCCAGATAGGCAATGTACGCCCTATCGGCAGCACCCTTTGTCTTGTAGATACACGGCCCATCTCCGATGCGCCATTTCCCATTTGCACATTTGAAAACCGGCATAATTTCTTCGACCCATAAGCCGCATTATGCGGCCTGCCCT
>Ga0307430_1003120_pt1 | contig 10480 bp, 7 predicted proteins | sample SalMarWE160130MG_FD_202159 | JGI IMG/M metagenome (GOLD analysis project Ga0307430, IMG submission 202159) | Salt marsh sediment microbial communities from the Plum Island Ecosystem LTER, Massachusetts, United States - WE1603-130 | ecosystem: Environmental > Aquatic > Marine > Intertidal zone >... | reverse complement strand
TTGATCTATAAACTAATACATGGATGTATTCCATCGAATTAAAACCTCAGGTGCAGAAGTTCATAGAGGCGCAGTCGAGAAAGGTTCAAAAACAACTTATCAAGCGTATAGAGCTTTTATCCACGAACCCGCACCCACCTCAAAGTAAACTACTTCACAAGGGCGAGGCTTTATATAGTTACCGATCTGGAGTGTATCGGATTATCTATCAAATACAACGGGAAAAGCTTCTCATTGTTGTTGCTAAGATAGGGCATCGCAAGAATGTATATGACCGACTTGCGGATTGAGCATTTTTTCTTAATGGGAGTGTCCGATTTTTAGAATTTGTATTTTTTGCCAGTTCATTTTTAACGGAACTTATCATTCAAAATCATTCTTTGTTTTTTTAATTGCAGCCGCACAGACCTTGAATTCCGGTATCTTGGCAATCGGATCCAGCGCATCGTTGGTCAGCATATTGGCCGGCCCTTCGGCAAAATGAAACGGCATAAACAGCCAGCCCTTTGCAACCTGGCTGCCTACGCTGGCCTTGGTGATAACCTTGCCTCTGCGTGTGGAAACCTCAACATAATCGCCATCTGCAATTCCGTATTTTTCGGCATCATCATAATGCAATTCAATATAACCTGTCGGAGATTTCTGGTGGATAGGTGGTGATTTTCGTGTAAGCGTCCCCGTGTGGAACTGATACAATTGCCTGCCGGTTGATAAAATAAATGGGAATTCTTCGTCCGGACTTTCAGAAGGCTCGATAAACCGCACCGCGTGGAATTTACCTTTGCCTCTGGTGAATTTGCCCTTGTGCAGAAACTTAGTGCCGGGATGGTTCTTATCCGGGCAGGGCCACTGCAAACCTACCACATCGATTCGGTTAAAAGATATTCCGCCATAGATTGGTGTCACTGTCGCGATTTCATCCATAATTTTGTCGGCACCGTCATAGTGCATCGGATAGCCCATTGCGGTGGCAATATCGCATAAGATTTGCCAATCGTCTTTAGCGTCGCCAGGCGGCCTTAAGGCCTTTCGGATGCGCTGGATGCGTCTTTCCGTATTTGTAAATGTCCCGTCTTTTTCCGCGAAGCAAAAAGATGGAAGAACCACATCCGCAAATTGAGCGGTTTCAGATAAAAATATTTCCTGTGACACGAGGAAATCGACTTCTTCAAGGGCTTTTCGTGTTCTATTTAGGTTCGGATCGGAAAGCGCAGGATTTTCACCCATTAAATATAACGCTTTGACAGAGCCAGCCTCGATGGCATGAATCATCTCAATAACCGTAAGGCCGGTCTTGGCGGGAAGCTTCGTGCCCCAGGCCTTTTCAAATTTAGCCTGTATTTGTGCATCTTCAACTGATTGATAGCCTGGATATACATTAGGCAAAGCGCCAAGATCACAGGCGCCCTGCACATTGTTTTGGCCTCGCAAAGGATTTACTCCTGCGGATTCTTTGCCGACGTTGCCGGTCAGCATGGCAAGGTTTGCCAGTGACAGTACATTGTCGGTTCCGGTAGTGTGCTGAGTTATGCCCATACTGAAAATGATGCTTGCTGTCTCGGCTTTGGCATAAATCCGGGCTGCCTGGCGAATGTTCTCAGCGGGGACGGTAGTAATTTTTTCTGCAATTTCCGCCGTTATGTCTTTTACGGTTTCAGCCACTGCCTCAAAGTTCTCTGTTCGCGCATCGATGAAGTCTCTGTCGAGAAGGTTCTCACTAATAATTACATTCATCATCGCATTTATCAGAGCCACATCGGTGCCGGGACGTTGTTGCAGGTGCAGTTTGGAAAAGCGAACAAGCTCTATGTCCCTTGGGTCGGCTACGATCAGCCTGGCTCCTTTTTTAACAGCCGCTTCTTTGATGTAAAGGGCTATTACCGGATGTGCCTCGGATGTGTTTGAGCCTATTACGAAAATACATTGCGAATTTTTTATTTCTTCGATGGAATTGGTCATCGCTCCGCTGCCAAAGGCACGGGCGAGACCTGCAACCGTCGAGGCGTGGCACAGGCGAGCGCAATGGTCAACGTTGTTTGTCCCTATCGCAGTTCGTATGAATTTCTGAAAGATATAGTTATCTTCATTAGTACACTTAGCTGAGGATAGTCCCGCTATGCTGTCCGGGCCGAATTCAGATTTTATTTTGTTTAACCTATCGGCAACAAGCTTTATTGCCTGCTGCCACGTTGCCTTTTCGAATTTGCCGTTTCGCTTTATAAGAGGCGTAGTGAGCCTGTCCGGATGGCCGACAAAATCCATCCCGAATTTGCCCTTGACGCATAGATTGCCTTTATTCGGTATATAGTCAGGATTGGTAGTGACTTTGACGATTTTGTTTGTTTTAGGATTGACATTAAGGTCAATTTGGCAGCCTACGCCGCAATAGGCGCAAACGGTTCTGGTTTTCAGCAGGTCTTTATCTCTGCCTTTGCCTATCGCAGCTTTATCAACCATTGCTCCGGAGGGACAAACTGCTATACACCCACCGCAAAGTACGCAGGAACTTTTAAAAAGATCCATGCCGTACGCGGTAGATACCTGCATATCATCAGGCGACCCGGCAAAAGTAAGGGCTTCCGCTATCGGGACATCCTCGCAGTATTTGACACACAGCCCGCACAGAATGCACTTGTCGGGGTCGTAGAGGATGGCTTCGCTCTTGGAGGTGTAATTCGGTTGAGGGAGTTTTCGTTTTGAAAGGCCAAATCGTGCTTCATCAGCATGGTAACGATAAGCGTAATCCTGGAGCTTGCACGCGCCGTCACTATCGCAGCTTGTGCATGCTACTCGATGTTGGGATAAAATCAATTCAAGAATAGTTTTTCTCGTCGCTGCAATTTCTTCGTTCTCGGTGCATACTTTTAAACCCTGCGCTACCGGCGTATTACAAGATATCGTCAGGCCGGCACGTCCTTCTATCTGTACAATACATAATCGGCAGCTACCGATAGGCTGGACACGAGGGTCATAGCATAAATGAGGAATATCGATACCTATTTTTTTGGCCGCCTCAAGGATGGTTGTCCCTTCTTCGACCGTGACTTGCTTACCATCAATTTCCAAATTGATTTTTTTCATAGCTTGGACACCGCGTAAAATGCGGGACTAAATTTATATTGTATTTAGCCCCCCAATTTATTGGGGGGGTTTCTGAATAACCGCCTCAAAATCTTCTGGGAAAAGCTCTAATGCCGAGAGCATCGGAAGTGGAAAGGCCTGGCCCATACCACATGTGGATGCAACGACGCAGGCCTTGCCAATTTCGCGCAATTGAGCCAAGTCGTCTGCTGCTGCCTCTCCGCGAGAGAGCGTATCAACGATTTCTTTCATTTTTGTGACGCCAATTCGGCACGGCGCACAACGTCCGCAGGATTCAGCACCATAGAATTTTAGCAGGCCTTTCAAAATATCGACCGCACTTCTGCCTTGTTGGTAGACGATTACCCCTGCCGTTCCGATTCCGCTGCCTGCTTCGCGTATAGCCCGGCTTGTGAGCTTACATCCCAAAGAGTCCCTGCCAAGAAGTGCGCTGGTTCCTCCGCCGGGCTGAACGGCTTTTATAGGTTGACCGTTTTTTGTGCCTTGTCCAAGCTCGTTGATTAGCTCTTCCAGTGTCCCTGAACCCATCTCAAGCTCATATACACCAGGTTTTTTAACATCTCCGGACAGCGAAAAAAGCCTCGTCCCTGGATCGCCCTCAACGCCTAACTTGCGGTATTTTTCTGCCGCCTCGGTTAAAATAACCGGTATATTAGCTATTGTTTCGACGTTATTAACGACTGTGGGTTTTCCGAAAAGTCCTTCTTCTGTTGGGTAGGGCGGTTTTAGTTTGCTCATTGCCCGACGGGCCTCAAGCGATGATATTAGCGCAAATTCCTCGCCGGCAATATATGGTCCTCTACCTCTTACTACCTGCAGGTGAATGGAAAACGACGAACCCAGAATTCTCTCTCCCAGAAGGGCGGCTTTTTTGGCCTCACTAACGAGACTTTCCCAGAGCTCGGCCGTCTTTTCATATTCGCCTTTGATGTAGATATAGGTTTGTTCGGCTCCGATAGCATAAGCTGCGATAATGATTCCTTCGAGCACCGACCAGGGGTCACCGTCGAGAAGGACTTTATCTTTGAATGTCCCCAGCTCACCCTCGTCGGCGTTACAGATGAAGTATTTCGGCTGTTGTTGTACCTTTGCGGCTGAAGCCCACTTAAGTCCGGTCGGGAAACCTGCACCTCCTCGGCCGATAAGACCGGATTTTTTAATCTCCTCAATTATCGATTCGGGTCCAATATCCAATGCACGCTTAAGACCCTGTAGGCCTCCCAGGGCCTTATAAGCTTCAATGTCCAGTGGCTGATACTTTCCCACCCGCCGAGTTAAGATTTTATTCTCTTTCATCTTGGTCATCTAACTGCGGTATCATCTTGAAATCACTATAGGATGTCAGAGCGCCGTAAATTCGAGCTTCTGCCAAACCGGTTTTTAACGCAAGGTCGCGAACAACTTCTCTCGGTACATAACCGAATTCATCTTGAACCTTACCCAACAGGTTAAACAGGTTTTCCCTCGTGACGACACCGGAACGTTTGATTAGATTTTGATAGGTTTGCATTTTAAATTGTTTCATAGTTATTAGTACCTCTCATCTGCAAGCTTGTCTGTTACAAGTGCATCGCTGAAGGTACATTAGCTTACAGAACCGACGGATTATATATCCCAGTTGGCCCGAAAGCAACAAACGAATAAATCTTAAAATTTTCATTTGTGCATTTCTCTTGGTTATAGTAAGATTGCCCGGCCAAAATAAAGATCAAACAGACATAAAAATTGTGCGAAAAAGAAGCTCAAAAATTATATTTACTCAAATAATTTCATGGACATTACATCTATTTAATCTTATTTTTACGGCACATCTCAAAAATTGAATCTCAAAAATTGTTAATTAGAGTGAGGATACACTATGAAGCTTGACCCGACAAAGATGAAAGATTGGCAAATTGCAGAGGTAGCTGAAGAAAACATGCCAACCCCGGAAGAATGGCGAGAGAAAATGGGCTTAGAAAAGGATGAAATGCTTGCCTATGGGAGAATGGCTAAGCTGGATTTCTTGAAAATCATTGACCGTCTCAAGGATAAGCCTGATGGTAAGTACATAGAAGTGACTGCTATAACTCCTACGCCACTGGGTGAAGGCAAGACCACAACAACTATGGGTATCCTCGAAGGCATGGGTAAGCGAGGACTGAATGTGGGCGGTTGTATCCGCCAGCCCTCAGGTGGGCCTACTATGAATATCAAGGGTACTGCTGCCGGCGGCGGCATCGCATTACTAATCCCGATGACAGAGTTCTCCATGGGGCTTACCGGAGACATTAACGACATCATGAATGCCCATAACCTCGCTATGGTTGCCCTTACTGCTCGAATGCAGCACGAGCGCAACTACGATGATGAACAACTGAAAAGGCTAACCAAAATGCGACGCTTAAATATAGACCCCACTCGCGTGGAGATGGGCTGGATCATGGACTTTTGCGCCCAGAGCCTCAGGAATATTATCATCGGCCTTGGCGGGCGTAGGGATGGATTTATGATGCAGTCCAAATTCGGTATCGCTGTTAGCTCGGAGCTAATGGCTATGCTATCTATTGTCACTGACCTGAAAGACATGCGTAAAAGAATGGACGAAATTACACTTGCGTTCGATAAAAAGGGTAAGGCAATTACTACCGGTGACTTAGAGGTGGGTGGCGCCATGACCGCTTGGATGCGCAACACTATCAACCCCACACTGTGCTGTACGGTAGAGTATCAGCCCTGCATGGTGCACGCCGGGCCATTTGCCAACATTGCTGTGGGCCAGTCCTCCATAATTGGTGACCGGGTCGGGCTGAAGCTATTTGACTATCACGTTACTGAGAGTGGATTTGGGGCCGACATCGGCTTCGAGAAGTTCTGGAATGTAAAGTGCCGCTATAGTGGGCTCAAGCCAAACGTATCAGTGCTCACCACGACTATCCGGGCATTAAAGATGCACGGTGGCGGGCCAAAGGTGGTCGCTGGTATAGACCTGCCTGATGAATATAAACAAGAGAATGTGGGACTTGTCGAGAAAGGTCTGCCCAACCTGCTGCATCACATCCATACCGTTCGAACCTCAGGTGTTAACCCGGTGGTGTGCATTAATAGCTTCCATACTGATACCAAAGAAGAGATTGCCTTGGTTCGCAAGGCTGCCGAGGCTGCAGGAGCACGCTGTGCCGTTTCCAGTCACTGGGCTGACGGTGGTGACGGTGCTCTGGAGCTGGCTGATGCCGTCAAGGAAGCCTGTGAACAGGAAAATGAATTTGACTTTCTTTATCCCCTGAAAATGAAGCTCAGAGAGAGAGTTGAAAAAATCGCGAAAGTAGTTTATGGAGCTGACGGCGTTAGCTGGACGCCCGATGCCGAAGCCAAGGCTAAAAGTCTTGAGTCCGATCCTAAATATGATGATTATGCTACTATGATGGTGAAGACCCATCTCAGTCTCACCCATGATCCGTCTCTAAAGGGTGTGCCCAGGGGATGGACACTGCCTATCCGTGATATATTGATATATTCAGGCGCCAAATTCCTCTGTCCCTGCGCCGGGACCATCAGCCTTATGCCGGGAACTTCATCTAACCCCGCCTTCAGAAAGGTTGATGTTGACGTCAATACTGGAAAGGTTCAAGGATTGTTTTAACCAATGGTTGGCCCCGGCACCTGCGGCCGGGGTATTAAAAGGGTAAACCGATGGCAGCAAAAATTATTGATGGCAAACAAGTGGCCGCAGAAATGCGGGCGGAACTAAAAGAAGAAGTAACAAGGCTGAAAAAGCAGGGCATTGTCCCCGGCTTAGGTGTAATTCTTGTCGGTGAGGACCCTGCTTCAAAATCCTATGTCACGGCTAAGGAGCGGACCTGCGAAGAGATAGGAATTTATTCCGACGATAATCGTTTGCCTGCTGAGACTTCGCAGCAGGAGCTGATGGCTTTAGTTGCGAAGATGAACAAAGACCCGAAAATCCACGGTATTTTGGTACAATTACCTTTGCCGAAGCACCTTAATGAAGCTGAGGTTCTTTTGGCAATTGATCCTGCCAAAGATGTCGATGGATTTCATCCTATGAATGTCGGCAAAATGGTGGTAGGCGAAAAGGCGTTTTTGCCCTGCACCCCGCATGGTGTTATTCAACTGCTTGTTCGCAGCGGTGTGACTATTGAAGGAGCGGAAGTGGTTATAGTTGGCCGAAGCAATATCGTTGGTAAGCCCCTTGCAAATATGCTCATCCAGAAAAAACCCAATGCAAATGCTACTGTAACTGTCTGTCATACCCGCACCAAAAACCTTGCCTCGCACACCAAACGGGCTGACATTCTCATCGCTGCTGCTGGTCGGCCGAACACGATTACAGCTGATATCGTAAAAGAAGGTGTGGTTGTTATTGATGTTGGTGTTAATCGCGTCGAAGACCCTACTAAAAAGAAGGGGTATCGACTCGTTGGCGATGTGGACTTTGAGGCGGTGAAAGAAAAGGCTTCGCTTATCACCCCCGTACCCGGCGGAGTGGGTCCAATGACAATAACTATGCTGCTTTACAACACCGTCGAGTCAGCAAAACGTTTAGCCGTCGCCGGCACGGCGACGCCATAAGTTCGTTATCGAAAGGAACACAAGTGGCAACTAAGAAATATCCCGTAATTTGGTTGCAGGGAGCAGGTTGTACAGGTTGCTCCGTTTCTGTTTTAAATGCGGTCAGTCCCAGGATACAGAATCTCCTGCTGGATGAATTAGTGCCGGGCCATCAGCTTAACCTGCTGTTCCATGCGACGATAATGGCCGGCCAGGGAGAGCCGGTAATTGAGGTTCTGAAAGACACCGAAAAGAACAGAAAGGGCGGCTACATATTGGTCGTGGAAGGTGCAATTCCTACCGCTGAGGGTGGTGTTTACGGCAGCATTGGTGAAAAAAATGGAAAGCATTTGACCGTCTTGGAAAGTGTTCAAGACTTGGGCCGAAATGCGCTATTGACTATTGCCGTAGGCACATGTGCTACATTCGGCGGGATTCCGGCAGCCAAGCCTAATCCGACCGGCTGTAAAGGAGTAAAAGAGGTGTTCGCTGAGAACGGCATCAGTACGCCGGTGGTCAACCTGCCCGGCTGTCCCTTGCACCCGGAGTGGTTTACGGGGACTGTATCAATAATCCTGTTTTCGGGAGCCGATGCGCTGGATTTGGACGACCTGGCGCGGCCTAAACTTTTCTACGGCAAGTTGATTCACGAGAACTGTCCCCGACGAGCGGATTTCGACAAGGGGAAATTCGCTCAGAAATTAGGTGAGGAAGGCTGCCTTTATGAATTGGGCTGTAAGGGACATTACACTTATGCTGATTGTCCGTTGCGGCAGTGGAATAACGGCGTGAGCTGGTGCGTCAAAGCTGGCTCGCCCTGTATCGGCTGTGTGGAGCCGACGTTTCCTGACGGTACCTCGCCAATGTATGAAAAGGTCACATTTGAGGAATTGACATGGTCACAAAAATAAAGATTGACCCGATAACCAGGATAGAGGGGCACATGGCTATCGAGGCTGTGGTTGATGACGGTGTGGTTAAAGATGCCAAAAGTGCCGGCACACTTTTTCGCGGCTTTGAGATAATCCTTCAGGGCAGAGACCCTCGTGACGCGAACCGCCTGACACAACGGATATGCGGCGTCTGTCCGACAGCTCATGCAACGGCGTCGGCATTGTGTCTCGACGATGCCTTCGGATTAACGAACAAATTGCCTGATAATGCCAAGCTGCTCCGCGCTTTGATATTAGGTTCCAATTTTTTGCAATCCCATATCCTGCATTTTTATCATCTTGCGGCGCTGGATTATGTTGATGCCGTCGGTGCGGTCGGCGATTTGGCGCCTTTTGTGCCGCGATATGAAGGTGATTACCGAGTATCAGGCAAGGTGAATGCTGAATTAGTAAATCACTACTTAAAGGCTTTGGATATAAGACGCAAGTGCCAGGAGATGCTTTCGATTTTCGGCGGAAAGATGCCGCATAGTGTCGGCATTGTCCCCGGTGGAGTTACCGAAAAGCCAACCGAAGACAAAATAACCAATTTCCTGTGGCGATTAAATGAAATACGTGACTTCGTAGATAACGTTTACATTCCTGACGTGGTAGCTGTGGCAAAGGCCTATAGTGACTATTTCGAGATCGGCGGAGGTTGCAAAAGACTTCTTGCATACGGCGGCTTTAATTTGCCGACCGGCAAACTATTTAAATCCGCAGTGGTTTCCACTAATTTGAAGCCTGAGCCGTTCGCCAAGGAGAATATAACTGAAGACGTAAAACATTCCTGGTATGCGGACTCAGGTTCCGGGAAAAATCCTGCTCAAGGCCAAACAAAACCAGACATTAAGAAAAAGCAGGCCTATTCGTTTATTAAATCTCCGCGGTATAAAGGCCGGGTTTGTGAGCTTGGGCCTTTAGCGCGAATGGTAAGTAATTATGTGCAGGGCGACGCCAAGGCAAAGGAATTAGTGGATTCGCTGCTCGGCCAGGTTGGGGCCGGCGTCGATGCGTTGTTCTCCGTGCTGGGTCGACACGCCGCAAGAGCTCTGGAAGCCAAATTAGTTGCCGATGCTATGGTCGATTGGCTAACAAATTTAAAGCCTGCTGAGCCAGCCATCGTTGATAGCGAAATACCAGAAGAAGGTGAAGGTGCCGGTTTGACCGAAGCTCCCAGAGGTGCGGTAGGGCACTGGATGACGGTAAAGAATAAAAAAGTTGACCGCTATCAGGTTATTACGCCGACGGCCTGGAACGCTTCACCGAAAGATGATAAAGGCCAGCCCGGTGCGGTCGAGCAGGCGATAATAGGGACTAAAGTCAAAGATAAGGAAAATCCTTTTGAATTAGTGCGAATTGTGCGGGCTTTTGATCCGTGTTTGGCCTGCTCTGTGCACTTAATCGATTTCAGAGGAAACCGCTTGGGAATCTTTAAGGTTGTTTGATGTGCAGATAAAAACAGGTGACAACTTAACAGCACTTCAACATCGAGTATTGATTCTCGGTGTCGGCAATATCCTGCTGAGGGACGAAGGTATTGGTGTTCACATAGCACAACAATTGAATAAATACGACCTGCCTGACAATGTTGAAGTTATCGACGCCGGTACAGCAGGTTTAGACATTCTTCTTTCACAAGAAGGTTTGTATAAGTTAGTGGTCATTGATGCGGTCAAGGCTGGTAACGAGCCTGGCACAATTTATAAAACTCGATTGAACGTGTGGCAACCTCAAGCTCGGCTTGGGGATGGTTTGAGAACAGCCATCGCCAAAACGTTCGGTTTTGACGCTGCCACCCTAACTGGGCAATCGCAAATAAGTTTACATCAAATTAGTCTGCTTGACGCTCTCGCGGCAGCAGAAAAGATGGACTGTCTGCCGGAAGAAATAGT